>Ga0102953_1001672_pt1 | contig 13863 bp, 10 predicted proteins | sample SalPon2A_C_D2_MG_FD_78509 | JGI IMG/M metagenome (GOLD analysis project Ga0102953, IMG submission 78509) | Soil microbial communities from South San Francisco under conditions of wetland restoration - Salt Pond MetaG R2A_C_D2_MG | ecosystem: Environmental > Terrestrial > Soil > Wetlands | place... | reverse complement strand
TGCTGGTCTTTCAGCTGGGGCAGGCGCGCGTGTGGTTTGCCATGTCGCGCGACGGCCTGCTACCCAAGGCGTTCTCAAAGGTCCACAAGAGGTTTCGCACGCCCCACGTCAGCACCTGGACGGCGGGCCTGTTTGTCGCCATTCCGGCCGGCATTTTCAACATCGGAACGCTCGCCGACCTTTCCAATATCGGAACGCTGTTTGCTTTCCTGCTGGTGTCGCTGGGCGTCCTGGTGCTGCGCCGCACGCAGCCCGAACGCCGGCGGGCCTTTCGCGTTCCCTGGGTGCCAGTGATTCCTATTGCTTCGGTGGCCTGCTGCCTGATCCTGATGGCCAGCTTGCCGGTTGAAACCTGGCTGAGGTTTTTTATCTGGCTCATCATCGGGCTGGCGATTTACTTTACCTACAGCCGCTTCCACAGCGAATTTGCCCGCAAGGACTCTGGGACCGCCGGGCAGGCAGGATGATGCCCGCACCTCATTCCGGACAATGAGAACAGACAAATGTGTTGCGGCATGCTGTAAAATAGGGACGGTTGTGCAATCTATGTGGGCAAAACCAGACAGGATGAAGGTCGGGTGCGCATCTGCCAAGCCCGTCGTGTGCCGCCGCAGGGACGATGCTCGGCGAGGGGTGTTGCTGCTTCTTACGCTGGTGGCAGTTGTGCTGGCATCGCCCGTATCCGCACTTGCGTGGGGCCCCCAGGCCCATCGGCTGGTGGACGACTGGGCCATTGGCACGCTTCCCCCAAGTTTGCGCAACTACTTCCAGGGGAACCGCAACTTCATACTCAAACATGCCAACGATCCTGAAGTATGGATAAAGAAAGACCGCTATGAGCGGATGCGCCATTACATTTTTCTCGACAAGTATGGGACGTTCCCCTATCTCGATCTTCCGCACTCCTACAAGGCAGCCGTCAAAAAGTATGGGCTGAAGCACATCACGCACAACGGCGTGCTGCCCTGGCAGGTGGGAGAATATAGCCTGAAGCTGACCAACGACTTCCGGGCGCATGATTGGGCAAAGGTGAAGCTGGATGGGGCAGCGCTGGCTTTCTACGTGGCCGACGCTCACGATCCCTTGCACACCACGCAAAATTATGACGGACAGATGACCGGGCAAACGGGGCTCGGGATGCGATTTGGGAATGAACTGGTAGAGCGCTATTCGCACTTTTTCATGTTCCGGCCCGACAGTGCCGTGAAGGTCAACGATCCCACGGAGCACGCCTTCCAGATGGTGCTGGAGGCCCACACGTGGGTGGACCAGATTATCCTGGCTGACCTGCTGGCGCTGGACAACCTGCCGGGCTACACCGACGCTTATTTTGACGCCTTCTACTCGCGCGTGGGTTCAACGGCGATGAGGGAGATCAGCCAGGCGGCGCACGATGTCGGTTCATACTGGTACACCGCGTGGCTCAACGCCGGCCGTCCCGAACTCCCCGGGCAATAAAGCGCGCCGGTTGCATTTTCTCCTGCGGATCCTGAAGGTAACCCTCCATGCCGATCCCTGAAGCTTTCATTGCAAAACTGCCCAAGGTGGAACTCCATCTGCACCTCGAAGGGAGCCTGCGGCCTGACACACTGCGCGAACTCTCCCGTGGCAGGGACGGCATGGAAAGCAAGGTTGAGCAATGGATCCGGGAGCGGCACCAGAATGAATATCGCTACGCGACGTTCGCGGATTTTATTGAAGCTTTCAAATTTGTGGTGCTGCTGCTCGAAACGCCGGAAGATTACGCGCTGGCCACCGTCCGCCTGATGGAATGGCTGGCCGAGCAGAACGTGAAGTATGCGGAAATCACGCTGGCGGCGGGTGTGGTGCTCTGGAAGCGGCAGCCGCTCGACCAGGTGTATGAAGCCGTTCGTGCGGCTTCGCTCGAGGCCGGAGCGCGCCTGGGCATGCGGGTCAACTGGATTTTTGACGCTGTTCGGCAGTTCGGCGCTGGTCACGCCCAGTCGGTGCTGCGCTGGGCAAGTCGCTATCGACAGGACGGCGTGGTAGCATTCGGCCTGGGCGGTGACGAAGAGCGTGGCCCCGCGAGCCTTTTTGCAGATGTTTACCGCGAGGCCCGCGATTGCGGACTCCACACCCTGGCCCACGCGGGAGAAACGGTGGGGCCGGAAAGCATCCGCGAGGCGATTGAACTGCTGAAGGTGGAACGGATTGGCCACGGCCTCACGGCTGCGCGCGAGCCGGAAGTGATGGCACTGCTGCGCGACCGCGGAATTCCGCTGGAAGGCTGTCCCGGCAGCAACGCTTCCATCGGCCTGGTCCCGGAGTTTCATGACTATCCGTTGCCGGCTTTTCTGGATGCCGGCGTGACGATGACTCTCAATTCCGACGATCCGGCCCTGTTTGGAACATCCATCGGACAGGAATTCAGGAATGCCGCCGGGGCGTTTTCGCTTTCCCCCGGGCAGCTGGCAGGGCTTTGCAAAAATGCGGTGCGCGCCGCTTTTCTGCCGCAAGATGAAAAGCAGCGGCTGCTGGGACAAATTCAGCGGGCGATGGCTGCGTAATCTCAAAATACGGGCCGAGGCGCCTGCTTCGAAAAGGAATACGACTCCATGAGCACACCCGTACGCGCTGTTTTTCTGGATGCAGGGAACACTCTGCTTTTCCCGCAGGTTGAAAAGCTAGCCCAGGATTTGGAGGCGGCCGGATTTCCGATGCGTCCCGAACATTTCCACCAGGCCGAGCGCGCGGGCAAAAAGAAACTGGATGAAGTGCTCTGGCCACAGATTCGTGAAGGGCGGGTTCCACGAGCCAGCAATAATGCTTACTGGGAAAAATATCTCAGCGCCTTGTCGGAAATTCTTGACGGCTCGGTGGAAACCCGCGCGGCAGCCATCGAACGGGTGATCGCAGGATTTCGCGATATCCACACCTGGTCCAAGGTCTTGCCGGATACGGTCCCGGCCCTGAAGAAATTGAAGGCGGCGGGATACTATTTGGCGGTCATCTCCAATTCCGACGGCAGCGTCGAAGGGGAGCTTCAGCGCGCGGGCCTCACCGAGTATCTGGAATTTGTAATCGACTCTTCAATTGTGGGCGTTGAAAAACCGCACCCAGAAATCTTCCAGATGGCACTCGATCGCTCCGGCATTAAGCCCGGCGAGGCCGTGTATGTAGGTGACACTTATCCTACCGACATTGGTGGTGCGGAACTGGCCGGCCTGCGCGGGATTCTGATCGACTGGGTGGGCGCCTATCCCGACGCCACCTGCCCCCGCATCACCTCGCTCTCAGGCTTGAGCGAACTGGTAGACCAGGCGCAGATTTAAGCACGGCGGGCGCCAATCGCCCGCAGCAACATCCCTATTCTCAAACGCAAGAACGCCGCGGCACCTTTCGTATGCCGCGGCGTCTGTGTCTGTGGGTTGTTGTCGCCCGGTTTCGTCAGAAAGCGAAATGGACGCTGCCGTAAACAGTGAACGGTTCCCCAGGATAGGCAAACGTGTACCCGCCGGTCGACGTACCATAGTAGCCGCCGGAGGAAATGTATTCGTAAAGGTTGTATTGCTTGTTGAACAGGTTGAGCATGTTCAGGTTCAGGCTGATGTGCTTGACGACTGGAATATTGAACGACAGGTTCGCCGTTTCATAAGAAGGCATGCTCTGGTTGCTGGGTACAGCCGTGGTGCAGGCGCCGTTCACCAGTCCGCAGTTGTCAAAGTAATGTTGCGGTCCGACAAACTGGAACCAGAACCGGGGTTCAATCAGCGTGCGCTCATGCGGCGCCACCACGTAATAAGCGCCGGTGTTCCAGGTTTCCGCCGGAACGTAGGGCACTGGCAGTCCGGCAAACTCAACGCCGCCACTCACAAACTGAGAGTAACTGGCGCCTTCCCCGTTCAAGTTGGTGAACAAGTGCAGGCTGTGGAGCGGATCGATATCAAAGTACGCGTTAACCCCGTTATAGGAAGAGGTGCCGCTCGTATTGATCACGTTGCCGTTCCCGAGCTCAACGGACAACTGCTCGTTGGCGTAGTTCAGGTGATAGTAAGCCGCGCCGAACAGTACGTTCTTCATGCCGGCGAAGTGCGCAAAGTGGGCTTTGAAACCCGCCTGGGAGTAAGCGCCGCTGGCAAGGATGTAGTATTTGTTGGCATCCTGGTTCTGGAAGATGCCGCCGCCGCCACCCAGCGAAGGAGAGCGGTAGGTTTTGACATAGCCGCCGTAGATTGTCAGCCAGGGCCGCACATCAACGGCCGCGTTGATGGAGGGCTCCACAGCCGTGCGGGCCTGGTGGTTGCCGCATGCAGCCGCCTGGTCGTTGGTGTTGCCGGAGGTCGAAGTGCCCGTCTCAGGACAATGCGTGCTGAGAACGACGCCCGGCAAAAAGGTAAAGTCCTGCAACGTGCCGGAGTAATAGTTGGTCATATAGCGGTCAAAGCGGACACCCGGAGTAATGTGCAGCCAATGAACGGGATGGAAATCGTCCTGAATAAAGGCTGCGAAATCGTCCTGGATAAAGTAGGACGAGCGGATTTTGCCGCCGACATTCACAATCTGCTGCGGACCGTTCCCGCCGTAGGTGGGGTTAAAGAAATTGTTGCGGCTGTTGTAGATGTCGTGGACAAAATAACCGCCCTCGGAAACCTTGTTGTAAGGAAGGTTTTCGCTCACCACCAATTGGTCGCCGATGGTGTTGTGATGCGGGTTGTTCCATTCCTGAGCTTGCGCATCAGAGGGGATGTACACATCGTTGGTCCGCTCGTGCAGCCGGAATTCGTGGGTGAACCAGGTGTTGTTCTGCACGCCCGTGGTGTTGCTCAGCAGGAAGGTTTCCTTGGCGTAGAGCACGCCCAGTTCATTCACGTCGTACTTATTGTAGCTGCTGTAAGGCAGGGTGCTGTAGAAGCCGGAAGTTGTCTGGCTGTAGATGGGTGCATTCGGCACATCAAGCCCGTAAATGGTAAGACCGGGCACGTTCCCCGTTGGAATAATTTGCGCGCGATAGGCGCCGGCTCTGGCATAGTAACCACCCACGGAAAAAATCCCCGTCTGGAAGGATTTCGTTGTCTTGGCGTAGATGGCTCCGTCCTTGCCGGGATTTGCAAAACCGTCCTGGGCCGACCGGAAGCTGTCGCCTTTGCCCAGTCCGCCGGAAACCACCGTGGACCAGCCGTGATAGAGGCCGGTGAGCATATTGATTTCCAGGTTCTTCTGGTTATAGCTGCCAAAGCTCAGGGTGCCATCCACGTGCGCTTTGGAAGTCGGCTGAACGGGCGTGAATTCAATAGACCCGCCCACATCGGTGTAAAAGCGGTTCACCGGGTCGCCCGGACCGTAGGTGACGCTGGTGTTTTGGAACATATTGGTTTGCGGAAGCGATGCTGATGGCCACAATCCGCTGCCAGCATCAACGATGGGAATGCCGTCCAGCGTGACGCCCAATGAGCCGGGATATGTGTAACCACCGTACCCGCCCCATCCCTGGTTAATTCCGTTCAGCGAGATAGTAGCCTTCTGTTGTCCCGTGCTGCCGTAGCTCACCACGTTGGCTCCCGGCGCCATGGAGATGATCTGCGGTGCGCCGGCGAGGGGACCGACCGCATCCATCTGCCTGCGGCCCAGCACGCGGATGGTCTGATTGGATTTTAGAATCTGCTCCTGCGATGGCTGGAGGGTGGCTCCGGGCACAGCGCTGGCGTGAACCTCCACCGATTGTGTGGCCGCGTGAACCTCCAGTTTGGCGCTGACAGTCGCTTGCTGTCCGGACCCCAGAGCGATCTGCTGCCGGTAGGTCTGGAAGTTCTGTTCCTTAACGGTTACCACATATCGGCCCGACGCCAGGCCATTGACCTTAAAGTTCCCCTGCGCATCGGTGGTGGTTCCGGTAGAGGTTCCCGACGAAGTATTGGTGACGGCAACCGTGGCGCCTGGAATAGCGGCGCCGGACTGGTCCAGCACGCGCCCGTGGACACTGGCTGTTTGCTGCGCCATGGCCGCCAAAGAGCAACTCATGACGATCAGGATTAACCTTGTCGTTTTGCTTATATACACAAAAATCCTCCTCAAGAAGAGTTATAAAAAGGAGATTAGAAAGGGCGGGTGATGACAACCCACCCCATCCCAGGACGGCGGGCTTAGGCACGGCTCAACGATGGAATAAGAAATCAATATGCCTGTAACCTGCCTGCCGGTCCTCCGACGAAGAAACTTCAGCCCGAAACCATCAGCAGCATCAATGGATTGCGGGTTATCAGGTGCAATAGGGCAGGGTCCTTTTAATCGCTACCTAAACAACGCCCCAGTTGTCTGGCCGAAGTCGAATCATACGGAGGGGAAGTTAAGCTTTGATGACAACATGGTGAACTATTGATGACAGCGCGAAGCAAACCCAGGCACCGCGCCCCGCACCTCTATGGAAGGAAAAGGCATTCCGGCGGTCTGCCTCACAAGAGGCTTCGCTGAACCTTAATAAACTCCCCCGGGACCGGGCGTTTGCGTGGCGCTTAAAAGCTGTTGACAGGGGTTAGCGTGGTTGGTAGAATTTTTGTGTTTCATATTTATATATGGCGGTCTCGATCGACAAGTCGGTTAATGCCACAGGCGCACAGCGGATGTGTATGTGTATGTGTTGTTGTACATGTTCCGTTAGGGGCTGCCGTGTGGCTGGAAATTAACGACTTGTAAATCGAACTTCCAGTAGTGATTCATAACAGGCGCCCGCTGACGGATCAAACGTCGGCGGGCGTTTTTGTTTTTAGACGGTCCGCAGACCGGCACGAGCCGCGCGAACCTCAAAAAATCTTGATGCTGAAGGAGAGGAAACAGAAATGATAGAACCCCACGGAGGACGGCTCGTCAATCGCGTAGTGAGCGGCGAAAAGGCAGCGGCACTGGAAGCGGAAGCGCGCGGTCTGCCAGTGATCCAACTGAACCCCTTTGAACTTTCTGATCTTGAGATGCTGGCTATCGGCGCATTCAGCCCGCTTGAGGGCTTTATGGGAAGCGAAGACTACGCCCGCGTTATCCAGGACAAGCGCCTGGCCAATGGCCTTCCCTGGACCCTGCCGGTCACGCTGGCCGTGGACCAGGAAAAAGCAGAAAACCTGAAGAAGGCTTCGCGAGCGGCCCTGGCGGACGCGAGCGGCAAGCCGCTGGCCGTTATTGAAATTCAGGATGTGTTCCACTATGACCGCGAAGCCGAATCCGTAGCGGTGTTTCGCACGGCCAATGACGACCATCCGGGCGCCCGTTACGTCGCTTCGCGCGGCGACTGGGTTGTCGGCGGTCCGGTGGAAGTTTTCCGCCGGCCAAACTCGGAAGCACGCTCGAAATACCGGCTGGACCCCACGGACACGCGCCGCATCTTTGCCGAGCGCGGATGGAACACCGTGGTCGGCTTCCAGACGCGAAACCCTGTCCACCGCGCGCACGAATACATCCAGAAGGCCGCGCTGGAAATCGTGGACGGCCTGCTGCTGCACCCGATTGCGGGCGAAACCAAATCCGACGACATCAGCCTGGAAGTCCGCCTGCGCTGCTATGAAGTTCTGCTTGAGAACTACTATCCGCCTGACCGCGCGCTGCTGGCTCTGAATCCCGCCTCCATGCGTTACGCCGGCCCGCGCGAGGCCATCTTCCACGCGCTGATCCGCAAGAACTTTGGCTGCACGCACTTCATTGTGGGGCGCGATCACGCCGGGGTGGGAAATTACTACGGGCCTTACGACGCCCAGAAGATCTTCACCGAGTTCGGCGACGATGAGATGGGCATTACACCGCTCTTCTTTGAACATACGTTCTACTGCCGCGAGTGCGTGGGCATGGCCTCGCAAAAAACCTGCGGCCACGATAAACAATCCCGCGTGATGCTGAGCGGCACGCAGGTGCGCAATGTGCTGAGGGAAGGCGGGCAGCTGCCGCCGGAGTTCACGCGGCCTGAAGTGGCGGCGGTGCTGCACCAGGCCTTCAGCCAGCAACTTCAGCAGGGGGCTGCATGCTAGTCAGTCTGCTGGCCTTCATCACCGGCATCCTGGTCGGCCTCACAGGAACGGGTGCGGGCGTCATCCTGACGCCGCTCCTGTTGCTACTGACGCCGTTCAGCGCCCTCACGGTGATTGGCACGGACCTGATGAGCGGCGCCGTCACCAAGCTGGCGGGCGTGGTTGAGCACCGCAAGATGGGGCAGGTACGGTGGGACCTGGCCGGGTATCTGCTGGCAGGAAGCGTTCCCGGTTCGGTGGCTGGCATCCTGTTTATTCACTTTCTGGAAGGCTGGATGTCTGAAGCCCAGTTGGACCACGCGTTGAAAATCCTTCTGGGCCTGACGCTTTTTGGCGTCTCCTTCTTCATGCCCTTCCTGCGCGGCAAGCAGCAGGCTGCTTCCTCCGGCTATTCGAATCTCACTTTCTCCAACGGCGGCGGCAAGCTGGCGGCCGTGGGTGCGATTGTTGGCTTCCTGGTTTCCATGACTTCGGTGGGCAGCGGAAGCCTGCTGATGATTGCATTGCTGGTGCTGGTTCCCCTGCCGATGGGCAGCCTGGTGGGGACCGACATCCTGTTCGGGCTGGTGACCACGGCGCTGGCCGGGTCGCTGCACTGGGAAATGGGAAATTTCAACGCCAGCCTTTTCTTTTTCCTGTTGGCCGGCGAAGTGCCGGGAGTCATCATCGGGAGCCGGCTCACGCGCCGCATTCCCGAACGTTACATCACCTGGCTGTTCAGCATTCTCTACTTTTCGCTGGGGGCGCGTTTGCTGGTGGGTTAAGACAGGCGGCCTCCGCTATCTCATTCCGAAAAAGATGAAAGGAAATCATGGCAATTGAAACAATCGATATTTCTGAAGCAGCAAAAACGCTGGCCGAGGCTCATCCGAGCGAGGTCCTGAAGTTTGCGCTGGAAAAATATTCCGGCGGTATCGGCATCAGCTTCAGCGGAGCAGAAGACGTCGTGCTGGTCGATCTGGCGTCGAAAATCGGCGGCAATTTCCGGGTCTTCTCGCTCGACACGGGAAGGCTTCATCCTGAAACCTACCAATTGCTCAACAAGGTCCGCGAGCATTACGGCATCCCAGTTGAGATTTTCTTCCCGCGGCCGGACGCGGTGGAGAAACTGGTGAAGGAGAAAGGCCTGTTCTCGTTTTATCAGGACGGACACAAGGAGTGCTGCGGGGTGCGCAAGGTTGAGCCGCTGAAGCGGGCGCTGGGAACTCTGGACGCCTGGGTCACCGGCCAGCGGCACGATCAAAGCCCTTCCACGCGCGCCAAAGTGGCCGTGGCTGAGGTGGATCCCGTCTTCTCCCAGCCGGGCCGCGAGCTGATCAAGTTCAATCCGCTCGCCAACTGGAGTTCCAAACAGGTGTGGAGCTACATCCGCGAAAACAACGTGCCCTACAATTCCCTGCACGAGCGCGGCTTTATCTCGATTGGGTGCGAGCCCTGCACCAAGCCCGTGCTTCCCGGCCAGCACGAACGCGAAGGCCGCTGGTGGTGGGAAGACCAGACCAAGAAGGAATGTGGCCTGCACGCGGGCAACGTTAAGCCCCAGTCCTGATCGGCTTGCTCCAGGCAGTCACTGACGTCTCTGTGCGGGGAGGGAAAACTAATTCCACCCGCGCGGGGCGCCATACAGGCGTTGACTGCCCCTGATGAAAGGCTATTCGCCCACGGCAGTCTTGCTTTCCTGGACTTCATTAGGAGCGGCCTGTTGCAGGTCCCTATAAACCCGCCCTGCAATTTCAGCGGCGTGGGGACCGTACATCTGCCGGCCGCCTCGCAACAGCACCACCACCACGTAGGGTGGCCGTGCGTCAGAGTAGGAAAGAAACCATCCCAGCCTTGCACCGTCTTCGGTGCACGATCCCGTCTTTCCCAGGATCTGCAGGGCTCCATCGCTCGCCAGGCGCGCCGTGCCATAGCTCACCGCAGCGGCCATGCCCGCCCTCACATCCGGAATTTCTGTTGTCAGATTGGTCAGGCGGCGCCGGACCCTGGGTTTGAAATTTTCCACCTGATCCCGGGTCCGCGGGTATTGCAGGTAGTAAAGAGTTCCCCCGTTGGCGATGGCTGAGGCGACGCCGGCCCATTGCAGCGGTGTCACCTCAATCCCTTTGCCCAGATAGGCCAGGTATCCCACTTCATAGTTGTTGGGCGCATCGGTTGGAAACTCTCCGGGCTGGTCTCCGGGGATGTCCCAGCCGGCTTTCTGCCCCAGGCCGAATTCATGGGCGTAACGGGCCAGCAGCCGGAAGCCGACCATCCTTCCCAGCTTGTAGAAGAATTCGTTGTTGGAATGCGCCAGCGCGTCGGTCAGGTCCATCGTCCGGTGGTGGCCGACATAGATTCTTGTGCGCGGTGTGATGATGCCCTGGTTCAGCGCTGCCAGCGCAACAATGGGTTTGAAAGTGGAGCAGGGGCGGAAAGCCCCGCTGAAAGCCAGTTTCTGATTGACGATGGTGAGGATCCGCCCGTTGTTCGGATCGACCACCACAATGCTTCCGTTCAGGTTGCCCAGCGCCTGGAGCGCTGCCTGGCGCACGGCCAGGTCTTCGCCTGCCGTATTGTCGCCCGCGCCGGGATCGCGGTCAAAAGAACTGACGCGCCACGGACTCCAATGCCTGCGGATTCGCCGCCGCCGCGTGTGGCGAACACGCCTGCGGGCACGTGTGTGCTGGGTGACCGCGGGCTGAGGCGCCGCAAGGGCTTCCGGCAGCCTTCCTCCAGAAAGAATGTCAAATCCCAGCAAGCCTATCAGGACAACAGCCAGAACAGCGAGTCTCTTCTTCAACGCAGATCAGGTCTCCTCAAGTGTCTTTCCGTACAGCGTGCACAGCAGCCCGTGCCCTTGGCGGTCCTGGCGCGCCGTCTACTGATTCCATCGACATTTCTTCAGGTTTCTGAAACGAAAACCACTTACAGGCGTAATTATTTCTTGCTTTTTGCTGTGCCCATTTCCGCGGGCTCAGCATCTTCCTTCGGTCCCGGCAGAATCAGCGCCTTGCGAACCTCGATTTCGACCTTTCCGTAAACATCCGGATTCTGGATCAGAAATTGGCGGGCATTTTCCCTCCCCTGTCCAATCCGCTCACCGGCAAAGGAATACCACGAACCGCTCTTTTCAATCAAGTTCAATCCCACGGCGAGGTCGAGCAGGTCGCCTTCTTTCGATATTCCTTCGCCATAAAGAATGTCAAATTCGGCGTCGCGGAAGGGCGGCGCCATCTTGTTTTTCACCACCTTCACGCGAGTGCGGTTGCCCACCACCTTGTCGGCGTCCTTGATGGAGGCAATGCGGCGGACATCAAGGCGCACGGAGGAATAAAACTTCAGCGCGCGGCCTCCGGTGGTGGTTTCAGGGCTCCCGAACATGACGCCGATCTTTTCCCGGATCTGGTTGATGAAAACGAGGCAAGTCTTTGATTTTGAAACCAATGCCGTCAATTTACGCAGCGCCTGCGACATCAGCCGCGCCTGAAGACCGGGCATGGAATCCCCCATGTCGCCTTCCAGCTCAGCGCGGGGAACCAGCGCGGCCACGGAATCAATCACCACAATGTCGATGGCGTTTGAGCGTACCAGGGCCTCGGCGATCTCCAACGCCTGCTCGCCGTAATCGGGCTGCGAAACCAGCAGGTTGTCCACGTCCACGCCCAGCCGGTTGGCGTATTTGGCGTCCAGGGCGTGTTCGGCGTCCACAAAGGCGGCCATCCCTCCGCGCTTCTGCGCCTCGGCCACCAGATGCAGGGCGATGGTGGTTTTGCCGCTGGCTTCCGGGCCATAGACTTCCACCACCCGGCCGCGCGGAACTCCTCCCACTCCCAGCGCCGCGTCGAGCGATAGCGCCCCCGTTGGAATCACATCCACAGGCACCAGCGCCTGTTTTGAACCCAGGCGCATGATGGAGCCCTTCCCAAACTGCTTTTCGATCTGCGTCAGGGCCACATCAATGGCCTTCGCTCGATCTGTTCGCTCTTCTGGCATACCGGAATCCTCCCTTTGCCCCGCTGACGGACGCGATAAGTCTTGCGCGGCTGGCTGCCCCTGGAATGTCTTTTGGCGGGACGTGCGGCGGCTTTGCTTTGGGCTACGCCTTCGCGTAATCGTAAAACCCCCTCCCGGATTTACGCCCCAGCCGGCCTGCTTCCACCATCCGTTCCAGCAACGGGCATGGCCTGTACTTTGAATCGTGAAATCCCTCGTAAAGGACTCGCATAATGTCCAGGCATACATCCAGGCCGATCAGGTCAGCAAGCTCCAGCGGCCCCATCGGATGGTTCATGCCCAGCTTCATCACGCCGTCCACTCCCTCCGGAGCCGCCACGCCTTCCATCAAGGCATAAACGGCCTCATTAATCATGGGCATCAGCAGGCGGTTTGAAACAAACCCCGGGAGGTCTTTGGCGCGAATGGGCGTCTTGCCCACCGAGGTTGCAATCTGTTCCGCCGCCGCGATGGTCTCTTCCGCAGTGTCCAGCCCCGCAACCACTTCCACCAGCTTCATCACCGGCACGGGATTGAAAAAGTGGAGTCCCACAAACTGCGCCGGGCGCCCGCTCGCGCTCGCAAGGCGCGTAATGGAGATCGAAGAGGTATTGCTGGCAAAAAGCGCTTCCGGGCGGCAAATGCTTTCAAGCGAGCGGAACACCTGCGCCTTGACGTCAAACTTTTCGGTGACCGCTTCAATCACCATGTCCGCGGAAGCCAGGTCCGCGAGGTCAGTGGTAGTCTTCAGCCGGCTTTCCGCCTGTTGTTTTTCCTCGGCTGTCAACCGGCCCTTCTCGACGTGGCGAGCAAGCCCGCGCGAAATCCGTTCCGCCCCGCGCCCTACCAGTTCCTGCGTGGCGTCGTGGAGAACCACCGAATACCCGTTGCGGACCAGCACCTGGGCGATTCCGTGGCCCATGGTCCCGGCGCCCACCACTCCGGCCAGGCGGATGTTCAAACCTTACCCCCTGATTGCCCCGCTTCTCTCTCTACCGCCAGCGCCACGGCGTTGCCACCGCCCAGGCACAGCGCGGCAATTCCGCGCCGCGCGTTGCGGCGTTCCATCTCGTACAGCAAATCCACCAGAATGCGCGTTCCCGAAGCGCCGATAGGATGCCCAATGGCCACTGCGCCGCCGTTCACGTTGGTCTTCTGCGGATCGAGCCCCAATTGCTCGATGACGGCCACGGCCTGCACTGCAAAGGCCTCGTTCAATTCCACCAGGTCAACGTCTGCAATCTTCCAGCCGGTTTTTTCCAGCAGCGACTGCACGGCGCTGACCGGCGCCATCATCACCCAGCGCGGCTCCACGCCGCTGACCGACTGGGCCACAATGCGCGCCAGGGGCTTTTTGCCCAGCTTCTGCGCGGTTTCAAACGAGGTCACCAGCGCGGCGGCGGCGCCGTCGTTGGTTCCCGGAGCGTTGCCCGCCGTCACCGTCCCATCCTTTTTGAAGACGGGTTTCAGCCTGGCCAGTTTTTCCAGCGAAGTATCTTCGCGCGGCGATTCGTCGACGGCAAACACTACGGGGTCGCCCTTTTTCACCGGAATGGTGACCGGAACAATCTGGTCTTTCAGCTTGCCGCTTTTGATGGCCGCAATGGCGCGCCGGTGGCTTTCCAGCGCGTATTGGTCCTGCCGCTCGCGCGAGACATGGTATTTTTCCGCCACCAGCTCGCCGGTCATGCCCATGTGGAAATCTTCGTAGGCGTCCCACAGGCCGTCATGCACCATGGAATCGACCAGAGTCTTGTCGCCCAGGCGCAGGCCCTGGCGGGCTCCGGGAAGCAGATAGGGGCAATTGCTCATGGATTCCATGCCGCCCGCCACCACCATGTCAGTATTGCCGGTGGCAATGCCCTGCGCGGCCAGCGCCACAGCCTTCAAGCCTGAGCCGCACACCTTGTTTATGGTCATC
>Ga0102953_1001671_pt1 | contig 13871 bp, 11 predicted proteins | sample SalPon2A_C_D2_MG_FD_78509 | JGI IMG/M metagenome (GOLD analysis project Ga0102953, IMG submission 78509) | Soil microbial communities from South San Francisco under conditions of wetland restoration - Salt Pond MetaG R2A_C_D2_MG | ecosystem: Environmental > Terrestrial > Soil > Wetlands | place... | reverse complement strand
TATCAAGCCTTTATCGACGGATTGCCAAAGAGCGAAACGAAACCAAAAACCGCAACTAAAGAAGCTGCTTAACCCGTCACCCCGCCAGGGGCGGATGTGTCAGGTGATAACTATCTCTGTACATTTAAGCAATGTGCCATCACCGACGACAGTTAATAAAAAGAGAGATTACAGAGGTTTCATTGTTACCAAAACCTCATTCATTTCACCGCGACAACCTCTGCTTATGTCGTCAATATAAACTATTTGTGTAAACATACCAGTAGATTCAAATATCATATTGCATATATCAAGTCCCCACTCAAAAGTTACTAAAGAACCTTTGTTGTCAATAGGATTACCATGATAAATCGGTTCTAATAAGTGAATAATATGGTTATTTTTATCTAAATCGGCTCTTTTTACTGTTTTTCTTTTCTTAAAAATAGGGACTGTGAAAATATGTGCCCCTCCTGGCTTCAAAGTCCTAGCTATTTCTTTAAAGGCATTAGCTGGATTTAAAACGTGTTCAAAAACATCCTGAGTAATGTGAATATCAAAAATTTCATTTTCGAAAGTCAATTCTTCAAGATTTTCACAACGATGACCATCAATCACACTGCCAGGCTTTTCGTCTGGGTAGTAATGCGAGCTTAAATATCCGGGGCAATCTTTTTTGAATCGACTGCTAGCCCCCCGAACACCTGGGGATGATTCGTGAATTAAAAGGTCTCGCCAATTCGGGAAAAAAGTTTCAAGTGCAATAACCAATGCTCTATGCCGGGGTTGACTATTACAGTTTAGACATACGTAGTTATTTCTAAGTGGTTTTTGACGCGCTAGAAAATTCACTTCCTGATCGCATGTTGGGCAATATCCGGAGTTTGCCAATACTGGCCTCTTTGTTAACCGAAACACTGACCAATAAATATTTCTCCATGTAGTTTTAATAGAATTAGAAAAATTCATATCCTGCCAATGTTGTTGCTATTTGTTGAGAAGGGGCAACAGAGTGTAGCGCACATACTTTTTTACGTATAGCGCACAGTATCCCTAATTCAATTGATTTTTCGGTGAAGGGCAGGTTAACCCGGAAAAGTTATCGCAACTCGTCGTGACATGTTCTACTAGCACCTCTTGCACCCTTAGGGAAATGCCAAGTTGTGGCAATTCTTTTCCCAGCACATCAACCTCACCATTACAGCCCAGGTAGCCATTGATTCGGGCAGCAGCGGTAGATGCTGTCAATTCTTTTGCATCCGGATAGATTGCCTGAAATTCCTGGAGGATCATATCGGCTTTGCGTAAAAGATATTTCTGATGGTAATCCTCAGCTGCGTAAAACTTCCCTGCCATTTCAACAGTTGTAAAAACTTTTTTGCGATTTGCGCTTTTCTGTTTTCTAAGTGAAGATTCTGCCATGTGTAACTGTGATGCAGTCAGTGGAAATATCGCGTTTCGGTATTGACGACTGTAGGCGCTATATGTTGGATCATGGCTCTCCCAGAAAATATCAAGGAGTTGTTTGTAGCTGACTATGTTGGGATCAAACTCAACACGAATAACTTCACTGTGGTCACCAATATTCTTATATGTCGGAGAGGTCGTGGTGCCTCCTGAGTAACCGACCGATGTTCTGACCACACCTAGGATACTCCCGAACCGGGAGTCGACACTCCAGAATCAGCCCAAGGCAAATAAGGCCAGTTCTGTTTCACCAGATATCGCTTTGTCAATTTCAGGAATATCTGGATTTTTCAAGGCAGTCTCTCCCATAATTTCCCCTCCTTCGGTAAACAATGTCGCAACACGAGCACTGGATGATTTGAATTTCCAGGATAATGGCGTTGGTCCCACTGACAGGTCAGATATTGATTCGACATACATGCCGAACAAAACAATCCCTACTCCTCCAAAACAACCGAGAAGGAGAATCAGTTTGAGCCGCCAAGAAATGAAGGAAGACTTTCTCTTCATAGAAATCATTGTAACCGTATTCGCGGGGAAAAGCCCACCTAGCTTTTCTAGAAATCCAGATTGTCAATTTGAAGAGTGTTTGGACCAGAAAAGACGCTCCGTACCGGATCTGCCCCGGAGACAATCCCCCGCCCCGGAGCATCCAAAGCCTACCTCTGCTGAAACCTCAAATGTAACGTTTGGAATGATATCCGGACCAGATACGGACCGGACGTTCTGGAAATGACAAAGCCAACCTCGGGAGGGTTGGCCTAATCGGATGAAACTTATGAAGAAAAATGGTCGGGGCGAGAGGATTTGAACCTCCGACCCCCTACTCCCGAAGCAGGTGCGCTACCAGACTGCGCTACGCCCCGACATCATTTTTCTCCCCTGCCAGCGGCAGGAGCAAAACTTTATACCGTTTTGCCGCTAATTTGTCAATTCCCCAATTGGGGTGAAATGGGCGAAAAGTTATTTCTGTTCATCAGCCTTCTTCTCGACCCAGTTGCCGGCTTTCTTCATGTCGCGGCCAAAGCCGCTGATACATTCACATCCGGAGAGGAACAGCAGGGCAGCCACCAGGGAGAGCGCGAGAAATTTTTTCATGACAGACCTCCTTGCATAGATAGTTTATGGTTTGACGGCCCGACGCTTGTTGAGCTCGTCACGCCACATGTCCAAAAGCAGAAACGCCACCCCGACGCTGATCGCCGAGTCGGCAACGTTGAACGCCGGCCAGTGATGCTGGTACCAGTGGACATCGATAAAGTCGATCACTTCGCCGAGCCGGATCCGGTCAATCAAGTTGCCGATTGCACCGGAGAAGATCAACGACAGCCCGAAGCCGAACAGTTTCTGAGTTTCTTTCAACCGATGAATGACCCACATGATCACGGCGCTGGCGATCAAGGCGATACCGATAAAAAACGGCACCCGCAACGAGCTGTCGGAGAAAATCCCGAAGGCGGCGCCCTGGTTGCGCACGTAGGTGATGTTGAAAAAGTTCTCGATCACCACCAGCGACTGGTACAGCTTGAAGGTCTGGTCAATATAGGCTTTGCTGAGCTGGTCGAGCACCAGGCTGATCGAGGTGGTGATCAGCAGCACCTTGTAGCGATAGGGCATGCCGGGCCTCAGGAGGCCGCCAACGAGGCGCGGCAGCGATCGCAGACAGTGACATGCTCGGTGTCCTCGCCGACTGAGGTTCTGTAGTTCCAACAGCGTTCGCATTTCTCGCCGTCGGCCTTCTCGACGCCAACCGTCAGCCCCTTGATTTCATCGCCGGAGTAGCCACTGATCGGTACCGGGCTGATTTCGGCCTGGCTGACAATAAACAGGGTCGCCAGTTCGGCGGTGTAATCCTGGGCCAGTTGCAGCCAGGGGCCTTCGGGCAGGTGCAGGACGACTTTTGCGTCAAGTGAATGGCCGATGGTTTTTTCGACTCGGGCCAGTTCCAGTGCCTTGGAGACCTCGGAACGCAGCAAGAGGATTTGCTGATAGCGTTCCTCGAGCTTGGGATCGTGCAGTGACTTTATGAAGTCCGGGAAGTTCGCCAGGTGAGCGCTTTCTTCCCGCTCTCCCGGCAGCTGCTGCCAGATCTCGTCGGCGGTAAAGGAGAGCACCGGGGCGATCAAACGGGTCAGAGCGTCGAGGATTCGGTAGATGGCGGTTTGGGCGCTGCGCCGGGCCAGTCCCTTGGCCGGGGCGGTATAGAGCCGGTCCTTGAGCACGTCGAGGTAGAAGGCGCTCATGTCGACCGAGCAGAAGTTGTGCACCGCGTGATAAAGTACGTGGAACTCGTAGTCGTCGTAGGATCGACGCACCTTGTTAACCAGCCCCTCCAGCCGCGACAGGGCCCAGCGGTCGATCTCGAGCAGTTCGTCATCGGCGACCAAATCGGTGGCCGGATCAAAACCGTGCAGGTTGCCGAGGATGTAACGGGCGGTGTTGCGGATCCGCCGGTAGGCGTCGGAGAGCCGCTGCAGAATCTCCTGGCTGATGCGGATGTCGTCGCGGTAGTCCTGGGCGGCGACCCAGAGGCGCAGGATCTCGACGCCGAATTTTTTGATCACCTCGTCCGGGGCGACCACGTTGCCGGTTGATTTCGACATCTTGCGACCGTTGCCGTCGACGACGAAACCGTGGGTCAGCACCGCCTTGTAGGGGGCGCGGTCACGGGTGCCGACCGCGGCCAGCAGGCTGGAGTGGAACCAGCCGCGATGCTGGTCGCTCCCTTCGAGGTAGAGGTCGGCCGGTGAGCTGAGGTTGTCGCGCTGCTCGAGAACCGCTGCATGGGAGACGCCGGAGTCGAACCAGACGTCGAGAATGTCCATCTCCTTGCGGAACTCGGTCCCCCCGCACTCGGGACAGCTCGTCCCGGCCGGCAACAGCTCGGCGGCTTCTTTTTCGTACCAGATGTCGCTGCCCCCCGCTTCGAACTGATCGGCGATGTGGTGCATCAGCTTGCCGTCGGCGAGGGCGTGGTCGCATTTTTCGCAGTACATCACGGTGATCGGCACCCCCCAGCTGCGCTGGCGGCTGATGCACCAGTCGGGGCGGTTCGCGATCATGTTGTAGATCCGGTCGCGGCCCCAATGCGGAATCCACTCGACATCATTGATGTGATCGAGCGACTTCTGGCGCAACTCGTTGGCCTCCATGGCGATGAACCACTGCTCGGTGGCGCGGAAGATGATCGGTTTTTTGCAGCGCCAGCAGTGCGGATAGCTGTGCGAAACCTTGGCTGATTTCAACAGGGCGCCGACCTCTTCGAGTTTGGCATTGACCGCATCGTTGGCTTCGGCCAGCTTGAGGCCGCCGAACAGTTCGAGTTCCGGCTTGTAGCGGCCGTAGTCATCGACCGGATTGTAGACCTCGAGCCCGTAGCGCAGCCCGACAAGGTAGTCGTCCTGGCCATGCCCCGGTGCCGTATGAACACAGCCGGTCCCGGCTTCGAGGGTGACATGGTCGCCGAGCATGAGCAGCGAGTTGCGCTCGTAAAAAGGGTGACGGCAGTTCCTGCGTTCAAAGATCTCCGCGGTGAAATTCGCCAGCACCCGACCGTCTTCCCGGCTCAGTTCCTTGAGGACGCTTTCATAGAGCCCTTCGGCCAGCACCAGCAGTTCGCCGCCGGTCTCGACCACCACGTAGGGGAGCGCCGGGTTGAGGCAGACGCCGAGGTTGGCCGGAATCGTCCAGGGGGTGGTGGTCCAGATGACAAAAGAGAGCTGCCGGCCGGCAAACTGTGCCAGACTTTCGGGGAGTTCATCATGATAGGGGAACTTGACGTAGATCGACGGCGAGGTGTGGTCGGCGTATTCGACCTCGGCTTCGGCCAAGGCGGTGACGCAGGAGGAACACCAGTGAACCGGTTTCTTCCCCTTGTAGAGACTGCCACGTTCGGCAAAACGGGCCAGCTCGCGGGCGGTGGCCGCCTCGTAGTCGCTGGTCATGGTCAGGTAGGGGTGCTGCCAGTCTCCGAGCACGCCGAGCCGCTGGAACTCCTCGCTCTGGATCGCGACCCATTCGGCGGCGTAGCTGCGGCACTCCTTGCGCACCTCGGCCTTGCTCATCTCCCGCTTCTTCTTGCCGAGCTTCTTATCGACCATTAGCTCGATCGGCAGGCCGTGACAGTCCCAACCCGGCACGTAAGGAACCCGGAAGCCCTGCATGCGCTTGCTCTTGAGGATGATGTCCTTGAGGATCTTGTTGAGCGCATGGCCGATGTGGGTATGACCGTTGGCGTAAGGAGGGCCATCGTGCAGAATGAAGGCCGGTTTCCCGGCCCCGGCCCGCTCGATTTTTGTTTCAAGGTTGCTATCCCGCCATCTTTTCAGGATCTCCGGCTCACGCACCGGCAGGTTGCCACGCATGGGAAAATCTGTTTCGGGCAGGTTGAGGGTCTCTTTATAATTCATCGGTCAGTCTCCCGTAAGGCCTCAGGGGCTAAAATCAAGGGCATTACGTTAACAAAAGAGCCGATGCAGTGCAAGGGTAAAAGGGGCCTTTGGGAGGGGCTAAAGTCTCGATTTTACGGGATTGCCACCGGCCAGGTAGCCGGCGGAGGGGAAACTGAAAGCGACCGGCGACAGGGTATTGTCGGTCGCCAGCCGGAGCTGAAGATTTCAATTGCTGATCAGACGTGCTGGCGAAGTTCCGGGTGCTCGATCTCCAGGCAGTCGCGCAACAGGTTGGAGATGCTGGTGCCGCACGCCTTGGCGCGCTCCTGCAGGATGATCAGCTCGTTGTCGTCGACCCGGCAGGAAATGATAAAGCGTTTGGGATTCTTGACTGATTTCCATGGTTCAACTCCTCTTGCAAAGGTACTCCGATGTGCCAGAAGGAATTCGAATCAATAGCTGCGAATTTGCCGTATACATTATGCAAGCTGGTTGCCAAGTTGGGTGAGGGGAAATTAAGTTCTGTAAAAACAATGGCTTGAGATGTTTTTCGCTAAACATTGAGCGTCGGTCGATTTTGACGTGTTGGACAAAATGACACACGATGTAGAGAATTGTGTCGTTGTGGCTCAATAGAAGTGCCGTAGACGGCACTATTGCTGGTGCCTGCCCAGGTGTGTCTGTCCGGTGCGACAAAGCGGACACAATGGACAGTCGAGACAACGGGGACTGCGCTTGTGGCAGCAGCTTTTGCAGGCACGAACAATCAGGGCATGGAATTCGTTGAATAGTCCTGCGTCTGCCGGCAGGGTCGCCATGAAAGCCTGATACAGGGCTGCGTAGCTGGGGTTTTGCTCAATCATCCCGAGCCGCTGCAGTAACCTGACCGTGTAGGCATCGATGACAAAGCTTGGCTGCTTTCCGGCATAAAGCAGGATCGAATCAGCCGTTTCCGGGCCGATTCCGGTTAACCCGAGCAGCTCGCTCCTGGCTCGGGGCAGGTCCTGGTTGAGCAGGCTAGAGAGTTCTCCATCATGGTGAAGATTGATGTGGCGGAGAAACAGCTTGATGCGTACGGCTTTTTGGCGGAAGAAGCCGGATGGCCGAATCAGCTCCTGGAGTTCCTGCGTTGGGAGCGTCACCAGCCTGGCGATGGACAGCGCCTTGGCCCGTTTCAGGTTGTTCAGGGCTTTTTCGACATTGTTCCAGTTGGTGTTCTGGGTCAGGATGGCTCCGAGCGCTATTTCGAGCGGCGAATCGGCCGGCCACCAATGCTGGGGGCCGAAATGGTCGAACAGTCGCTGGTAGATCTCAAGCAGTTGCTGCTGTGAAAGCCTGGTCATGTTTACCGCCCGGTTGAAAAGTAGCGTTACAGGCTATTGTAGCAAAACCCTCCGGCCGAGGGGGTTGTCCATATTGCGATCAGACGGACGTTGACGACAGCGATTTTGCCACGCGAAAATGTGCCAACTGATTGAGCTGCAGCTGTCATGAAATAGCTGCCGGGTGCTATGATAGGCGAAACCTTTTCAGTAAAGAGGGACGGCATGATCAAGGTGGTACAAAATGATTCTGGGGTGCCGGCCGGCAGCTATGGTGAGTATCTCGACCAGCAGGGGATTGATTGGGAGCTGGTATCGGTCGCCCGGCAGGTGCCGTTCCCGGTTCCGGCCGCTCGGGATGCACTGATCCTCCTTGGCGGTTACATGTCGGTTGCAGAGACCGATCGCTATCCCTACCTGATTCAGGTCAAGCAGGGTTTACGGTGTTGGCTGGACGCTGGGCGTCCCTTGCTCGGCGTTTGCCTGGGTGGGCAGCTGCTGGCCGAAGCCGCCGGAGGTTCGGTGACCTGTAACCGCCGGGGTGAGCGGGGGATGCTGCCGATTGAGTTGACCGCAGCAGGTCGGGCTGATCCGCTGTTTGCCGGGTTGCCAACCCCGTTTCTCTCCATGCAGTGGCATAATGACTGTTTTACTGTGCCGCCCATGGCAGTCCATCTGGCCGCAACAGAGGCCTGTCCGGGGCAGGCGTTTCGGGTCGGCCGGGCGGCCTATGGCGTCCAGTTTCACCCGGAATTGTCCGCCGGGATAGTCAAACGCTGGTCAGAAAAACTCCGGTTGGATGAGAAGCCGCTCAAAGAGTTCCTGGCCTATGAAGCGACCTACCGGGAGTGTTCTTTGCGGCTGCTGCAGAATTTTCTGGCCATGGCTTGAGCCAGGCCGATCATTGGGCAGGTTTGGCCGGGTATGAAAGTGTAACCAACAACAAAGGCGGCTCCGGGTATCCGGAGCCGCCTTTGTTGTTCTATATATAGATACTGCAGGAGGGACGAATCAGAATCTGACCACCAACGCGACCTGGACGTCAGGCGCCGTAGAGGCATACTGGTTATAGTCTTGCGCCAGGTCGGTTCCGGAGAGTGAGGCGACATTGCAGCTGAATTTGAGGGCTGACGCCGGGTCCAGTTGATAAGTGACTTCCTGGGTGATCAGCTGGGTGAGAAAGCTGGCCTCAGCTTGGTCGTTGCGGGATGTGGATGACTGGTCAGTAAAGAGAGTTTGTTGAGCCAACTCCTTGTTGTCAAGCAGTGCATCGTTGGCCAGGACTGCAACCGGGAGCATCAGGCTGAAAACCAGGAGAGTCGAAACGAGCAAGAGACAGCTTTTCATGGTTGTGCTCCTTTGCCGTGACATCGTGCCAAGAATAGGTAGCATAGATCGTGCCCGAAAAACGATATTGAGAGTTATGTTTGGCTGGTTGTCGGCCCAGGGATGCTAAGTTTCCGGAATGAGATGCTTTTGAGCCATGCAATATTTTCATAAACTTCTCTCATGAACTTCAGTTAGGCGTTTTCGTGCTGGCTCTGAGCCATTTTCAAGCGATTCGGCGACAGCTTTCGGCAGGGTGGCCGGCAATATCACCGAATTTAATGAGTGCAAAAACGCAGCACCCGTTCGGTTGGGGTGGATCGAGCGGGACGCTCAAGCGGGAACGTCGCTGAAGCGGAGAGGGGAGCGTTTGACGGCCGATATCAGCGTTCGGCAACCGGCCAGCTCAGTGAAGCAGGCTGGACGGGTAATTTACGATCGCCAGGAAAAGAAAGGCCCTGGACAATTGCACTGACCGGATCTTTCCTCCGACTCAGGTCGATGGCAGGGTGACGACCGTCAACCAGAATGCCTCAACAGTCTTGACCACCTCAAAGAATTGAGCCAGATCGACCGGCTTGGTGATATAGCAGTTGGCGTGGAGATCGTAGCTGCGCAGGATGTCTTCTTCGGCTTTGGAGGTCGTCAGAACGACGACCGGAATCCGCTTTAGGTCTTCATCGGTCTTGATTTCAGCCAACACTTCCCGGCCGTCCTTGCGGGGCATGTTCAAATCGAGCAGGATCAGGTCCGGTTTGGTTCTTCCCGCATATTCGCCCAGACCTCGCAGGTACTTCAAGGTCTCGACCCCGTCGGACACCTCGGCGAGGTTGTTGAGAATTTTTCCCTCCTTAAGTGCTTCCTTGGTCAGCCTGATATCCGCCGGGCTGTCTTCGGCCAGCAGGATCTCAATCGGTCGGGCGTTGATGTTCGCCATGGGACTCCCCCTTTGGTAACCGGATAATAAAAGTTGTTCCTTCTCCCGGGATTGATTGCAGATGAATCGTACCTTTGTAACGTTCGACGATCTTCTTGCACTGGGCCAGCCCGATGCCAGTCCCAGGATACTCCTTAACGGTATGCAAGCGTTGAAATATAGTGAAAATTCTATCAAAATACTGGGCTTCGATGCCGATGCCGTTATCCTGCAGGCTAATCTCCCAGAACTCGCCAATTTCCTTTGCGCTGATCCGGATGGTTAGCGGGACATCTTTGCGGCGGAACTTGATGGCGTTGCTGATCAGGTTATGAAACAGCTGGTTGAACTGCGAACGAACTCCCCTGAGTGTCGGCAAGTGGTCAACCTGCAGTTCGGTTCCGGTTTCATCGATGGAGAGTTGAATCTGACTGCTAATGTTGGCGACAACCTGGTTGAGATCGACATCTTCGTTGGGCAAATCTTTGCGCCCTATCCTCGAGTATTCGAGTAGGTCGTTGATCAGGGTTTTCATCCTTGCGGCAGCCTCAACAACATAATTAATGAATTCTTGCGCATCATCGTCCAGCTCGGCACAAAAACGCCGTTCAATGAGCTGGATGTAACTGGTAATTGTCCGGAGTGGTTCCTGGAGGTCGTGCGAGGCGACGTAGGCGAATTGTTCCAGCTCTCGATTCGACGCCGCGAGGACCTGCAGGGCCTCCTTGAGCCTGTTTTCCGCCTGCTTGCGCAGGCTGATGTCCTGGATGGTGGCGGCGAAATAGTCAGGGCTGCCATCCTCCTTACGGACACAGGCGACTGTCAACATGGTGTAAATGATCTCCCCGCTCTTGCAGATAAACCGTTTTTCCAGGCTGTAGCTGTCTTCGGTCCCATCCAGCAACTTGTCAAATTTAGCCCGGTCGGAAGCCAGATCGTCCGGATGGGTCAAGTCTTCCCAAGTCAGGTTTGCCAGCTCCACCTGACTGTAACCAAGCATCTCACAGAGTCGGTTGTTGGTTTCTTCCCACTGCCTGTCGAGGGAGGTGATTGCCATGCCGATCTGGGCATTCTCGAAGTAGGCGCGGAACTTAGCTTGCGTCGCCACCATGGTCTGGGTGCGGACCTCGACCAGCTTTTCCAATTGCTGTTGGTGCCGGTGCAGTTCCTCTTCAAGCTGTTTGCGTTCGGACAAGTCGAAGGCGATAGTCGAATAATGGCTGACTTTTCCATCCGGATGACGATGTGCCATCACCACCTGCATGACTGGACGCTCATTGGCGTCCGGCCTCAGGAAGGCAGTTTCACCAAACCAGAAACCCGATTCAACAGCGGTTGGAACTGCCATGTTGTGGATAATTCGGTTGGCCCATTCGGGCTGCAGTTCAGCCATTTTCAGGTTCAGATCCTGTCCGATTTTCAGCCCGAGCCAATGGTGTCCGGCATTGTTGAGATAGGAGATTCGTCCGTCGGGGTCGGCAATGGCAACCAGCTGGGGTGCGTGTTCGAGGATGGCGATCAGGCGCCGGTTCTCCTCTTCTGCAATCTGCCGAGCGTCCTGACTTTCGTTAAACGCCCGGGCGATCTGGCCGAGTTCATGTTTAGAGACCTTGAGCGGGGCCAAGTCCGACCCGCTGCCGCTGGACCTGACAGCATCGGCCAATTGACGGATCGGTCCGGAAATGGTTCTGGCGATTGCCAGGGCGATCAGTGCCGCTAGTCCGCCAAGTAGCAGGGTTACCACGTAAAATCTTGCTTTGAGTTGCTGGAGAGGTGCGGCCAGTTCGGCAACATCTTTTTCGGTCAGCAGACAGACATCCCGTTCTGGTAGCCAAGTGGATACGCCCAGCACTTCGACCCCCCGGTAATCCGGATAGGATCCGTGACCGTTTCCGTTTTCGAAACAGCTCTTGACCCCCTCGGAGTCAACATTGACCCGCAGCGGGGCATCCGGAACAAATTTCGAGTCGGTCAGCATGATGGCGTCGCGATTGACCAGGTAGGATTCCAGGGTCGGGCTGCCGGTCACCGGCATGGAAAGCAGCTCGCTGGCTCGTTTCCAGTTGAGGTGCCCGGACAGTACCGCGATGGTCCGGCCGGACCTTGATCTGATCGGGTGTGCAACGTGCATGACCGGTTCACCGATTTCGGCCGAATGGACGACGTTACCGATAAAGCTTCCAGTTTGACCGTGAATGAAAAAATCGGCCCGATTGTGCACCCCGCCGACTTGGCGCGGGTCGCTGGAAACCAGGACCTTACCGTTGAGATCGAGAATGCTCAAGCTCTTGAGGTCGCCCTGCATCTGCAGGGCCGGGAGGAAATGATTATCCAGCAGGTTTCGGGTTTCCACGGTGAGAGCGTCTTGGTTGGCCAACATCGTCTCGATGCTGGCGATGACCAGCGGGCGCTGGGCAAGGCTTTCGAGTAGGGTTAGTGAGCCTGAAGCCCATTCCCGGATCAGGTTGATACTGAGCTGGTTGACCGAGTCCAGCTCGCGGTAGGTGCTTTCGGTCAAGGTTTTTTCACTGGTGTTGAACCAGAAAAATCCGAGCAGTAGGAGCGGGACCGTGCAGATCAGAAAAGCAAAAATAAACAATTTGTTGCGAAGTGACATGTTGCTTCCATTGCTGCAGGGAAGAGAGGCTGCTGCCGAAAAAGTTCTAGCCGTGATCAGGTGCGCGGGGGATCACCATGCGGACTTGGGTAAACTCGTTTTCCTGGCTGTTGACCACCAGGCTGCCGCCATGTTCCTGCAGAATGCCGTGTGAAATGCTCAGGCCGAGTCCGGTCCCCTGATGAGCTGGTTTGGTGGAAAAAAACGGCGAGAAAATTTTCCCCTGGATTGCCTCGGGGATGCCGCAGCCATGATCGAGGAAGCTCAATTCAACAGCTTGGGCATCGATGGGGTTGGCCGAGATGGCCAGGCATTTGTGCTCATCGGGCCCGATATATTTTTTGTTGAGGGCGTAGCGGGCATTGCTGATCAGATTGACGATGACCTGCTCGATCTGGTGCGGACGACCCAACACCATCGGCAAATCGTCGGGCAGGTTGATTGACAGACGGATACCATCGTGGCGCAACTGAGTGGCGAACAGAGACACGGAAATCTGGCAGGTTTCGACCAGGGAAAAGGGCTTGGGCGGTTCGATTCTCTCCCGGGTGAACGAAAGTAGTTTGCTGACGATGTCGGCGATCCGGTCGCCCTCGTGAATGACACGGGTCGCGATGTCGACAAGGTTCTCATCGACAATTTTTTGTGACAGGATCGTCGCATAATTGATGATGCCGTTGATCGGGTTGTTGATCTCATGGGCCACTCCGGCCGCCATTTCGCCGAGGGCTGCCAGCTGACCGGTGCGGGTCGCTTCAGAGCGGATCCGCTCGCTGTCCGTGATGTCGGTGGCCATTTTGATCACTTGTTCCACCTGTCCGGCAATATTTTTCAGGGGAAAGGTGCGGAAGGTGAGAATCCGGCCATCGTCGAGGGTGGCTTTGTTCTGTTCGGGCTGGCCGCTTTGGAAGGTTCTTTTGATCAGACAATCGGGACAGGAGCCCTTGAACTGGCAAAAAATCTCCTGGCAGCTGTGGCCGACAATACGGTCCGAAGAGCCCTGTTCACCGAACAGATCCTCGACGCCCTGATTGGCATAGAGGATACTGAGGTCGCTGTTAAACAGCACTAGGCCGTCCGGGATGCTGTCGAACAGGGTCTGAAAACGCTGGGCGGCACGCTGATGTTGTTGTTTTTCGAGCCTCAGGGCGAGATGGTTCTGGTGGCGTTCCTTGGCGTAACGCAGGGCCCGGGGGAGGATAAATTCGTTGTTATGCTCTTTCAGCAGGTAGTCCTGAGCGCCTTCCTGCAAGGCGGAGAGGGCGGTTTTTTCGTCATTGAGGCCGGTCATGACGACCAGCGGCAGATCCTGTTTGAGACTCAGCAGCCGGCGGACCGTCTCGATTCCACTGCTGTCGGGAAGCGACAAATCGGACAGGATCAGGTCGAATGCTGAAGTTTTGACCAACTCGAGGGCCTGCTCCAGGCGCTCGCAGACCCTCAGGGAAAAATCGGCTGACGGAAGAGACAGCTCGACCATGAGCGCATCTGGAGGATTGTCTTCGATAAGCAAGACTTTGAGTTGAGCGGTTGCCGCCATGAAGCGTCCACCTATCAAGAATGGATAAGGATTGCTTCGGACATTAAAGGGTTCCAAGTATCGTGGAATTATAATGAAAGATCAGTTTATTGCAATCTTGAGTGTAAAAAACCTGGAATATTATTGCTTGGATGCTGACTTTCGGTGGATGGAGATTGCCGGCCGGCCTCTGATCTGTACTTAAGTAGCTCTTTTACAAAAAAAGGACCCGCAGTTGCGGGCCCTTTGATCTGATTTGGTTGCGGGGGGAGGATTTGAACCTCCGACCTCCGGGTTATGAGCCCGACGAGCTACCAGACTGCTCTACCCCGCG
>Ga0102953_1001670_pt1 | contig 13874 bp, 13 predicted proteins | sample SalPon2A_C_D2_MG_FD_78509 | JGI IMG/M metagenome (GOLD analysis project Ga0102953, IMG submission 78509) | Soil microbial communities from South San Francisco under conditions of wetland restoration - Salt Pond MetaG R2A_C_D2_MG | ecosystem: Environmental > Terrestrial > Soil > Wetlands | place... | reverse complement strand
GTGGGGGCCGATCTCGCCGCGTGGCTCGAGCCACAGGCTGGTGACCACGAGCCGCGCCGGTGAGTGCTGAACGGCGCGAGCGATCACCCCGCGGCTGCCGTAGGCGTCCACCGGATGGCCGGTAGCGCGGTCGAAGCGGTAACGTCGCACCCGAGAATCCTACCCCGCGCCGCGCGCGGCCGGTCCCGCGCTCGCCACCGCCCGGAGGCCGCCGAGGACATCCGCCCCTTGCCGTCCGCACCGACCCGGCGCATCATCGCGCGATGTCGGCTCCTGGAGGGGGAACGCTATGACCAACGCCATCGTCGTCGCCGGGCTGAGCAAGCGCTTCGGCGACAGCGTGGCCGTGGACGCCGTCGATCTGGAGGTCCGGCACGGGGAGCTCTTCAGCCTGCTCGGGCCCAACGGCGCGGGCAAGACCACGCTCATGAGCATGCTGACCGGCCTGCTGCGGCCCGATGGCGGCCGGGCCACCATCGCCGGCCATGCCGCCGGCAGCGCCGCGGCGCGCGCGGTGCTGGGCGTGGTGCCGCAGGACGTGGCGCTCTACCCCGACCTCAGCGCGCGGGAGAACCTCGCCTTCTGGGGCCGCATGTACGGCCTCAGCGGCGACGGCCTGCGCCGGCGTTGCGACGAGTTGCTGGCGGTCGTGGGCTTGGAAGGGCGCCAGAAAGACCGCGTGGGGACCTTCTCGGGCGGCATGAAGCGCCGCCTCAACATCGCCGCCGCGCTGCTGCACTCCCCCGACGTGCTCATGCTCGACGAGCCCACCGTGGGCATCGACCCGCAGAGCCGCCGCGCCATTCTCGACTACGTGCGCGAGCTCAACCGCGCCGGCACCACCGTGCTCTACACCACCCACTACATGGAGGAGGCGCAGGAGCTCTCCCACCGCATCGGCATCCTCGATCACGGGCGCCTCATCGCGCTAGGCAGCCACGAGGAGCTGGTGCGCATCGTCGGCGAGAGCGACGTGATCGACCTGCGGCTCGCCGGCGACGCCGACGCGGCGACGCTGGCCGACGCCTTCGGCGACCTGCCCGGCATCCACGCCGACGGCGCCCTGGCCGCGGCCGGTCAGCTGCGCCTGCTGGCCGACGACGGCGCCACGGCGCTGCCGCTGCTGTTCGCGCGCGCCGCCGCCCGCGGGGTGCCGGTGCGCGCGGTCACCATCACCCAGCCCGACCTGGAGTCGGTGTTCCTGCAGCTCACCGGCCGGGCGCTGAGGGACTGAGGCACGATGAAGCTCCTGGCCCTGGCCTGGAAGGACCTGCGCCGGCAGTTCCGCAGCGGCCTGCTGCTGGTGATGATGCTGGGCGCGCCGCTGCTGCTCACCGGCCTGCTCGACCTCGCCTTCAGCTCCCCGGCGGGCACGCCCGAGATCGCCACGGTGACCCTCGCCGTGGCCGACCTCGAAACGCCGCCCGCCGGCGCCCCGGTGGCCGCGGGCCGCACGCTGGTGGCGGCGCTGTCGACGCCGGCGCTGGCCCCGCTGCTGAAGGTGGTGCCGGTGGACGGCGCCGACGCCGCCCGGGCCATGGTGGCCCGCGGCGGTGCCGGGGCGGCGCTGGTGATCCCGGCGGACTTCACCGCGGCGATGCTCGGCGAGGTTCCCTCGGCCAGCGCCGCGCTCACCACCGACCCGGCCCGGCCGCTCGGCGCCGGCGTTGCGCAGGACATCGTGCGACGGGCGCTCGACAGCCTCTCGGAGAGCGCGCTGGCAGCCCGACTGACGCTGCAGCGCGTCGACGGCCCGGCCGCAGGCTCGCTCGCAACGCAGGCCGCCATGCGGGTCGCGTTGAGTGCGCCGCGCGGCGCCACCGGCGGCGGAGTCGTCGTGGAGGGCCCCGAGGGGAGCTCGCCCTCTTTCGTTGCGCGCATGGCCGCCCAGGTGATGGGCGCCATGATGATCTTCTTCGTGTTCTTCACCGGCGCCTACGGCGCCTCCAGCCTGCTGCGCGAGCAGGAGGAGGGCACGCTGCCCCGGCTGTACACCACGCCGACCGGCGCGGCCACCGTGCTGGCCGGCAAGTTCCTGGGCACGGCCGTCACCTTGGCGGTGCAGATCGCGGTCCTGGTGTCGGCGTCCGCGCTGATCTTCGGGATCCGCTGGGGCCATCCCCTCCCGGCACTCCTGGCGAGCGCCGCCCTGATCGTGGCGGCCTCCGGCTTCGGCGTGCTGCTGCTCGCCTTCGTGCGCACCAGCCGCCAGACCGGCCCGATGTTCGGCGTGGTGCTCACCGTCACGGGGATGGTGGGCGGGTTGATGACCTCCACCTTCACCAACCTGCCGGCGGGCTTGGCGCTGGCCTCGCGCTTCACGCCGCAGGGTTGGGCCATGGCCGCCTGGCGCCTGTGCCTCGACGGCCGCGGTGTGAGCGCCATGGCGGTGCCGCTCGCGGTCACCGCCGCCATCGGCGTGGCGTGCCTGGCCGTCGGGGTTCCCCTGATGCGGCGCCGCTTCGCCCAGGGGGTGCCCTCGTGAAGCTGCTCGCCATCGCCGGCAAGGACCTGCGGCAGGTGCTGCGGGACCGCCGCGCCTTCATCTTCCTGCTGCTGATGCCGCTGGCGTTCACCCTCTTCTTCGGCCTGGCCATTCCCACCACCGGAGCCGGCAGCCACGACGCGCGCCTTCAGCTCGGGCTGCTCGATGCCGACGGGAGCGCACTCTCGACGCAGCTCCGGCGCGCCCTGGCCGACAGTGGAGGCGTGCGGCCGGAGCCGCTCGACGCCGTGCAGGCCGGCTACGTGGACGATCTGGTGCGGCGCGGCGACTACGCCGGCGTGCTGCGCATCCCGGCGGGTTGGGGCGCCGCCCTGGCGGGCGGCGCGCCCGAGCCGGTCACGTTGGTGGTCGACCGCAGCACGCCGGCAGGCCTGGCCACCGCCCAGGCGGTGGACGCCGCCGTAGAGCGCTTTCTGGGGGCGCAGCGGGTGGCGAACGCGGTGGCCGGCGCGACCTCGAACTCCGCGGCCGCGGGCGGCCGTCCCGCCCCCGACGTCGCTGCCGTCCTCGACGCCTGGCGCGCGCCGCCGCTCACGCTCGCCACGCACCTGGCCGGCGCCGGCGAGACGCCGGCAGGCGCAGCGGCCGAGGGGCCCTACGACCAGGCGTCGCCGGGGATGATCGTGCAGTTCGCCATCTACGGCCTGATCCTGTCCGCCATGGTGCTGGTCATCGAACGCAAGCAGCGGGCGCTGGCGCGCCTGGCGACGACGCCGACCCCGCGGGCGGTCATCCTGGCCGGCCACGCGCTGGCGATGCTGGCGGTGGTGCTCGCCCAGGTGCTGGTGTTGGAGGCGTTCGGCCAGTGGGCCCTGGGCGTGAACTACCTGGCCAGCCCCGTGGCCACGGCGGCGCTCACCCTGGCGCTGTGCGTGTGGGCGTCCAGCCTGGGCATGCTGCTGGGCGCGTTCGCGCGCAGCGAGGAGCAGGTGGTGGCCTGGTCGCTGGTCGCGATGTTCGTGCTCTCCGGGCTGGGCGGCGCCTGGTTCCCGCTGGAGGTCACCAGCGCCACGTTCCGGCGCTTCGCGCACGCCATGCCTACGGCGTGGGCGATGGACGGCTTCCGCAACGTGCTGCTGCGCGGCGCGGGGCTGGCGCAGACGCTGCAACCTGTGCTGGTGCTGCTGGCCTTCGCCGCTGCCTTCTTGGTGTTGGCGGTCGGGCGCCTGGCGCGCCGGCCGGATTGAGCGCCCCCGCCGGGCCGGCGACCGGCGCGGCGCCCGAGCGCTGCTAGCATGGCGCCATGCCGCCAGAAGGTCCGCGGGCGCCCACAGGCCGCGGCGCCCGCTTCGACCCCGTCAACCGCTTCACCGAGATCGAGGTCCTGCTCGACCCCGAGGAGATCACCGAGGACGACCTCGGGGTCCGGACGCGCTACCTGAACGACACCTCGCGGAGCGTCATCAGCACCAACAGCAGCCCCGACGTCGGCTTCGACGCCAGCCTCAACCCCTACCGCGGCTGCGAGCACGGTTGCAGCTACTGCTACGCCCGCCCCAGCCACGAGTACCTGGGGCTGTCCGCCGGCCTCGACTTCGAGCGCGTCATCCTGGTCAAGCGCGAGGCGCCGGTCCTCCTCGAGAGAGCGCTCGCCTCAGAACGCTGGCGGCCGCAGGTGCTCGCCCTCTCCGGCGTCACCGACCCCTACCAGCCGGTGGAGCGGAAGCTCGGCATCACCCGCGGCTGCCTGGAGGTGCTGGCCCGCTTCCGCAACCCGGTCGGTCTGATCACCAAGAACGCCCTGGTCACGCGGGATGCCGACGTGCTGACGGAGATGGCCGCCTGGGGCGGCGCCCGCGTCACGCTCTCCATCACCACCCTCGACGAGACGCTCAGGCGCCGCCTCGAGCCGCGCACCAGCACCATCCGGAACCGCCTGGACGCGGTCGCGAGGCTGGCCGAGGCGGGCGTGCCGGTGGGGGTCAACATCGCCCCCATCATCCCCGGCCTCACCGACCAGGACGTGCCCGAGCTGCTCAAGCTGGCCGCCGAGGCGGGTGCCAGCCACGCCGGCTTCACCATGCTGCGCCTGCCCGGCGCGGTGGGACCGCTGTTCACGGCGTGGCTGGAGGCCAACGAGCCGCTGCGCCGGGACAAGGTCCTCAATCGCGTGCGCGACGCGCACGGCGGCGAGCCGGACGACCGGCGGTTCGGGCGCCGCATGCGCGGCAGCGGCGTCTACGCCGAGCAGGTGCGCTCGCTCTTCCGGCTGGCACGCAGGCGGGCGGGCATCCCCGCGGAGACCCCGCCGTTGGCGACCGACCGCTTCGCGCGGCCGGGCGAGGCCCACCAGCCGGCGCTCTTCGGGGCGCCGTCGGAGTGACGCGCTCGCTGCCCGGGCCGGAGCGAATCCGGCGTCGCCGCGGTAGCCTGTAGGGACGCCATGGCGCGACAGCCGCCCCCACCGCAGCCGACGCTCTACGAGACGGCCGACAGCGAGCCGCTCGCCGCGCGCATGCGTCCGCGGACTCTCGACGAGTTCATCGGACAGGGAAACATCGTGGGGCCGGGCCGGCTGCTCAGGCGCGCCATCCAGGCCGACCAGCTGAGCTCGCTCATCTTCTACGGCCCGCCGGGCACCGGCAAGACCACCCTGGCCCGCGTCATCGCCAACTCCACCAGGGCCCGCTTCACGGCCATCAACGCCGTGCTGGCCGGCGTCAAGGACATCCGCGAGGCGGTGGCGGAAGCGCAGGAGCGCAGGAGCGCAGGACAGCGCACCATCCTCTTCGTCGACGAGGTCCACCGCTTCAACAAGGCCCAGCAGGATGCGCTGCTGCCGTGGGTGGAGAACGGCACCGTGATCCTCATCGGCGCCACCACCGAGAACCCCTACTTCGAGGTCAACAAGGCGCTGGTGAGCCGCAGTCGCATCTTCCAGCTCGTCCCTCTGGGCGAGGAGGAGCTGAAGGAGGTGGCGCGCGCCGCCCTGCGCGACCCCGAACGCGGCTACGGCCGCCGCGACGTGGTCCTGGACGAGGACGCCCTCGACCACCTCGCCAACGTCGCCAACGGTGACGCCCGGGCGGTCCTGAACGCCCTGGAGCTGGCGGTCGAGACCACCGAGGCGGGCCCGGACGGCGGCATCCACATCGACCGCGGCGTGGCCGAGGAGTCGATCCAGCAGCGCGCCGTCCTCTACGACAAGGAGGGCGACGCCCACTTCGACACCATCAGCGCCTTCATCAAGAGCGTGCGCGGGTCCGACCCCGACGCCGCGCTCTACTGGCTCGCGAAGATGGTCTACGCCGGCGAGGACCCTCGCTTCATCTTCCGGCGGCTGCTCATCCTGGCGGGGGAGGATATCGGCCTGGCCGACCCTTACGCCCTGGTGGTGGTGTCCGCCGCGGCGCAGGCGTTCGACTACGTAGGCCTGCCGGAAGGCCGCTACCACCTCGCGCACGCCACCCTCTACCTCGCCACGGCACCCAAGTCGAACAGCGCCATGGGCTTCTTCGACGCGCTCGCCGGCGTGCGGCAGGAGCGCGAGGCGGACGTGCCCGACCACCTCAAGGACGCCAGCCGTGATCGCGAGGGCTTCGGCCACGGCGAGGGCTACCTCTACCCGCACGCCTACCGCGACCACTGGGTGGCGCAGCAGTACCTCCCGGAGGCGCTGCAGGGCAAGGTGTTCTACCAGCCCAGCGAGGTGGGCTTCGAGGCGCGCATCCGTGACGAGGTCGCCAGGCGCCGCGAGGCGCAGCTCGCCGCCATGCTGGAGCCCGACGCCTGGGGAGAGGGCCGCTGGCGCCCCGCCCCGCAGGATCGGGCGCGCGATCGCTGGCTGCAACGCACCGTCTCGCAAGCCGGCGAGCGGCTGGGCGCCGTTCGGGACCTGCTCTTCGAGGTCGCTCGGCCGCAACGCCACCACGTCGTGCTGGACCTGGCGGCCGGCAGCGGCCTGCTCACCTGGGAGGCGCTGCGCCGCGCGTCCGAGGGGCAGGTCTGGGCGCTGGTGCAGGACCGCGCACAGGCCGACGCCCTGAGGCAGATGGCGGCGCGGCTGCCCCAGCTGCAGCGCCCCGTGGTCCTGGCGGCGGCCCCCGCCGAGGTGGCGGGGGCCCTCGAGGCGGCCACCGGCGAGCACGATGCCGGCGGGCTCCGCTTCGACATCGTCCTGGGCCGCGGCGTCCTCGCCGATCTGCTCGACCCCTACGGCTTCTTCCGGGCGCTCGCCAGGTGGTCCGCGCCGGGAGCCACCATCGCGCTCGCCGAGCCCCACCAGCGCCAGGCACAGCGCCTGCACGCGCTGGTGGACTGGCAGGGGGCGAAGCGGCTGGGCACCAGGGTCGCCGAGGCGGAGGAGGCGATCTACCGGGAGGCCTCGGCCCCGCGCCTGCGCTGGGAACCGGAGCAAGCCGTGGAGGCGGCCCGTGCCGCCGGCCTCGTGGAGGCGGGCGCCGTGGCACACGAGCTGGAGACCGAGCAGCGGCTGACCGCCGCCACGGTGGAGGGCTGGTTCACCCCGGGGGAAGGCGCTGCGCCGAGCTACGCCGATCACCTCCGGATGGCGCTGAGCGAGGACGAGCTCGCCCAGGTGGCGGCCCGCTACCGGCGTCAGCTGGCCGATCGCAGCGTGCGCTGGCGGAGCGTGCTGGTGCTGGTGCGCGCGGTCGTGCCCGCAGACGTGGCATCACGGTCGGAGTAGGCTTGCGGCGACCGCTGCCTGCAGCTCACGTCGCCCGCGCGGCGGCGAGGCACGGCCTTCGGACCCATGGCGACCTCTGACTCCACCCCCCTCCTCCACGCCGACGGCCTGCACCGCACGATCCAGGGGCGCACCCTCTTCGACGCTTTCGCGTTGCGGCTGGCGCCCGGCGAGCGGGTGGCCGTCACCGGCCCTTCGGGGAGCGGCAAGACCGTGCTGATGCGTACGCTCGCCGGGCTCGAGCCCCTCCAGGCAGGCGACATCCGCTTCCTGGGCAGGCCGCTCGGCAGCTGGCGCATGCCCGAGTACCGCAGCCGCGTGATGCTCCTGGCGCAGCGCCCTACGCTGCCGGAGGGCTCGGTCGAGGACGCTGTCCGCGCCCCCTTCGCGTTCCGCGCCCACCGCGGCCGCGCCTACCGGCCCGAGGCGGCGCTCGCCTTGCTGGAGCGCGTGGGGCGGGGGCGGGCCTTCCTCGACCGGGCTACCGAGACGCTGTCGGGCGGCGAGGCGCAGATCGCCGCGCTGCTGCGGGCGTTGCTGCTCGAGCCGCAGGTGCTGCTCCTCGACGAGCCCACCGCCTCCCTCGACGCCGCTGCCACCGCCGCCGTGGAGGCGCTCGTCGCCGCCTGGCTGGAGCAGGCCGGCGGGCGGGCGTACCTGTGGACCAGCCACGACCCGGCCCAGGTGGCGCGCGTCAGCGCCAGGCGGCTGCAGGTGGGACCGTCGTGACGAGCGCCGCCTACCTCACGATCGGGCCCGTGCAGCTGGTGCTGGCGGCGTTGCTGCTGATCGTCAACCTGGGCCTGTCGGCATGGTTGCGTCTGGGGCTGGAGCGGTCGCTGCTGCTGGCCGCGGTGCGCATGGTGGTGCAGCTGCTGCTGGTCGGGCTGGTGTTGCAGTTCGTGTTCGCCCTCAACCGCCCCCTACCCGTGCTCGGCATCGCCCTGGTGATGGCCTGCCTGGCCGGCATCGCGGCCGTCAACCGCACCCGCAGGCGCTTCCCCGGGGTGATGTGGGACAGCCTGCTCACGGTCGTCACCGCCGCCTTCCTGGTCACCGGCGCGTCGCTGCTGGGCATCCTCCGGGTGCGCCCGTGGTTCGAGGCGCAGTACGCCATCCCCTTGCTGGGGATGGTGCTCGGGAACACCCTGAACGGCATCTCGCTGGCCCTGGACCGCTTCATGGAGGGCGCGGCCAGCAACCGCGCCGGCATCGAGTCCGACCTGGCGCTGGGCGCGGGCCGCTGGGAGGCGGCCCACGGTCTCGTGCGTGACAGTCTGCGCACCGGCATGATCCCCACCGTCAACGCCATGATGGTGATGGGCGTGGTCAGCCTGCCGGGCATGATGACGGGCCAGATCCTGGCGGGGGCCAAGCCGACCGATGCGGTGCGCTATCAGATCGTCATCATGTTCATGATCGCCTCCGCCACCGCACTCGGCGCCCTGGGCGTCACGCTGCTGGCGTTCCGCACCCTCTTCGATGGCCGCGACCGGCTCCGTACCGAGCGGTTGGTCCGCGTCGACGGCGGGCGGCGACGCGGCTGAGCACCCATCCATTTGGATGTGATAGACTCTCCTTATGGAGGCCAGCCAACCCTACCGTCCTTCCGGTGGCGACGGCGTCACCGTCCTCCAGGAGCTCGGCGTCCGCGCCACCGGCACGGAGGACCTCATCGCCGCCGTCAAGCGCGGGCTCGGCACCGCCATCTTCGAGGGCCTGGCTGCCCGGCTCGGCGTGAGCGAGGCGGAGCTGGCAGGCGTCACGGGCATCAGTGCCAGCACGCTGTTGCGCCGGAAGAAGGCGGGACGCCTCAGCGGCGAGGAGAGCGAGCACGTGCTGCGCGTAGCCACGCTGCTCGACACCGCCAGCCGCCTGTTCGGCAGCGTCGAGGATGGCGCCGGCTGGATGCGCAGCGCCAACCCCGCGCTGGGAGGCGCCTCGCCTCTGGCCTACGCGGACACCGAGGTGGGCGCCCGGGAGGTGGAGAGCCTGCTGGGGCGCATCGCCTACGGCGTCTACAGTTGACGACGGCCTGGCGCCTGGTGAGGCCGGAGCGGGGCGGCCGCGGCGCCGCCTTCTCGGGCGAGGGCGCCCGCCTCTATGGCGGGCGCTGGAACAGCCCCGGACAGGCCGTGGTCTACGCCAGCGCCACCCTCTCGCTGGCCGCCCTGGAGACGCTGGTGCACGCCGATCGCCGTGCCTTCGAGCGAGACTACCTGGCCTTCCGGTTGACGCTGCCCGACGACGCCGTGTTGCGCTTGCCGCCGAACGAGGTGCCGCCGGGCTGGCGGGAGCGACCGGTGAGCCCCGGCGCCCGGGCCGTGGGCGACGCCTGGCTGCGTGACGGCGTCAGTCTGGGGCTGTGGGTCCCCAGCGTGGTGGTGCCGCCGGAGCACAACCTGGTGCTCGCTCCCGGCCACCCCCGCTGGCCGGAGCTGACGGTGTCGGGACCCCTGCCGTTCCGTTTCGACGCGCGCCTGGAGCCCGGTCAGCTCGCCCCGTAACCGGCCTGGGGCGCGGACGCTCCCCGCGGCACGCCCTCGATGCGTTCGTAGGCGCGTAGCGTCTCCAGGGTCTTCAAGGTCAGCACCCCTTGCCACTCGCGCCGCGCCTCCGCCCACGCCTCGGGGTAGGCGTCCCAGCTCCAAGGGGGCGCCCAGGCACCGTCATCGCCCTGCCGCTCGATGAGCACGTCCAGGTTGGCGGCGATGCTGTCCGCGAAGAGGTGATGCAGCGGGCCGTCGGGACGGGGTGCGACCTCGACGGGTTGCAGCACATAACTCCCCCAGGTACCGGGGTCGGTGGCCACCAGCCGCTCCGCGGCCTGCTCGCAGGCCGCCCGCACGCGGGCACGGAAGCCCACGGCCAGGCCCGGCGCCTCCAGCAGCGCCAGCGCTGCCAGCAGCTCGTGCATGTCGAGCTCGCGCGTCTCCACCGCCCTGACCGCATCCTCCACCAGCTCGCCCAGCCAGCCCTCCTCGGGCGCCTCCTCGAAGTGGAGGAGGCCGGCCACGACCTCCGCGCGCGGGTTCACCAGGTAGCCGCCGAAGCGCTCCTCCAGCCCGGCATCGCCCCACCAGGACGGGTGCGGGTGAGAGCTCGCGTCCTCGGGCACGATGCGCCAGACCCAGCGCTCGGGATCGCGGGTGCGTTCCAGGTAGGCGCACGCCGCACGCGGCTGCGGATGCTCGGCGTCCACCCCCAGGCCCCCCAGCCGCAACAGCGCCCGGGCCGTGGCCAGCGCGCTGGAGCTGGGCGTGCGCAGGTCGGGGTCCAGCGCCTTGCCGTAGCCGCCGTCGGCGTTCTGGTACCGGCCGAGCGCCTCCACGGCCGCCTCCGCCGGCCCGTCCGCGAAGCCGTGGCGGAACAGCGCCGCCTCGAGCGGCCGTGCCTGCTCGCGCAGGAAGCGTGCCGCACGGGCGTAGGCGTCGTGGCTCAGCATCGCCATGCCCGAGTATAGGACGCGTGTCGGACGCGCCCCGGTGTGGTCGCCGGCGCCGCGCCGGGCGCGACCGTATGCTTGGGGGCATGCGCGACCTCGAGGCCACGGCCTCCGGCGGCGGGGCCGAGGACACGCTGGGCCGGCTGCTCACCATCGCCCTGCGGGCCTACCGGCTCAAGGACGAGCCGCGGCAGGGCTGGGTGCTGCGCGGCGTCGAGGCCCCCGAGTCGGTAGCCGCCCATGTGTGGGGGACGACGCTGCTGTGCCTGGTCTTCGCCGAGGAGGCGGGCATCGACGTGGAGCGGGCGCTGGCGATCGCGACCGTGCACGACCTGGCCGAAGCGGAGACCGGCGACATCCCCGCGCGCGCCGACCCCGCGGATCGCAGCGTCGACGCCGCCGACAAGGCGCGGCGGGAAGCCGACGCCATGGAGCGCCTGCTCGCCGGCCAGCTCCCCTCCGTCCGGACGCTGTGGCGCGAGTACGAGTCGGCGGCCTCGGCGGAGGCGCGCTTCGTGCGTGACATGAACCTGCTGGACATGGCGCTTCAGGCGCTGAGCTACGAGGAACAGGGGCGCTACGATCCCCGCGCCGAGCTCCCGTCACGCGGCGCGTACCGGCATCTGGACGAGTTCCTCGCCAGCGCCGAGGCCCGCGTGCAGGGGGATCTGGCACGGCGGTTGCTGGCCTGGGTGGCGACGCGTTACGGGCAGGCGCGGCAGCGCTCGGGGTAGGCGATCACGCGCCGGACGGAGGGCCCAGCAACCTCTCGCTGAGGGCGGGCAGCACTCGGCCCAGCCGCCCTCCGAGGCGCACGCTGGCATCACCGTCGCCGCGGGTGGGACCGTCGTTCACGATGGCGACCGGCAGGCCCTCGGCGGCCGCGCGCACGACGTAGCGGTAGCCGGAGCGGACGGTGAGCGAGGAGCCGAGGACCAGCAGGACCCCGGCGTCCGCCAGCATGGCCCAGCTGCGCTCCAGCCGTGGACGCGGGACGTTCTCGCCGAAGAACACCACGTCGGGCTTGAGCACGCCGCCGCAACCGCGGCAGCGCACGGGCTCGAAGCCGGCCTCCAGGTCAGGAGCGAGCTCGGCGTCGCCGTCGGGCGCCATCGTCGCCTCGTGGCCGGCGAAGTCGGGGTTGGCGGCCGCCAGGCGATGCTGGACCGCGTCGCGCGGCTCCAGGCGGTCGCAGCGCAGGCAGCGAACGCTGGCGAGGGTGCCGTGGAGCTCGAGCACGCGGCGGCTGCCGGCGGCGTGGTGCAGGCCGTCGACGTTCTGGGTGAGCACGCCGCACACGACACCGGCGTGCTCCAGCCGGGCGATGGCGCGGTGCCCGTCGTTGGGGCGCTTGGCGCGCATCGCCGGCCAGCCCAGGAAACTCCGCGCCCAGTAGCGGCGCCGCGCCGCCTCGCTGCGGGTGAACTCCTGGTAGGTGATGGGGGTGCCCTTGCGACGAGCGCTGTCGGGGCCGCGGTAATCGGGGATGCCGGACTCGGTGCTGAGGCCCGCTCCGGAGAGCACCAGCACGCGGCGGCCGGCGAGCAGGTCGGCGAGGGGCGCCAGGGCGTCGGCAGCGGGCGTGTGGCGGCGGTCCGGAGCGTCGGCCTGGGCTCGCGGGGCAGGGTCCACGAGCCATGCTACGCGTGGCCACGGGCGGCGGCGGTGTCCCGGGCGGCCGTCACCCTCTTCGCGCCGCGGGCGCCTTGACAGTCCCCTGACGCGACCCTATGCTGGAGTCACCCTCAGAAACAGAGGGTAACGAGAGCGAGGACGCCATGCCCCCCCGGCCCGTCAAACAGCTCCAGATCCTCGACGCCCTGCGCGCTGCCTACGCGCGGCACGGTCGTCTGCCGGAGCTCACGGCGCTGGCCCGTTCCTTCGGCATCAGCTACCCCACCCTGCGCGAGCATCTCCGCGCCTTGGAGACCAAGGGGAAGCTGCGCATGGAGAGCCGGGGGCCCGGCCGCAGCCCGCTGGTCACCCTGTTGGGGCCGCTGGGCGGGGTGCCGCTCTTCGGCGACATCGCAGCGGGCGTGCCGGTCGGGAGCTACCCCGAGCCGGAGGGCTACCTCCCCTTCCGCAACCGCCCCGACCACTTCGCCCTGCGCGTCCGCGGCGACTCCATGGCCGACCGCATCGAGCACGGGGACGTGGTGCTCCTGCATCGCACGCCGCCCCAGCACCCCGGCGAGATCTGCGCCGTACGCGTGGGCGAGGACGAAAGCACGCTCAAGTACCTCGAGTGGCGAGGGGCCGAGCCGCGCCGCTACCGGCTGCGCCCGCACAACCCGGACTACCCCACCCTCGCCGTTCCAGCCGAGGAACTCCATATCGACGGCGTCTTCCGGGGCCTGCTCCGGGGCGATGTGGTGGCGGAGCTCCTCGTCGAGGGGGGTGGTTGAAGCCCAGCGCCCCGCCTTCGAGCCCAGCCGCCGGCATCGCACCCGCAGGGACTCGCTCCCCGCCTGAGGCGTCGCCAGCTCCAATAGCGAAGGGCACATCCACCGCCGCCAAGCAAGAGGAATGTGCCCTTCGCCGCCCCGAGTGGACCGCGGATGCGGTCTCCCTAGGTACGCATTCATGCTAACACCCGCTCATGCCGCAACCGAAGCCGTCCCCACCGGCACCACGCCCGGTATCGCGGCACTCTGCTTCGACCCCTTCCCCCTCACCCTGGCGCAGCGCGCCGACCCCGCCCTCGCCCACGTCCCCCTCGTCTGCGTCGAGGACGGCCGCGTCCTGCACGCCTCGGCCGCCGCCCACCGCCTGGGCGTCACCCCCGGCATGCGCCTCAGCGGCGCGCGCATGCGGGTGGCCGACCTGCGGGTCGCGGAGGCCTCCGAACCCGAGCTCGCGCACGCCTGGGAAACCCTGCAGCGCGAGCTGCACGACGTCACGCCCTGGGTGGAGGCGGGACGGCGCGGTCGCCTCTTCGCCCGCGTCGAGGTCGCCGAAGCCCGGGCGCTGGCCGCACGTTACGCTGCCCGCGTAGGCGTCGCCGAGGCCCGCGAGATCGCCGAGCTCGCCGCCCTCTCCGCCCGTCCCGGCACATGCCGGTCCGTGGCGCCCGGCGGCGAGGCCGACTTCCTGGCTCGCCTGCCCCTGCGCTTCCTCAAGGGGGTAGGCGTTTCCGGCAAGAACCTCACCCGCCTCCATTGGCTCGGCCTCACCACCGTGGGCGAACTGGCCCGCTGGAACGCCTCCCAGCTCCGCTCCTACCTGGCCGAGGAGGGGGAGGCGCTCCTCCCCTACCTGCACGGGCCCTACCGCAC
>Ga0102953_1001669_pt1 | contig 13879 bp, 12 predicted proteins | sample SalPon2A_C_D2_MG_FD_78509 | JGI IMG/M metagenome (GOLD analysis project Ga0102953, IMG submission 78509) | Soil microbial communities from South San Francisco under conditions of wetland restoration - Salt Pond MetaG R2A_C_D2_MG | ecosystem: Environmental > Terrestrial > Soil > Wetlands | place... | reverse complement strand
GGTAAAAAGCCTGGTACATCTTCAAGTACAAGTAAAGGGATATTAAATGCATCACAAAACCTTACAAATCTTGCACCTTTTGTTGATGCATTAATATCAAGAACTCCAGCCAAAACAGAAGGTTGATTTGCAACTATACCGATCGACATTCCTCCTATCCTGCCAAAACCGACAATAATGTTCCCAGCATAATTTTCATGTACTTCAAGAAAGTCGTTTTCATCAACGAGCAGATTAATAATTTCTTTCATATCATACGGTTTATTTGGATTGTCAGGAACAATATCATCCAGCTTTTTAATAGGAATTAATGATTCTTCATCAAAACTACTCTCAAGAGGTTTATCCATAAAATTAAGAGGTAAATAACCAATCAACTTCCTGATATTCAAAATTGTTTCAACTTCATTTTCAAAAATAAAATGAGCAACTCCACTTTTAGTTGCATGAGTCTCGGCTCCACCAAGGTCCTCAAAAGTTACATCTTCATGAGTTACAGTTTTTACAACATTCGGTCCTGTAACAAACATATGGCTTGTATGTTTGACCATAAAAATAAAATCAGTAATTGCAGGAGAATATACAGCACCACCTGCACATGGCCCAAGTATAGCAGATATCTGTGGTACAACTCCGGATGCAAGTGTATTTAAGAGAAATATATCAGCATAACCTCCAAGACTTACTACACCTTCCTGTATTCTTGCGCCACCTGAATCATTTAAACCGATTACAGGAATACCCATCTTCATAGCCATATTCATAATCTTAACAATTTTTTCAGCGTGCGCCTCGGAAAGAGAACCACCGAAAACGGTAAAATCCTGACTGAATAATGCAATAGGCCTATTATTAATTTTAGCAAATCCAGTTACAACTCCATCACCGGGGTAATGTTTTTTGCTCAAACCGAAATCTGTAGCACGGTGTTTAACGAACATATCAACTTCTTCAAAACTGCCCTCGTCAACAAGGAGTTCAATTCTCTCTCTAGCGGTCAATTTACCTTTGTCGTGCTGAGCTTTAATTCTATCTGCTCCGCCGCCAAGTTTTGCATTCTCTTTTTTCTTTAATAATTCTTCAACTTTTTTATGCATTATTGTTCGCCTTTATTTTGCAGTAATTGTTATTGAGAATGGAAGTTTTCACCGGCTGAAGAAAATAATTTCTCTATTTCATTTTTAAGAGAAATAAATCTATCGTGTCTGCTCAAACCCCTTTCTTTCATTGTTTCTGCGTTCATTTCAATAGCATTAAATATTATCCCGGGATTCTTTTTCATTAAATAAATCCTATTTGAAAGATAAACTGCTTCAGAAATATTTGAAGTACCAAGAATCATAGCAATATTATAATTTTTACCAACACTTTTTACCAACCCATAAATCTCATCTTTAGTTTCATTGCTCATTCTCTTAAACGGGTCATCAAGCAATATCAGTTTAGGCTGCACAGCAAGAGCGCGGGCAAGTGTAATTCTAAATCTGAACCCAAGGCTTTTATTATTTGGATGGTGATTCTCATATCCTGATAATCCAACCATATCAATGAATTCTTTAACAATATTTTTATTATTGACTTCTTTCAGAGCAAATTTTATATTTTCTTCAACATTCAACCAGGGAAATGAGGAAGGCTTTTCAGGGATGTAGATTATTTCATTATTTCTTTCTTTTGAAAATTTATGACCTAGCAAAACCGTGCCTTCCGAAGGCTTTTCTAAACCAGCGATAATTTTTAACAATGTAGATTTTCCACTTCCGAAAGATGACAGGAGTGAAATAATATTCCCGGAATCTTCAGGCAATAATTCCAGGTTAATATCCTCAAGTACATTTCGTTTTGCACCTGCAGTTCCTGTAAAATCTTTGGAAACATTTTCTAACTTTATTAAAAATTTATCAACCAATGCTTAGCTCCAGAATGCAAATTTATTTTTCAAAAATTTAATTATTGATTTTGCAATAAAAACGGTAATACCCGCAATCAAAAAGACCGAAAATAAAGCTGAAAGGTCCCTATACTTAAGTGCTAGCCTGAATATATCACCAAGGCCTGAACCACCTTTTATTGTTTCAAACGCTATTGCAAGCGACCATAAATAAGTATTCAATTCAAGTATATGTAAAAATATTTTGGGCTGAATCATTTTCCACACAACCTGTTTACTAATTGTTGGTTCATCAGCACCCAGAGATCTGGCTGAATCTAAATATTCCATTTGTAAATCTTCAAGCTGGCTTTCAACAAATATTACTATGGAAGTAAATGCAGTTACAAAAAGGAAAATAAACTCAATATATTCAGAATTGGGGAACCAGAAAATGAACAACAAACCAATAACAATTCCTGGCAAAAACTTTGAGAACCAGTTTAATGAACCAATAAAATCAGACAGAAAAGTTTTTCCCTTGATAAAAAAGCTGCAGGAAATCTGCATTAAAAAATATGCTACAAACAATGAGATGTAAATCCCGGATAAAGTGCTTAAATAATTCGAAAAGAGGTGATAATCCGTCCAGAGGTCGCTAAAAGATTGATAAACAATTGAGGGTTTTGGGAGAATACTGTTTACAGGAAGAATGAATTCAAATAGAACCACCCAGAGGATGAAATAAACCAATACGTAGATATAAGAAGAATTATTGCTGTTCTTTTTTTTGATCATATTACCGGGAGATTATCTATTAAATTATTGTTAAAATCAAATTAAATATATCGAAAGAAGCGCTTTATATCAATTGATTTTACATTCATTAGACACAACAAAACATTAATTTTTTACAAGAAGGGATTATGATTTCTTTCTTCACCAATTGTACTCTCATAACCATGACCTGGATAAATAATAACATCATCATTAAGAGGAAGCAATTTCGATCTGATTGAATTTATAAGCGTTTCATAATCTCCTCCCCACAGATCAGTTCTACCAATACTCTGCTGAAAAAGTACGTCACCGGTCAAGCATTTTTTCTCGGATTCAAAATAAATGCAATACTCTCCCGGAGTGTGCCCTGGTGTGAAAAGAAATTGAGGCGTGATTTCTCCAATCTTAATTTTTGTCTCTTCCGTAATAAAATTTTCCGCTAGCGGTGGAGGATCAACTTTATACCCGACAGCTTCACACTGCTTTTCAAAATGTTCCAAAAGTATTAGGTCTTTTTCCGGAATAAGATATTCAGGATTATATGTTTTCAATACAAAGGAGTTCCCTAAAACGTGATCTATATGACAATGCGTATTGATTAAATATTTAATATTTAACTCATTCCGTTTAATGTAAGTTGCGAATTCATTTTCTTCATCGTTATTTGAGCAGCCCGGATCTATAACTGCAGCTTCTTTTGATTCACTACACCAAATTATATAGCTGTTTTCAGCAAAAGCATTGAATACAAATTTCTTAAATACCAACATAATTTATATTTTAAAATTTTTCCTGATTCTATTGTTCAACTTTTTAACATAATTATTATAATTGTCCTGTATTTCTTGCATGGAATCGCCGCCGAATTTTTTTAGAAAGAACTTAGCCAAGCTTAGAGCAAGCATAGATTCGGAAATTACTGCGCAAGCAGGAACCGCAACGAAATCACTTCTTTCCCTTCTTGCGAGAATACGCTTCATATTTTTAAGATCTACAGTTTGAATTGGACTCATTAAGGTTGCTATTGGTTTCATAGCTGATCTTACAATTATCGGCAGTCCGGTTGAAATCCCTCCTTCGATTCCACCTGCCCTGTTTGTTTTTCTGGAAAATTCATTTTCTTTTAGAATAATTTCATCGTGCGATTCAGATCCCAATATGTCAGCAGAATTAAAGCCACTTCCGATTTCTACAGCCTTAACTGCATTAATTGACATAAATGATGCTGCAATATCTGCATCAAGCTTAGTATCGTAATGGACAAAACTTCCAAGTCCAACAGGAACACCCGTAGCAACTGTTACAAATGTCCCTCCCAGTGTATCCCCCTTCTTTTTAGCTTGCTTTATTTTTTTTATTATTTTTTCTTCAGTCTCTTTATCCAGCACACGCACATCACTTTTATCAGATTTTTCTGATAAACTCCATCCGGTAAATTTTTTAGGAAATTTATTTGCAAAAAGTTTTTGCAATAAATCATTCCGTGATTTTATGCCGCCTATACTTTCAACGTAACTTCCTATTGAGATTCCAAACACCTCAAGAAATCCTCTTGCTATGGATCCAATAGCAACACGAGCTGCTGTTTCTCTTGCACTGGATCTTTCAATTGAATTCCTGATATCACCAAAATTATATTTAGACACGCCAACTAAATCAGCGTGTCCGGGACGCGGGATTGTAATTTTATCAACTTTATTCACTGAATCCGCTGACATTTTTTCTTCCCAGTTTCTCCAATCCTTATTTTTAATTAGAAGAGAAATTGGCGAACCAAGAGTTTTTTTAAACCGAATTCCTGAAATAATCTCGGCAGTATCGGATTCAATTTTCATTCTTAATCCACGACCATAGCCTGTTTGTCTTCTTCTTAAATGAAAATTTATATAATCGTTTTCAACTCTAAGATTCGAGGGAAAACCTTCAGCAATAACTATCAAAGCTTTCCCGTGTGATTCACCTGCCGTTAAAAATCTGATCATTTGAAATCCATTTATATATGATCTTTAAATATAAAAAAAACGCCCGAACAAATCGGGCGCTTAATAATTTAATTTATGTTCAGCCTATTTGAAGTCTTCGGGAATATTCAGTCCGACAAAAACACTGTTACCTTTGTTATCTACAACTTTAAGTAAAACGGCAGAACCCTTCTTGGACTTAAATGCTTCCTTCAGCTCTCTTACATTATCTATTTTTTTCTTGTTTGCTTCAACAATAACAAGGTTAGGTCCGAGCCTCTGATCAGCTGCATCGCTGTAAGGTTTTACACCTGTAATGAGAACACCGTTTTTCACATTAAATTCTGATTTCTCATCTGACTGCATATTTTTAACGGTCAAACCTATATCATCAAAACTAGCAGTTGCCATTTTTGAATCATTATTTTTATCAGAATTATTTTTATCAACTACAGGTTGAACAGACTTATTATCCTCTTTTGCTTTTAAAGTTACTGTTTTTTCAATTTCCTCACCATCTCGATAAATAGTAAGATTTACTTTTGTTCCTGCTGTTTTACCAGCAATGTAGCTTTGCAATTCGTTTGATTGATTGACTTCACGTCCATCGATTTTAAGAATAACATCTCCTTCTTTTATTCCGGCTGATTCTGCAGACCCGCCACTAACAAGTCCCTGTATCATTACACCTTTTGGTTTGTCAAGACCAATCGATTTTGCTATTGCATCGTTCACTTCACTAATTTGTACTCCTATATAACCGCGCGTAACTTTACCATGAGCAATCAGATCTTTAACAACAGATTTTACAAGATTTATTGGTATAGCAAAACCATAACCTATATACGTACCTGTTCCCGATGATGCTATTGCAGAATTGATTCCAACAACTGCACCTGAAAGATCAACCAGGGCACCACCGCTGTTTCCGGGATTTATTGCAGCATCAGTTTGAATAAAATCTTCTACCCCGTACAAATCTTTAATCAAGCCCAGATGTCCTCTTCCTTTTGCACTAACAATTCCTGCAGTAACTGTAGAAGAAAGAGATAAAGGATTTCCAATTGCCATTACCCACTGACCAACTTTAAGTGCATCTGAATCACCCAAATAAGCAGCTGGTAAATTATTTGCATCAACTTTAATAACAGCAAGATCTGTTAAAGGATCAGTTCCTATCACCTTTGCATCAAAGGTTCTCCTGTCCGAAAGTCCTACTGTAACTTTTGTTGCATTTTCAACAACGTGATTATTTGTTACAATATATCCATCCGGTGAAATAATTATTCCGCTACCCGAACCTTTTTCTTCTTTAGGCATATCTTTGAAAGGAAAGAAAAATAAATCGCTGTGTGGATTTTTGCTGTTATCTCTTTCTGAAACTACTTCGATCTGAACAATTTGGGGAGTGACTTTATCTGCTACTTCAATAAATGATTTACTGAATGAGGTTGCATCTGCATCCAGGTTTACAGGAGGATTACTTGCCCCGATCTTTACATCTGCTAAACCCGGCCTTACTAATCCAAATCCTGAGACAAGAACTGCACCGAAAACAATTCCAACTACAATTAGTGCAACTGCACCAAACAATCTTTTTGATTTCATATCTATTCCTCTGATTTTTTCTTTAAACTACATTCACTTTTGCATTACTGCATTGTAAAAATTTCTTAGCTTACTCCTATTTAAATAATTGAAGTGACTGAATACCTTGAAAATCGGATACATGATATTTCAAAAATTTTTCCATAAAAGCAACTGCTTTAGCTATAATCCGACTGTCAATATCATCTAAATTTTTATTAGTTTTTAGACCATTTAAAGCATTAAAAAGTTCCGAATTTATTTCGAATGATTCTATATAATCCCTTTTACAATTTTCACACAGAATGCCTCCTTCAAAATTGTACGAAAGAGCCATATTTTCGAGGTCTTTTCTGCCACACGAAATGCATCTATCAATTTGAACCTGGTAACCGATTTCATCCAGTAAAAATAGAAAGAATCTGGCAAACAATATATCAGGTGATTCATTAGATTCATTCATGAGGGAAAATATTCTCGTTGTTCCCTTAAACAATTTTAAATTTTGTTCATGCTCTACTGTTAACTTTTTAATAAGTTCAAGTACCGAGTAAGCATATTTAAGCCTATCAAAGTCTTTTTTCAAATTAGGATAATGATCAATAATATCAGCACTTGATATTATTTGAAGTTCACGGCTTGTTTTATTATAGAATACAATTTCCAGGAAATTCAGAGGATCAACTTTTGCACCTATCTTTGCTTTAGAATTTCTGGCACCTTTTGCAATTGCAGAAACCTTGCCAAGTTCCTTTGTAAATAAAGAAACTATTAAACTTGTATCACCGTAGTTTAATTTACTTAAAACCACGGCTTCAGTTTTTATTATCTCACTCATTTAATAAAATTATAGGGGGAAGTATAAACTTTTTCTTCTGTAATTATCCCTGTAATAAGATGAGCCGGTGTAACATCAAATGCAGGAGAATAGGCTTCATATTCTTGTGGAGTTACCGGGATGCCATTAAATTTTAAGATTTCTTCTTTACTTCTGAACTCTATTTCAATATAATTGCCGGAAACCATTTCCCTGTCAATTGTAGTAGTCGGCGCTGCAATATAGAACGGGATATTGTGGTAATTGCATAATATTGCAAGATTATATGTTCCAATTTTATTTGCTGAATCCCCGTTCAATGCTATTCTATCAGCCCCGGTAATTACAAAATCAATTCTCCCGGCTTCCATCAAAGATGCAGCCATCGAATCAGTTTGCAAAGCAAACGGTATACCTGATTTTTCAAGTTCAAAAGAAGTAAGGCGGGCACCCTGAAGTAGAGGGCGCGTTTCATCTACGTAAACAAACTCAACAAGACCATTCTCGAATCCGGTTTTAATAACACTGAAAGCGGTTCCATCTCCGCCGGTTGCCAGTTTGCCGGTATTACAGTGTGTGAGCACTTTTGATTTCTTTTTAAAAACAGAAAGTCCGTTGTGCCCAATGTTTGCACACATTTTAATATCGTTATTATGGAATTCTATTGCTTTATCCAGCAGGATTCTGTAAAGATTATCCTTATCAGTTTTTGATTTCTCAAAAATACTTTTCATCTCATTTAATGCTGAAAAAAGATTAACTGCTGTAGGCCGGGTTCTTTTTATCCTGTCATAAACTTTTTGGAAACTCATTTCAGGAAATTCAGGTTTATTCTTAAAAGCAAGTGCAACGGCATATGCAGCCGCAATTCCTATCAACGGAGCTCCCCTGACCTCTAGTTTCTCAATTGCTTCAGCAACTCTTTCGTAGCTGTCAGTTTCAATGTAGATTTCTTTTAACGGCAGTTTAGTTTGATCAAGAAAGATTAATTTACCATCCTCAAACTTAATTGAGAAATAATCTTTTTTATTCATCGAATTTTGAAAGATTTAAAAATTCTCTATATCTGTCATGAACGCGTAAATAATCCAGATCTTCAAGCCCTTTTGTACTAAATTTTTCAACACAAAATGAGGCCATTGCTGATCCATAAACAACTGCTTTTTTCATGTTTTCCGCGCTAGTATCCTGAGTTTTAAATAAGTATCCAATAAATCCACCTGCAAATGTGTCGCCTGCCCCGGTTGGATCATAAATCATTTCAAGTGGATAGGCAGGGGCGGAAAAGATAGTATCTTCCGCAAACAACAAAGCGCCATGTTCACCTTTTTTAATAATTAAAAATTCCGGCCCCAGCTCTCTTATTTGTTTAGCGGCTTTAATTAAATTTGGCTCGTGTGCCAAAAGCCTGGCTTCGGAATCATTAATAATTAATACATTAACTCGTTTTAAAAGTTTGAGCAATTCATCTCGTTTACCTTCTATCCAGTAATTCATCGTGTCACAAACAACAAAATGAGGATCATCCATTTGATCAAGAACTTTTATTTGCAAAACAGGATCAATATTACCAAGGCAAACAAATCTTGATTTTTTGAATTTATCTGGAATAATCGGATCGAATGATTCAAATACATTCAATTCGGTCAGCAGAGTATCCCGCACATTTAGATCGTAATGATATTTGCCCGACCAGCGAAAAGTTTTTCCGTTTTCAACAATCTGTAATCCTTCCAGGTCTACATTGTGATCTTCAAGCATATTTATATATTCTTTGGGAAAATCGTCACCAACAATTCCTACCATATAAACAGGTCCACTGAAATAGCTGGAAGAAAGAGAAATATAAACAGCTGAACCTCCAAGTGCATCTTCAACCTTGTCAAATGGCGTTGTTACAGTATCCAATCCAACTGATCCAACTACAAGTAAACCCAAAATTTTCTCCTGATATTTGATTTGTATTAAGATATTAAAAATAAGGAATTTGAAAATTAAAGCATAATTTCGACAAATTTTAAATATTTTGATTCATTAATAAAATATTCAGTAATAATTTCTATGGAATTTCTCTGTCCTGGCCAGGCTAGTAATTTTTTGGCCTTTTCAGGGCTAACCCATAAAAATTCTGAATGTTCTTTACTTAGTTCAACTCTGGAATCAAGCTTTACCTTTGCTGCAAAAACAGGCAGAAAAGATATAGCATTATCTTCCACTGAATAAAACGAATTAACATTTGGAGCTGCCCATAAATTTTCAGGGACAAGCCCTGTTTCCTCTTTAATTTCCCTAAGAGCAGTTTTAAATGCTGGTTCATCCTTTTCAATTTTTCCGGATACCATTTGCCAGAGATTTGGATAATATTCATCCTTCGATCTTTTCAATAATAAAAATTCCAGCACATTATCTTGTTCCCTGAATATGTGTGCTTCTATTAATTTTGTAATTAGATCCATCTTACTTTCCTTTTAAAAATATGCTCTGAATTCTGCGCGAGCTGTGTGAATGACTTTTCCTGCTCCCTGCCATCTTCCATCATAACTCAAAGTTGATTGAAGATTTGAAGATATCCTGTAATCAAAATTTAATCTCCAGTAATAATTTTTGCCTATTATATTTCCCTGGGTTAATTCAAACGGTAAATAATTCCCTTCTGAATTTCCATTTAGTTCATTTCTTTCAAGTTCAATCCTAAGTCTTCCTGACCCGGCAAATGAAAGATTCATCCTTATAGTCTCAACATTGAAATCAATCACACTAGGCCTGTCTGGATAATCGTCCGTACTTCTTCCGACTTTGAAAGCAAAGCCAACTTCCACATTATTTTCGGGCCTGTAAGAGAAATCGGTATTGATTGAATTACTGGTAATTAATCTTGCCCTGTTTGAAACTGTTAGCTGGCTTGTACTTAAATTATCATTTTTATTTATAAATTCTGTCTGATTGCTTATTTCCGGCAATAACCTAATTTTAAGTCTGATGCTTCTCTCACGATTATAAGTGAAAACAGGTCCGTCATTATATTGATTCAAACCTCTTGTCTGAGAGAATCTCAATCTCAAAGAAAAATCCTGACGATTTTCAAAAATAAAGAAATCCTGTTGAATAGAATTTGTACCGCTGATTGTTTTATCGGGATTTTGAAAATCTGAGAATTGCAAAAGGTAGATTTTTTTATAATCCTCTTCCCTGCTTATTTCTTCAACTCTCCAGAAGGTCTCAGAAGATAGTGGAGAAAAGATATCGTAGAGTGATGAACTCTTTTCAAAAATATCACCAAATTTAATACGCCAGTTGGTGCTGGCTTTCAAATTTATGACAGGAAACAATTCCTCAGTTGGAACAGTTATCTGAATGTAATCACCATCATAAATGGTGGGTTCAAATTCATTAACATCGGAAATTCCATTATTATTAAGATCTCCCAGATATTTATAATTTCCGGTACCTTTTTCTACCCTTATAAAGACTTTTTGCAGCTTTGCGGTTTTCTGAGTTGAAACTTCATAATAAACATTACCGTTCAGTACAGGTTCCCACAACCTTAGGTTCGTTCTTGATCTGATTAATATTGTTTGATTATCTAAAAATCCCTGTTGCTTAAAGGCTTCGGTGAACTTTTTATCTCTTAATGTTATTGTAAGTGTGGAATTTATTTCTTTGATATTATCATATGTAACCTCATATGATTGAGTTGTTGATTGCGCCTGTTTTAGCATTATTCCATTTAACGGCAGGTAATCATTCCTTAAAGTATATTTTATAGAAACTTTAAACCCTGTAAGGCCAATAAGATTTATGTACGGAGAGACTTCAAAATATTTCAGACTTCCTGCAAGTAAAGAATCTGCGGATTGGTTTTTATCTTCTTTGTTTTCAGCCAGAAATTCAAAGCCGGGTTTAAAATAGCCAACAGTATAATAACCGGAAGCTGTTTGTCTAAGCCATTTACTGGAAAGAGAAAAGTTTTTAGAGTCAACATAATCGAAATTGTAGAAAAAATTATATTTTTTATTGTCTGTAACATTTAAAGTATTGTTGTATCTGATTGAATTAAATTCCTCTCCTCTTTTCAGAAAGCCAAAAGATGAAGTAATATTAATTTGTTCAATCGGCAGATAATTTATATTTAATTCTCTCAAATGCTCATCAACCTTCTGCTGAATATCTGAGATATTATAATACCGGTTAAATTCAACCTGGTTAAACCTGTCTAAAGATGTAAACCGGCTTTGAATAAATCTGTCTTTATAAGACAAACCTGCCTTTCCAAAATTAAAATTTCCGAGTGAAATATTTTGTGGTTTTATATCCAGGAAAAAATTTGCAGCAGCGCCAAAATTATCATTTTGATCATATTCTGAAAAACGATTTTTGTCCCACAAGCTGCCTGCAAATTCAAATGAGATTTTAATATCATCAACAGGGGAATAATCGAATAAAATATTGCCGAATTGCTTTAATTCCGGCATTGGAAGAAAAACAATAGGCGAATAGCTTCCTTGAGAAATTCCAACCCATCTGTAATTCCCAAGACTTTCTCTGGTATAATCCCCTTTGTCTGTACCTACAAAACTAAACGATACATTATATTTTGCAGTAGTATCGCCCGGATTATATCTATAATAGGTGTACGGCTGATTGTTAATTATTGTGTCAATTTTTGAATAAATACCATGGATTTCACCTAGTGAATCGGGTACAGCGAGAGTAGCACCGCTTCTGGTAGCCTTGTTTCTATCATCCCCTGCATTTCTTAAAATTGCTTTATCAGAATCAGAAAGAGCAATATCAATAGGCGAATTAAGGTCGTCGCCTTCTCTTAAATATTGAAATTTAATCCCCAGTTTATCATTAAAGAGCCTAACCTGAGTACCTGCACCCAAAAAAGTCCTTGCATAACGTCTGTCTGTGTATTCAAAATCTACAGAAATTCTGCTTGCCGAAGTTATTAGCCTGTTTGGTGTAAAAGTTATTTCAGCATTTGAATATTCAATCACATAATCATTTCTTTCGCCTCTTTTCATTTCAACACCATCGACATAAACTTTTTCGGTTCCTGCAATTACAATTATATCCGGTTCGTTATTAATTCCGGAGAGCCTGTAAGGTCCCTGTACACCATCCTGTCCCTGGAATTTATTAGTATTAAATTTTCCTCTGGAACTGGCTAATGAAAAATATGCACTGTCATTTCCGGAATAATATTCGCCGACCAATCCCTGGAGTTTTCTATCTATGACACCAAACTCACCATATCTCTTTTGTAATTGATAATCACCAAAAGTTCCCTGGGCATTTGAATGTTTTAACTGAATAAAAACTTTATCTAACTCATCAAGCTTTTCTGTATTTCCTTCCGGCTGAATAGGCGTGTTTTCATCGGTCAATGCTGCAACCAGTTCAATATCATCCGTAAGATTTCCCGAAAGTTGCAGCCTGAATCCACTGTTGAGTGAAAAATCTTTATTTGTACCAACAGTAAATCCGCGTACGAGTGTTCCACTTCTTTGAAGATTGCTCCCGAAAATTGACTCTGAGGATAATCCTCCACCATCTTTTTCTACTATTCTTATTGTATCACGATTTGCTTCGTCATATTTATAAACCAGGCTTCGTTTTTTATATTCTTTTTTCAATGAAAGCTTTATAGTACGATAATTAATTACAAGTGTATCGAAACTTGCCGGATTAATCTCTTTTGAAAGTGTGAATTCTCCCTTAGCGTAGGATATTGTATAATCTGATTTATCAATCAGCTTATTGTTCAGATAGATTGTTTCCGAAAAAGGAATAATTGATAAAGCAGAAATTTTATATTGATTATTAAAATTTATTGCAAGAGTGTCCGAAACAGATTTTGTATAATACTTTGATTGAGCAGATGTTGGAAACTGCAAAATAAATGTTAAAATTATTACTGTGGAAGTCTTTAGAATGAATTTCAAATGATGGAACTTATTTGTTGAAAATTAATCTAAATTTAAGGAACTCTAGTTACAAGCCTATTAAATCAAAAAAGGAATATTTAATTTACTAAGGATCAATACCGTAAATTTTATGATAAATTCATCCGAATTTTATTATTTTGATACTATAAAATTAAGCTAAAATAAAGAAAGATTTATTAAATGCTCGATAAAATAAAGATTGCCGCAAAAAAAAGGATACTCTATTCCCCGCACGCACTGACGCAATCTATTAGTCCGGATAGAATGATTACACCTGCAGAGATCCGAAGCGTTATTGATTCCGGGGAAATTATTGAAGATTATCCTTTCGACGACCGGGGGCACACCGTTTTAATTTCAGGTATGAGTTCAGAAAAAAGACATTTGCATGTAGTCTGCATACCAACAGATTTTTATCTTATGATAATTACTGCTTATATTCCTTCCGATATAAAATGGAGCGCTGATTTCAGAAACCGGGAGGATATATGGTCTGTATAAAATGTTACAACGATACGGAAAGAAAATTCACTCCTTTTACAATAAAACGCTCCGGTTATGAATTGACATTTAAGGAAGTCCCCTCGTGGATCTGTCCGAACTGCGAATACACCTATTTTGAGGAATCGGACGTTGAAATACTTCACAATACTGTAGCAAACCTCGACGAACAATCTGAAACACTTAAGAAAAATATAGTCTACTGGCCAGAGGACAAATAAATTAAACACAAATGTTTTTCTCTTTCTATCAATGTTATTGGCAGATATTTAATTAGTAATCTTTTATATCCTCAATAACATTTGCATTGCACTTTACAGGCAAATTAGCGAATTTAGAACCAGCCTAAGTATTAATACGAATAGAATTCTATTGCGCTTTTTTGCAAAAAAATTGTCTCTAATTTCCAGGT
>Ga0102953_1001668_pt1 | contig 13893 bp, 15 predicted proteins | sample SalPon2A_C_D2_MG_FD_78509 | JGI IMG/M metagenome (GOLD analysis project Ga0102953, IMG submission 78509) | Soil microbial communities from South San Francisco under conditions of wetland restoration - Salt Pond MetaG R2A_C_D2_MG | ecosystem: Environmental > Terrestrial > Soil > Wetlands | place... | reverse complement strand
TACGGATGCATCCACCTGTGAAAGTAAGGTAGTGGGAACATTCATAAAGTCGATGCTGCGTTTAAAAGTCGATGCCGCAAAACCGGCAAGATCGGTGAGCATTCCACCGCCAATATTAATAAGCAGCGATTTACGATCACTCCCGTTTTTCGAAAGGAATTCCCAGATTTTGCCTACCGATTCTATCTTTTTATTGTTTTCTCCCGAAGGAATGACCACCTTTTGAATTCTCTGTTCAGCAAAAAAGGAATCGTATTTCGATATCCAAATTTTATTTACCGTTTCTTCGGTTGCCAAAAAAACTTTTCCTTTCGGATATTTTGCAATCCAAACGGAAAGTTCCTCTTCTAAACGGCGGCTGTAAATTATTTTGGAGTAAATTTTTGAATTTCCCATACTTACCACTTAAATTGCGATAAAGTTACAATAAATTTGGTTTTCGTTTTTTGGATTGCCCATTGTAGCCTGATTTTTAGAAATAACATAACGCAACATGATTATAGAAAATAAAAACAGAGTAGTGAAGCTAAAACGTTTGTTTTTTTTGGTATGCGTTATTATTGCAGTCGTTGCTTTAGTTCTGTTCTTGTTCGATTTTACGCTTATTGCCATAGCATGTGTGGGGATTTTTGCCCTCTGGTTTTTGTATTTCCAGGTAGCCGATTATCAGTATATTTACTTTAGCGATGAAAATGGTAAAGTTTTACTACGTTATTATAAGGCTGTAAAATTTGGAAGATCCGAATACAGTTCTATAGAATTTCCGCAGAAAATAATTCAGAATGCATATTTTGAAAATTCGATGTTTGGTAAAATGTCGGATTTGACATTGATAGTCAGAACAAGACGAGGAATAGCAGAGTATCCTTCGGTCAGTTTAACTGCCTTAACCGGGCAGGAACGTAAGCACATTCAAAATGTATTAAATGAAATTTTAGGAATATAAACAGTAGCCCTCATTTGCATGGATGATAAATTAGTTTATAAAATAGCACTGTCGATGATACCGGGGGTGGGTGGCATTCTGGCCCGCAACCTGGTTGCTTACGTAGGAAGCGTGGAAGGCGTTTTTCGGGAGCCTGTAAAATCGTTAATGAAAATACCCGGAATTGGTGAAGTGAATGCCCGGCGGATTCAGCAGAAAGAAATTATTCAAAATGCTGAAAAGGAAATTTTGTATATCGAAAGGAACAATATTGGACTTCTTTTTTATACGGATAAAAATTATCCGCGCCGATTGAAAACGTGTGTGGATGCTCCTTTGTTGATTTACACCAAAGGAAATATGAATCTGGATGAGCAGCGGGTAATTGCCATTGTGGGTACACGAAACGCTACAGATTACGGAAAGAAGGTTTGCGATGAGTTAATTCAGCAATTTTTTGAACGAAAATACCCGATTCTTGTAGTAAGCGGACTGGCGTACGGAATCGATATCCAGGCGCACAAATCGGCGTTGAAGTATAATCTTCCCACGGTGGGAGTAATTGCGCACGGTTTGGATAAGTTATATCCCTCATTACATGCTGACATTGCGAGAAAAATGGTGGAAAATGGCGGACTGGTGACGGATTTTTCGAGTGGCACTAAAATCGACCCGCCTAATTTTTTGCGCCGCAACCGAATTATTGCCGGACTGGCCGATGCCACAATTGTAGTGGAATCGGCTGAAAAAGGCGGAGCGCTGGTTACTGCCGATATTGCTTCGTCGTACAACCGCGATGTTTTTGCATTTCCCGGTCGCTCCGGCGATACTTTTTCAAAAGGTTGTAACCTACTCATCCGCAACAACGGAGCAGCATTAATAAACGGAATCAATGATTTGGAATATTTTATGGGCTGGGAAACCATTGCAAAAGAAAAAGTAATACAGTCAAGTTTGTTTGTTGATTTATCGCCAGAGGAGGATAAAGTGGTTGAACTCTTAACAGCCAATGGCGAATTATTTATCGACCAGATTTCAGCTGAACTGGGATTACCCGTGAGCCGTGTTTCGGCCATGTTACTCAATCTTGAATTTAAAAATGTGCTGGCGGCATTGCCCGGCAAAATGTATAAGTTGAGGTAATTCCCTGATTTTTCTATTTTTGCAGCATGAAGAAATCCTTTGAAGATTTAAAAATATCGAAAGCCATTTTAAAGTCGCTGGATGAAATCGGTTTTGTGGAACCGACACCCATTCAGCAAAAAGCTATTCCAAAAATCAACTCCGGCATAAATGTGGTGGGAGTTGCCCAAACCGGAACCGGGAAAACTGCAGCTTATCTTTTACCGTTATTCACTAAATTGAAGAAAGCGGAAGGAGATGATCCTCGCGTTTTAGTGCTGGTCCCCACACGAGAACTTTCCATACAGGTTGGTGAAGATGTGGAGGAATTTACTGCTTATTCTGACTTGCGTCATGCGGCCATTTTTGGCGGCATTGGCTGGACCAAACATGCAGAATTGATTACTCCTGGAATCGATATTTTAATTGCTACTCCCGGCCGGCTGTGGGATATGTATCGTGCAGGTGTGCTGTCGCTGAAAAAGATAAAATATTTGGTTATCGACGAAGCCGACCGGATGCTGGACATGGGATTTATGCCACAGCTTCGTCAGTTGCAGGAGATTTTGCCCCGCCGCCGACAGAACCTGCTTTTTTCAGCTACATTTTCAGAAAGTATTGAAAAAATGGCTGAAGAATTCCTGGATTATTTTGAAAAAGTAAGTGTGGCTCCTTCTGCTACACCTGTTGAATTGGTTACACAAAAAGCGTATTGGGTACCGAATTACCGTACAAAACTGAATCTGATTCAGTATCTGTTAAAAGATGAATCAACTTTTTCGAGAGTGATCATTTTTGTGAAAAAGAAAGAACACGCAGAAGCTGTGTATAAGGTTATCAGTAGAAAGTCGGAAGGTGAGAAACGGATTCTGCACTCGAACAAAGCACAAAATACGAGGATAAATGCTATAAAAGCTTTCAAAGATGGCGAGGTGCGCATTCTTATTTCAACCGATGTTTCGGCACGGGGACTTGATGCCAGTTTGGTGAGTCACGTGATTAATTTTGAACTACCATCTAATTACGAAGATTATATCCATCGGATTGGGCGAACAGCGCGGGCCGGGAATCGCGGTGACGCTATTACTTTAATCGACCCGTCGGAAGAATGGCACCTGAAAAAGATTGAAAAACTGATTCGGATGGAAATTCCGGTGGAAGATATACCGGAAGAAGTGGAAGTAGTTGAAACCGAATTTAAAGAACATCAAGACCAGTTGCGCGAAATCGACCGTCAACGGAAAATTGACGATCCAGCTTATCAGGGAGCATTTCATGAAAAGAAAAGAAAAACCGGGCAGGGAAAGATTTATGACGATCGGTTTAAACGAACGAAATCCAGGCAAAAGAGATCGAAAAAGAAAAGATAAATTAGTTAACAGTAACAGTTTGTTCGGCTTTTACTTCACCGTTTACTACAAATTGAAATTTGTGCTGACCGGCAAAATGTTTGCGTGTCGACATGTTTGCAAATGTATGTTTTTTCTGAACCGCGTGAATTCCCTGAGCCAGTACGACTTCTTTTATTTGAAATACTTTAGGTGAGGTTTTTCCATTTGATTTTACAAAATGGACGATGTATTCCAACCGCACTTTTTGTTTCTTTTTCGTTTTCAGATTTAAATTGAACGAGAAGAATATTTCATCGCCAATTTTAGGTGTCGGGTTAGAAAATTGCAGATTTTCGATTTGCATTTATTCCGGATTGGCAAAGCCGAAAAGCAACATCGCCCGTTTGTTCCCCTGTTTTAAAAGTGTACGGCAGGCCTGTTTGATAATCCAGTCGGTATTTTCTGAATTGCCTTGCCAGCGCTCGCAAATGTCCAAAACCAGTTTGGGTTGATCTTTTGAAATATCGTTCAGGTTGTTGGCCACACTTTTGCGTACAAACTCCTCCGGATCGTCTTTTAATTTTTCAAGAATGAGAAGAACCAATGAAGGATCTTTTTTCAAGGCCGGGACTCCCATCCCCCATGGTAATCGCGGCCGGCAACCTTCGCTGGCAAACCGGCGAACCTTAAAATCTTCATCATCGGCCCAATTCTGCATATATTTCATTGTACCTTCCAAATCCTTGTTCAGAAAAGGGCGGATGGCAAACTCCGAAGAGCCGCATTTGGTTAATATTCCCAATGCCGGCAAAGAGATTTCCGGTAAATCAATTCCATAAACTTCCACATAATCGGGCAAAACGATGGCTTCAAAACCAGCAACTTTTGGAACAAGGGCCTGCAGAATTTTAACCGCTTCGGAAAAATCTTCCGGCATATACTCATGCAAACACAGCGTTGTATGTCGCATTTTTTCTTTCAATTCACGTGCAGGCCAATCGGCATCGCATACCAGGTTTACAAAACTTTCGCTATCAAATTTGGGGTATTCTTCTTTTAGTATTTTACCAAAGTATTCCACTTTTTCCTGTGGAAACAGGATGTCTTTTAATTTTTCAGGCATAAAATGGTAATTGAAATGGTTTTAATTGCTGTTACAAGTTAGGGCATCGCAATTAAATTATCAAGTTGTTCGGTAATGGCTTCTTTTTCACTTAAAAGATTCTTCCAATTCCCTGATTTGAACCAATTCATGCAAAGGATTCTCCATCTGCCCAGTGTTTTACGAAATAAAATGTACCATTTAAAGGCCAGTTTCCCCGCAAACGGTAAACTCACCAGGAACAACAATTTTAATCCGGCTCCGGGTAAAAGCCAGCTAACGGCGAGTAATTCAATAATATAAACCAGCGGAAATAAAAGAATACCGGCAACGAGAAAAAACGAGCTCCAGAAAGTCCAGTCTTTTACCTTTTTGCGAATTAGGCTGTCGATAAAAAGAAACGGGATGATATTAAACAAGGCTCCGTAGATAAATACTGGCAAACCAATTATCAAAATCAATTTATTTAGAAAGATTTTCCAAATGTTGTTTTCGTTTTTGCTGACCAGCCAGTCCCTGATTTTCAGTTTTTTTAATTTTGCCGAATAACTAATTACGGTTTCAACAATTTTTGCGGTTTCTTCGGGAAATTTGGTTTCAATTTCGTCGAGCTTTTGTGCCAAAAGCTGGTCGGACTGAAATCGCATGAATGTGGTATTTTTTATTCCTTGCCTTTCGAGGAAATGCTTCCCGTAAATATTGCGGAGAATTTCAAACTCGTTATAATAATTTTTACTTGCAATATTGAGTACCAATGGTTTAATCGAAGATTCTATTTCCTTTCGTAAAGCAATAGTAGCAACATTGGGATTTTCTTTCAACTGTTCAGTATAATTCTTCACCGGAACCGGTTCGCCGAAATTTACAATTAAAGTTCGATTAAATTTCCAGTAGTGGCTGTAATAAATTCCGGTCGGAATAATTTGAATATCGAGATTGAAATTGGTTTTTTCTTCGGCCATAAATACAATTCGCGGAACGGCTTTTTTGTGCGACAACATTTGTCGTTTCCCGGAGTGCGCGGCTTCGGGGAAAAGTGCCAGTGCAAAATTGTTCTCCAGTACTTTTATAGAATCAGCAAATGTTTTATCATTTTTTACCAGGTTTTCTTTACCGTCGCGTATGCGGTACACGGGCATAATTTTCAGGAATCGGAGAATGGCATTAATGGTTTTCGACTTAAATATATCTGCCCGGGCCAGCCAAACCGGCTGAAACTGTGTGTGTAAAAGTACGGCCATTGGGTCGCTTAAAGCATTCTGATGATTTGGTGCAAAAACAATGGGTTTATTCCGGGGTATTTTTTCTTTCCCGGTAACAATTACCTTTTTATGAATAAGCCAGTCGGCAAAAATGATGTACTGTTTTAAACACCAGTATCCTAACGACCACTTTTCGTACTTCATTTAAAATGATTTACAGTTGATAACGGATTTTTAAGAAATTCAGAGTACTACATCTGAACGTTTACCTTTTTTGTTTTTTTGACTTTTTTTCATCCTCAACTCATATGGCGGGTTGGGGCAATCTTTTTTTTGACCAGATGGTAGAAATGGTCAGGCCGCTTATAATATGCCAAACGCCCCACCAGGCCGCAATTATGGTCATTCCGCCCAACTCAAGTTCAGGAGGAAATATTTTTGGATTAAACATGAGTACCAGCGCCAACCCTGAGTTCTGAATCCCGGTTTCAATGGTGATGGATCGCCGATCCATGCGTGGTAATTTAAACAGCGAACTGGCTGTGAAACCCGTTCCCAGCGCAAGACCGTTATGAATAAGTACAATAAGGAAAACCAGGTGTATATAATGCAGGAAATGATTGAAATTGGCCGAAAGCAGAATGATTACAAAAGCAATAAAAATGATGATGGAAGCTTGCCTGATAGGCTTTTTTATTTTGTTGGTAATCCTGGGAAGATAGTGTGCAAAAAGAAGCCCCACAGTTACCGGGATTCCCAACAAGATTACTACCGTTTGAACCATTTGAAATAAATCGATTTCGATAGGTACCAGGTAGTTGCCGGCACCGGCAGCATTGTAATGATTGATAAAAAGTTTTCCCCAAAGGGCAAAGTTCAGCGGTGTCATAAATGTGGCAACCAAAGTGGCAAATGCCGTTAAACTCACCGAAAGAGCAACATTTCCCCTGGCCATGGCACTCATAAAATTCGAAATGTTTCCGCCCGGGCAAGCCGCTATTAAAATCATTCCCAACGCAACAGTGGGTGTAGGATTTAAAATCATGATGAATCCAAAAGTGACAGCCGGTAAAAGCACAAATTGCGAAATTATACCGATAATGGCCGATTTTGGTTTCATTATCACATTTCTGAAATGCTCCAGTTTTATGTCGAGTGCCACACCGAACATGATAAAGGCAATGGTAATATTTAATGCAAGCAAACCGGATGGGGAGAAATTTAATCGGACATGGTCCAGAACTTCCAATGCTTCCTTCATAAGTTTTTCTTTAAGAAACCATGAAAATAAAAAAACTATTGGGAAAAGCAATGAAAAAGCCAGAATCCAAAAAAATTAGACTCTGGCTTTTTTTTTGTATTTTTTTATTAATCGTTAAGCAATAATTGCTTCATTTTTTTATGAATATCCGTGTTTTCCATAATTCCTGTAAATTGTTCTGCTCCCGGTCCGTAGGCAAAAACAGGTACCATTACCGCAGTGTGATCGCCAAGTGGGAAATCGGCTTTAACTATGCCCGAATCCATGTTTCCGCCGGTTAGCGCCATTCCGCCGGTTTCGTGGTCGGCGGTAATTACCACCAGTGTTTTGCCGTCTTTGGCTGCAAATTCCAGCGCTATCCCAATAGTTTTATCAAAATCGAGCATGTCTTCCACAACATAAACCGTACTTCCGGCATGACCGCCCCAGTCGATTTGCGAACCTTCAACCATTAAAAAGAATCCTTTTTTGTTCTGGCTCAAAATATTAATTGCAGTTTCTGCAGCAACCGGAAGCATATTTCCACGTTCAGCAACTCTTCCATTGTGTTCTTCTGCAGTAAGTCCAACCAGTTTTCCGCTTTTTACATTTTTAATTTTATTGATATCCTGTTCAACCGTGTACCCTTTTTGTTTCAGTTCATTTACCAAATTTCTGCCATCTTTTCGTTGGGTGAAATGTTTGTATCCACCCCCAATAAACACATCGATGTCGGTTTTCAGAAAATCGGCTGCAATTTCTTCATACATATTCCGGCTGGGTTGGTGTGCAATGAATGAGGCTGGGGTTGCATGAGTAATCGACGAAGTGGAGACCAAACCAGTTGCAAGATTTATTGCTTCTGCATCTTCCAGAATGGTTTTAACAGGATTTTTATTAACATCTACACCAATGGCGCCGTTGTATGTTTTTATTCCACATGAAAGGGCTGTTCCCCCTGCTGCCGAGTCGGTAATATAGTTATCTGCCGACTGAGTTTTTGAGAAGCCCACTTGTTTGCAGTTTTCTAAAAACAGGTGGCCATGATTTGCGGTTAATCCTGCGAAAATCTGGGCAGTTCCCATGCCATCGCCAATCAGAAAAATAATGTTTTTTGGTTTTTTACTTTTAAATTCCCGGGGAAAAGCTTTCACCGAGTAAGACTCACCGCCGGTGTAGGTTTTTTCGATTTCTTCCGCTTTGGCATCCATGTAATTGTTCTGGCTGAAAGCAGTCATTCCAAGGCCCAGAATGAAAAAGAAAAGTGTAACTTTTTGTAGCATAATAGTGTAATTTTTTTCAGGAGATAAAAATAAACAGATTTAGGAAAGTTGAATTTCTAATATTGAATAAAATGCAACAAATTTTAATTGAATTTTCTTAGTTCATTTTTGTCGAAGTCGTTGTTCAGGAAGAAAAAGGTTCCTTCTTTGGTGGTTTGCATCCGAATGACGTCTATTATCACAAAGTTGCTTAAAATCTCTTCTGCTTTTCTTCGTGTAACCACTGCTATCCGCATAAATTTTGAGAAAGTAATGAAATCATTTTTCAGAAGAAAGTCGATTAACGCTCGTTCATCATCAGAGTAAGAAAAATAAATTCCTTTTGGACTGTTTTGCTTTTTCCAAACTTCAATCTGAATTTTATGCGCCAGTACATTTTCATCTTTTATTCGAATATACGCCAGCCATTTACCGTTTTCGTCTTTAGCAAAATGGGGTTTATTTACGCTTGGATTTATGGAAATTTCCAAAACGGTTTTTCCTTCCACCTGCCATTGTTTGGTTAAAAAATTAATGGAAGGATTGCTGTAAATTTTGGCCGCAGCTTCAACCATGTAAAATTCTTCATCAGTTCGTATGCCGGCAATTTTCCCATTATCTTTTACGCCAATCAGCAGCCGCCCGCCATCGGTGTTGGCGAAAGCAACCAGTGATTTTGCGATTTTCTTCGAGTCGTTAATGCAAAATTTAAAATCCTGTTGCTGGTGTTCTCCTTCTTCAATTAATTTAAATAAATGTGCTGTCAATTCTGCCAAATTATACGTTTATTCCAAAAACTATGCGTGCGAGGTAACCCAACCCAAACGAGATTAAACCAACTACGGTACTTAATACTACCATTTCTAAAAAACGTTTTCTGAATGGCTGATCGTTGGCCACCGAAATATAGTAGGTAAAAAGGAATACGATAAATACTGAATCGAAAACGGCCCAAATTAAACTTCCCCAGGGAGATGCTAATATGATGTATGGCATTACCAAAAAAATCACGGCTACAATGTAAGCAATGCCGGTAAAAATGGCCGATTTAACTGCACCTTCCATTTTGCCTTCCGATTTATTTGAAAGGTATTCCGATGATGACATCGACAAAGCTCCTGCAATTCCGGTAATTACCCCGGCAAGGGCCACCAAACGATTGTTTTGAAGTGCAAAAGTTAAACCAGCCAGGGTGCCAAGTATTTCAACCAAAGCATCGTTGAGGCCTAAAACAATTGATCCAATGTATTTCAATTTGTCTTCATCAATTAGAGCCAACAGTTCATTTTCATGCTGGTTCTCATCTTTCTGAATTTTAATAGCCTCCGGAATTTCCTGCCCGATTTCGGCATAATTTAACTGTGCCCTCTCTTCTCCGCGCTCCATGAGTTTCAACCCGAAGGTCAATCCAAAAATGCGCGCTATCCAGTAAAATTTATTGATATTCCATTTACTGGATGAAACTTCCCGTCCAGTGTATTTCATCCATATTTTGTAATGCCGAAATTCGTCTTCAGCAATTTCATTCAGTACTTTCTGATTTTGCTTATTTTTCGATGTGCGGGCCAGCCGTTTGTAAATATGATACTCCGTGACTTCGTTGCGCTGTGCCTGGATAATTTGTTTCCTTACCAGCGGTGTTAATGATTTTATTTCGGTGTGGGTTTCCATCTTATTTTAACCATTCGAAAGTTACATAATGATCCGGACTCATTCCTAAATTTCGGTATGTTTTATGTGCAATGTGATTCGATTTATCGGCATATAAACGTATTCCGTTTAGGTTTTCATTGTTCAGCACCAAATCTTTAATATGTGCGTACATTTGCCGGTAAACACCTTTTCTTCTGAATTCCGGCAGAACAAAAACCGATTGTATCCACAAAATAGTTCCGTTGCGCCAGTCGCTCCATTCATAAGTAGTTAACAACGAACTGACCACTTTCCCTTCTTCTTCGACTATATAATATATTCCTTTTAAAGGGTCGTTTAATACTGCTTCTACTCCCCTTTCAACTATAGTTCGGTCCAAATCGATAAATTCCGTTTCTTTCGCCATAGCCAGTTGAAATTCCACAATAAATGTCAAATCTTTTGTTTCTGCTTTTCTTACAATCATAATACGAATTAATTCAGCTAAAATAATAAATCCTGCACATTCTTTCGTAATTATTGAAATGATTCAGGTGGTGAAATTTAATTTCAAAAATGAAGGATGAATAAATGATTTTTATGAAAGAATTAATGTTGGTTTTTACATGCGTTCTGTGTTTTCTGAACTATCTTTAGTTGCTAAAATTAAAAAATTGATTGTTGTGAAAGTTGTTGTAGCTTCGAAAAATCCGGTAAAAGTGGAAGCAGTATTTCGAGGTTTTTCGTCTTATTTTCCTGAAGTAGAAGTTGAAAAAATAGATGTGAAATCAGGTGTTTCTGATCAACCACTTACCGATGAGGAAACACGAAAAGGAGCATACAACCGGGCAGAAAATGCTAAAAATAATTTTACTAAAGCTGATTTCTGGGTGGGTATTGAAGGCGGAATTCAAAACAGCGAAAACGGTTTAACTGCGTTTGCGTGGGTTGTCATACTGTCGAAAAATAAGTCAGGCGAATCACGGACAACTACATTTCAATTACCGTTAAAAGTAGCCGAACTCATTTCAAAAGGATACGAACTGGGGCATGCAAACGATATTGTTTTCGGACAAATCAACTCGAAACAAAAGCACGGAGCTGTTGGATTACTAACCCAAAATCAAATCGACCGCACCTGTTTGTATCAACAGGCCGTTCAACTGGCATTGGTGCCATTTGTTAATCCAGGATTATTTTAATTTACCGCTTATTTCTTTCGGATTCGTGCAATAACATCTTCAATTTTAATTCGTTCTTCTTCCAAAAGAACCAACTGAAGTTTTTCTTTTTCAAGTAAAGTACTTACCATGGGACCTACTTCCCCGGTAATAATGGTAGTAACACCTTCGTTTTGTAAAAACCGAACCAGTTTTATTCCACTGTGATCCGAATTCTTGTAAGGATTTTCAATAATGGAAAGATGGTCATCGGTTGCATTGTAAAAAACTACATTTTCGCATTTCCCGAAACGAAGGTCGAGAAACGATTTTTCAGTTTTTCCAGCTGAAGAAATTGCAAATATCTTACTCATTTTAAAACATTTGTTTGTTAATATAACAATTAATTTCAGAAAAGTTTTATGAATTATTTAGATTTAATTCTTCCCAGTACTCCACAGCACGGCGGATGTGCGGAATTACAATGGTGCCACCCACCACATTGGCGACTGAAAATACCTCAAAAATTTCTTCGGTTGTAACGCCTTGTTCGGCACATTTTCCAAGGTGGTATTTTACACAGTCATCACAACGCAAAACCATCGAAGTAGCCAGCCCAAGCATTTCTTTTACCTTGGTACTCAGCGCTCCTTCATGGTACGTTAATGTGTCGAGGCTGTACAATCGTTTCATTACCTTGTTGTCAGCCGACAGAATTTTTTCATTCATTTTGGCGCGGTAGGCATTAAATTCTTCAACTAATTTTCCCATTTTTTAATCTTTTGGAATATCACCGATTAATGTTGTTTGCGTGCATTTTTCAATTTTCACATTCACCAAATCACCTTTTTTTAAATGATATTTTGGAAAAACAACCACCTTGTTTTGTGAAGTGCGGCCAAACAGCATTTCGACCGATTTTTTTGAAAAGCCCTCCACCAACACTTCAAAGGTTTTTCCAATATCGTGTTGATTACTTTCCAGCGATGTTCTGTTTTGAAATTGAATTATTTCGTTAAGTCGCTGCACTTTTACCTCTTCCGGAACATCATCTTTCAGGTGTTTGTGTGCATAAGTTCCCGGTCGTTCGGAATATTTAAACATAAAAGCCATGTCGAATTTTACTTCTTCCATCAGAGAAAGTGTTTCATTATGGTCATCTTCTGTTTCGGTGCAAAAACCTGTAAATACATCGGTTGAAAGGCCACAATCAGGAACAATTGATTTTATGGCGGCAATTCGGTCGAGGTACCAGACACGGTCGTATTTCCGATTCATTAGTTTCAGAATACGTGAGCTGCCCGATTGAACCGGCAAGTGAATGTGTTTGCAAATGTTAGGGTACTTAGCAATTTTTCGTAATACTTTATCCGACATATCTTTCGGGTGAGAAGTCGTAAACCTGATTCGCATTTCCGGGGCAACCTGCGCAACCTGCTCCAGCAAGTCCCAGAATTTCACCGGCTTTCGTTTCCCTTTTGGCAACCACTGATATGAATTTACATTTTGCCCCAGCAGTGTAACCTCTTTATAATTTTTTGATGAAAGGTCGTTTACTTCATTCAGAATATCCTGTGGATCGCGGCTTCGTTCACGACCCCGGGTGTAAGGAACAATGCAGTACGTGCAGAAATTGTTGCAGCCTCGTGTAATGCTCACAAAACCCGAAATAGCTTTGTCGCCGATACGCACCGGTGTAATTTTATCGTAAGTTTCAATAGTTGATAGATTCACATTCACTGCTTTATCACCACTTTCCACTTTATCAATGAGGAAAGGCAAATCACGGTAAGCATCGGGACCGGCTACCATATCAACCACGCCTTTATCCAGAAAAGCTTCACCCACACGTTCAGCCATGCAACCCAACACACCAACCACCAGGTTTTTATTCTTTTTCCTGAGGCTGTTGTAATTTTCCAGTTTGTTCCAAATGCGCTTTTCGGCGTTATCGCGCACCGAACAGGTATTCAGAAAAATAGCATCGGCATCGTCGGCTGATTGGACCAATTGGTAATTTTTTTCCTGCAAAATGGCTGCAACCACTTCGCTGTCAGCAACATTCATCTGGCACCCGTAGGTTTCAATATATAGTTTCTTTTGAAGCATTATTTTCGAATGTGGCTACAAAAATAGACGATTTTTTAAAACTGAACTTTTTCGGGAATTTTTTTCAGCTTAAAAACCTTTTGAACGTGTAAAATCAAACCACCCCCTTGAATCGGCCGAAAACATTTGTTATGTTTGTAGTGTTATTTTTTTTTGAAAAGGTGTTACTATTTGTTTAAATATAAAGAGGACTATTTTTTTGAATACTTTCAACAAAAATTCTTTTCATATAAAGCAAAATGAAACCCTTTAAAACTAATATTGTACTTTAAGTTAGGTGGTTGGTTTTTAGTGGTTTAAAAACAAACCATGCTACATAAAGTGCTTGTACTGGCAATCTAAATCACTAAAATTGAAATGGATATGTCTTTATTGACAAGTGAAATAAAACAGAAGCTAAACGAACTGGAAAAGTGGTATACAGCCAGAAAAGGTTCAATTGTGGCTTTTTCGGGAGGTATCGATTCCACACTGGTACTTTTTTTAGCCCGGAAATTTCAGGGCAAAGGAAATGCTGTGGGAGTTATTTCCAATTCTGAGAGCCTTAAAAAAAAGGATTTTGATTTAGCGCAGGTCATCTGTAAACAGTTTGACATTCAACTGGAAGTGATAAAAACCAAAGAATTAGCAGACGAAAGATATAATCTGAATCCGGTAAACCGCTGTTTTTTCTGTAAAGAACATTTATACAGCGACCTCAGTGCGGTAAAAGAAAAATATCCTGATTTTGATGTTTTGAATGGAACCCATTTTGATGATTTTGGCGATTACCGTCCTGGATTGCAGGCGGCAGCGCAGCACGAAATTC
>Ga0102953_1001666_pt1 | contig 13904 bp, 7 predicted proteins | sample SalPon2A_C_D2_MG_FD_78509 | JGI IMG/M metagenome (GOLD analysis project Ga0102953, IMG submission 78509) | Soil microbial communities from South San Francisco under conditions of wetland restoration - Salt Pond MetaG R2A_C_D2_MG | ecosystem: Environmental > Terrestrial > Soil > Wetlands | place... | reverse complement strand
CCGCCCGATCCCCGCCGAATTTCATAGGTCAGGACACGCACAGGATAGTGCATCTCCAGGGCCTCCACCGGCGTGTTCAGGGTATTGGTCATGTGCGACTGCACCGCGCTGCGCCCCGCGCCGCCATGCCAGGCGCCCATGCCGCCGGCGATGGTTTCGTAATAATCCCAGGGTCGGTTACTGCGATGGTTGCCCATGGCCACATTGTTCATCGTGCCCTGGCCAGCGGCGGGGATCTTCTCCGGCATGGCAATCGCCAGCGCCCCCAGCACGGTGTCGACGATGCGCATCGACGTTTCGACATTGCCCGCGGCAGTTGCCGCCGGCCGCGCCGCATTAACGAGACAACCCGCCGGCGCCGAAATCTGTATACAGCGAAACGTGCCTGCACAGGCCGGCGTGTGGTCCGGCAACAGGCAGCGGAAGCAGTAGAACACCGCTGCCGCGGCGACCGACAAAGGACAATTGACGTTACCGGGCACCTGCGGCGATGTGCCGCCAAAGTCGACAAATACGCCGGTGGCCGTGACATCGATGCTCACGGCAATGCCAATGTCCTGCGTGCCGCACCCGTCGTCGTCGAGGCAATCTTCAAAACGATACCTGCCCTGGGGAATCTCCGAGAGCGCAGCCCGCGCGAGTCGTTCGCCGTATTCGTTGATTTCTCCGATCCCATCGAGAAATGCCCTGACCCTGTTCCCAACCAGTTGGCCAAGGCGCTCGATGCCTGTGCGATTGGCACTCATCTGCGCAGCAAAGTCACCATAGGTATCCGTTCCCTCGAGGTCGCTGATGTAATCCATGGCTTCTTTCACCGGTTCACCCGCTTCCACGATCAGCATCGGGGGAATCACCAGACCTTCTTCTTCGAGGCTGCGGGAGATCGGCATGGAGCCGGGCGTGTCGGCGCCGATGTTGGCATGGTGGGCCCGGTTGGCAACGAAACTGACAAGCTGCCCGTCGACGAAGAAGGGCGAAACGACGGTGACATCGGGCAGGTGTGTGCCGCCGAGATAAGGATCATTGACGACCAGGACATCGCCCGGTTTCCACTCCACACCGTGGATGATGTCCGCCATGGCGTACGCCATGCTGCCGAGATGAACCGGGATGTGCGCCGCCTGTGCATACAACTGGCCGTCTGCATCGAACAAGGCGCAGGAAAAGTCGAGGCGGTCCTTGATGTTCGGTGAAAATGCAGCACGCTGCAGGACCGCGCCCATTTCGGTGCAGATCGCTTCAACGCGACTGATGAGAACGGCGAGTTCAATGGGTGACAAGCAAAACCTCCGGTGCGACCTCACTTTGAAGTTTAACTAATAAGGTTTATCATCGCTCACTTTTTCCGGAGGCCCGGACATGACCGACCCGTTGATGCACACCTATGGCAGACTGGACGTCGCGTTTGAAAGCGGCGAAGGCGCGTGGCTGACGGACGATCGCGGTAACCGCTATCTCGATGCGGTTTCCGGCCTGGCAGTCGTCGCACTGGGCCATTGCCATCCGAAAGTGACGCAAGCCATCGAAAAGCAGGCGTCCACGCTCATACATACCTCCAACCTGTATCGCATACCCGCGCAGGAAAAACTCGCCGCAAAACTGGCGGAAGTTTCGGGCATGGACAATATGTTCTTCGGTAATTCCGGTGCTGAAGCCAACGAATGCGCGATCAAGATCAGCCGCCTGTATGGCAAACAGAAGGGTATCGACAATCCCACCATCATCGTGACCGAAGCATCGTTCCACGGCCGTACGCTGGCAACCCTGTCTGCAACCGGGAGCCGCAAGGTCCAGGCGGGTTTCGAGCCTCTGGTTAACGGATTTGTCAGGGCGCCTTACAACGACGTCGACGCAATCCGCAAGATCGCAAAAAACAATAATTCCATCGTCGCCATCATGCTGGAACCGATCGAGGGAGAAGGCGGCATCCAGGTGCCTGACGAAAATTACCTGAAAGAATTAAGGGCGATCTGCGACGAAAACGAATGGTTCCTGGTGCTGGATGAAATCCAGACCGGCAACGGCAGAACCGGCGCCTATTTCGCTTATCAGCACGCCGGTATCCTGCCGGACATCGTGACAATCGCCAAGGGACTTGCCAACGGGATTCCCATCGGCGTCTGTCTTGCGCGCGGTAAGGCTGCGCATGTCTTCAAACCCGGTAATCACGGCTCGACATTCGGTGGTAATCCGTTTGCCTGCACGGTGGCTTCGACCGTGGTCGATGAAATCGTCGAGGAGAAACTCGCTGAACGCGCCGGAGAACTCGGCGAACGCATGCTGGACAAGTTCCGCTCACGACTTGCGGGCCTGAACAACGTGAAGGACATTCGCGGCAAGGGCCTGATGATCGGCATCGAGCTGGACTCGCCGTGCGGCGAGCTGGTGGGTAAAGCCATGGAGCGCGGCCTGCTGATCAATGTCACAGTCGACAAGGTCATCCGTCTGCTGCCGCCGCTGATCATCTCGGATGCCGAGGCAGACCAGATCTGTGACACGGTCTGCTCGTTGATCGAGGACGTCTGACCCTCACACGCTTGCAGGGTAATACGGTTACTAAGAGACAAGCTCCGTGATCGGTCGCTTGCGCTCGATGCCGTAGCCTTGGGCGAAGTCCACGCCGATCTCCCGCAAAATTTCGAGGATTTCGTCGTCCTCGACATATTCCGCGATGGTCTTCTTGCCCATGAAGTGACCGATCTCGTTGATCGACTTCACCACCGCGTAGTCGTTGGGGTTGTTTTTGATGTCCTTGACGAAGATGCCGTCAATCTTCAGGTAATCGACAGGCAGACTACGCAGGTAGGAATAGGAAGACAGGCCGGTACCGAAGTCGTCCAGGGAGAACTGGACACCGATGATCTTGAGCTTTTCCATGAAGTCGATGGCGTCATTCAACTTGCCGATGGCTGACGTTTCGGTAATTTCAAAGCACACTTTCGATGTCGGCAGCTTGGTCTCGTTGAACTGTTCGAGGACGAATTCCATGAAATCTTCTTCGGTCAGGGAATTACCGGAGATGTTGATGGAGAAGGCACCGAGATTATCGAGCTTCAGGATATTGCTCGCGATGAACTTGAATGCATTCCTGATCACCCATCGGTCAATGGCGCCCATGCGATTGTAGGTCTCTGCCGCGACAATGAAGTCCTGTGGCGGCATGGGTTCGCCGTTCTCATCGAGCACGGTGATAAGAATCTCGTAGTGGTCATGTTCATCCGATTCGCGATCTATCGCGGCAATCTTCTGGCAATTCAGCACAAACCGGTCTTCCTTGATCGCATTGTCGAGCTGCGCCACAAATTCCATGATGTCACGCCGATGTTCCATCTCGGAATCATCCGCCTGATAAAGCTGGATGCGATCGCGCCCCATATCCTTGGCGAGATAGCAGGCAGCATCCGCGCCGGAGAGGATGGCGGAAACACTTTCAACGTCCTTGTTGACGAACACCACACCACAGCTCGCGGTCAAAGAGAAAATATCTTTGCCCCATTTGAACTGGAACTTCTTGATGGCATCGCAAAGCTGCTTGATCACCGACGTTCCCGAATCCAGCTCACAGTTTTCGATCAACAACCCGTATTCGTCGCCGCCAAGGCGGGACAGCGTCATCGAATCAATCGACATGCCTTCGAGTAACCTGGCGATTTCCACCAGCAGCTTGTCGCCGGCCTCATGTCCGCCTGAATTGTTGATTACCTTGAACTGGTCAAGGTCCATATAGGCAACCACATGGTGGGTGTTGTTGCGTCGCGCAAGACCCAGCACCCGGGTCAATTCTCGCTCGAATTCCTTGCGATTGATGAGGCCGGTGAGCTCGTCGTGTGTCGCCTGATGCGTCAACTGGTTGTGCATGTTCTGCAACATGCGATGGGACGCACGGTCGGTGAGCGGTATATCGGATTCGTCGAGGATGCGGACCGTACCTTCCTTGAGTCGCAGCGCGAGATCTTCGATCATGAATTCGTGGGTTTTAACCCCGCGTCGGTTCACCAGCACAAACGTAGTGTGCTCGTCGTTGACCCAGGCGATGATGGCAATTTTGTCTTCTTCGCTTTTGGTACTGTCGACGACTTCGAGCCACTCGCCGACGTGAAGCATCTCACAGCGCTCCATCCAGCGTCGCCAATCTTCATCGGTCTCATTGGTCTCACGGATCCTGGCTCGCAGTTCATCGCGTTCGTTGACTTCGCCGAATCCCAGTGTGCTCGCCACCGCTGTACTCGGTACCTCAACTGACGGTATCTGTGAGGGGTCATCACCGTCGATGATGAAGCGACGCAATGAACTGATCAGCGGCGCGCGCTGACCCGGCTCAAACGCGATCGAGTCCAATCCCGACTCGATCTGCTTGATCAACTGCTCCGGCGGTACATAGTTTGGCGAATCTTCAGGGATTTCTTCTCCTTCGAGGTGTTGTAACACCTGCTGCAATGCATGGACCTGCTTCTTCCATTCATTGCTGTCGCCACCCTGCCGCAGGTGGGTATTGACCAGAAGGTTGCGCCAACCGGGCACCAGCAGCTTCAGCAGCATCTCCGGCACCCGACGACCGGAAAGCATGGTATCCATCTGGTCGACCACGGCGCGCTGCGCGTTGATCAGTGTCTGCTGGCCCTCACTGGCTTTCACCGTGCGTTGCACGTTTCCGCTGAACGCACGTGTCTGCCGTTCCACCAGCGGATTGAGCTTTTCCAGCGCCTCGTCGAATACACCAGGATTCGAATCGAAATTGTCATTGATGAAGTTGACGATTTCCTCGACGCTGCGCCGCACACTGCCGGATTCGGAACCGCCGAGACGCGCGAGCTGGTTGAGGACTTCAAGGGATCGGTGTGGTGACTCCTCGCTCAGGAAGTCGGTGTCGTTCGTCGCGACCTTGTCCAGGGTGAGTTCGAGCTGGCGAATCCAGTCCTTGGCACTGCCGGACAGCATGGCGTCATCCTCGATAGTATCCACCAGGTTCTCCACCACACCGAGGCTCTGTAGCGCCTCCGGCGGAATGCGTCGACGGCGCCCACCGGCAGTCGCGGATTCCTGCAGTCGGCGTCGAATCGGCACCCTGCCCTGCGTCTGCGTTACTTCATCCTGCAGTGAAGTCAGGAGTTGCTGGACCTCGTCGAGTCGAACCAGCTCGACTTCTTCATCATCGCTGAATTCATCATCGTCGCCTCCGTCCGCCTTGCCCATCAGATTACGGACCGTAGAGTAGATATTGCTGATCGCTTCGCCAATATCGCTACGCCGCCTGGACGCCTTCGATTGCGGCGCTGCCTGGCCGCGGCCCTGGCCCTGTGCTCGCTGCGGTTGTGCGGCTTTACGATCGCCATCGCGTTCCTTGAGTCTCGATTGCAGGCGCTCTATCTCCTCCTGCAGGCCACGTTCCTTTTCTTGCGCGGCCGCGACTTCTTCCTCGTCATCCTCCTCGGGTTCGGGTTCTGGTTCTGGCTCGGGTTCAGGCTCTGCGGTGGTTATGATCGGCGTTGCCGAAATATAGTCATCGTCGATATCCGGGAATATGCCGCTCTCTTCCATCAAACGCGTTACCGCGATGTAGAGCTTGCGGAATAGCGGGACCGCCTTGGACTCGAACCCACTGTAAACTTTTTGGCGAATGGGCTTGTCGAGATCGACCTTGCGAATGGCATTGTCGAAGGCGTGAAGGAACACAGATGTGCCGATCGGGTTAGCCTCACTGTGCCCCCATGCATCCACCAGCAGCCCCATGCGCTTCATGATCTCATCAAGGTACTTCTCGTAGATGCGTTCACTGCGCGAGACGATGTTGGCAACAGCAAGCCAATCCTCAAAGTCATCGGTACTGACCAGCGACAGCTTCACGCGGCTGGCCTGTTTCTGTTTGCGCTCTGCTTCAGCGACTTTTCGTTCTTCCAGCAGCTTCTTCAGGTCACGGGGATTGTCGATCTGGTCCAGCACTTCGTTCATAAAGGCCTGACCGACATCCTTCTTGGACTTTTCGATCGCCGACATGGCCGCGAAATATTCACTTTGCTCGGCGTTGGTTCTGGAGTCACGGGCGAGCGCAAGCAGCTCTCCATCCATATAGGAGAAGAACGCCGAATTCATTTCCGGAAGAATGCGCGCAACTTCCTTGCGGATTTCGGCGATGATCCTGCGGGCATCTGCTGCTTTGATGGCGCCGGCGGGGGGACTGACCTCCGCCTGCAGGTCCAATGCTTTTGCCGTACTTCCTTTTCCGCTGGCGCGACCCGCGTCTGCCGCCGGCTTACGGGCAATCGGCTGGCTGCTCGAGTAGTTGAGCAGCGCCGTCATTGCATGCTCGTCCATACCGCCTGCGAAACTGATGCCGATGCCGGCCTCGAGCACACGGACGATTTTACCCTCGAGACGGAAGTGCTGATCCTTGCCCTTGCTCGGGACGCTGAAATGGATGCCGACAACTTCGCCCTGGGTAATGCCCGGCAGGGTGCGCCGACGGCTCGCTTCCTGCTCGACAAGCAACATGCCACCTTCGCAGAAGTCGTTGATCGAGCACAGCCATGAGCGCCCGACATTGGGGTGAACCAATGCATTCAGGCTTATGGCATATCTTGGACTTCTGCGTTTGTCCATCTCATCTACATCCGGTTTTTCGTGGCGAGCGGAATTCCCCGCTCTCAGCCAATTGAGACTTCCTGGTCTGAGTCGGCGATTACGAGCTTATTGCGTCCGGTTCGCTTGGCATCGTAAAGCGCCCTGTCGGCACGATCCATCGTAGTTTCGACATCTTCTGAACGTCGATATTCGGTAATTCCCATCGACGCGGTAATTCTGTAATGAGGTTCGATCTGGCTGACCTGCATTTCTCGCAGCCGGGCGCCAATACGCTCAACCGCGACAATCGCATCGCCCTGGCGCGTTCCGCCCAATACCAGAACAAACTCTTCACCGCCAATTCTCGCCACACAATCCACTTCACGCAAGATATCACTGGCAATCTCGGCAAATTTGCGCAAAACCTGATCACCTGCACTGTGCCCGAACCGGTCATTCACGCGTTTGAAGAAGTCGAGATCGACAAAACACAGCGTAAAACAATAGTCTTTGCGACGATCGGCAATGGCTTTCTGCTGGGCCAGCACATCCAGCAGGTGGCGGCGATTGAATGCGCCTGTCAGCTCGTCGCGTACCGCCAGTTCCTGGATCCTGCTCAATGCCCGGGTCAGCTCATCGTTCTTGCTGACCAATATTGTCTCGACCATGGACATTTCAAACCGGTACAGCACCGGCCCGAACACGAGTACCAGCCCGAATGCGATCATCACTACCGCTTCGGTGAGCCAGGACAGTGAAACGAACTGGGACTTGTAGGCTAGCGAGACGGAATAGGCAACAAGACTGTAAATCGCAAAAATCGTCAGTTCGCGGCGCGTCAACCGATTTGCCCCCACCACGATCATCGCCAGGCCGGAAAGCGCAACAACAGGTTTCATTTGGTCCACGAAATAGGTTGTCATGATAACGACACTGACCGCCCAGATCATGTGGGGGAGTGACATGTCCGGGTCGTCGAGGGAGAGATTCCACTCCATCAGGATGGCGATGAAGAACAACCCGAAACCGGCAGCCGCCAGGGAGACCAGACCCGCGAACTGTATCGGCTCGATGTCCATGTAACCGGCCGAAAGCACAGCCCAGCAAACCATCAGGTGAACAAATATACCCGTACCCGTTGTCGCGATACGGTACATCCTGGATTTCTGCTGAGTCGCTGTATCCATTTTGTAGTTATTCAAGAGCCGCAATATCAATCTGCCAGTCACTTGCCCGGTCGAAATTTTACGCCGTGCCAACGACGACAGATGTAAGCCGATGTAATGCAAATGTATCAGCTTTGTAACCTACGCCCCTTCAACCTCTGGAGCGTACCCTGGCAACCGCGTCCAGCCACCCGTTATACAGGTTTTCACTCTGATTCTCAGCCATATTCGGCTCAAAGCGCCGTTCCAGCCGCCAACGGGTCTTCAGGGTGGCCAGTGACTCGAATATTCCCACCTGCAGACCAGCAAGATAGGCCGCGCCCAGCGCCGTGGTCTCGGTGATACTGGGCCTGTCTACCGGAATTCTTACGATATCCGCGAGGTGCTGGACCACCCAGTTGTTGACGACCATTCCGCCATCCACGCGGAGCACGGTCGGATTGGCGCCGTCGTCGCGCATTGCCCGCATCAGGTCGCGTGTCTGGTAACACACCGACTGAAGCGTTGCCGTCACAATTTCGTGGATGCCGCTGTCACGATTGAGTCCGACGATCGCGCCGCGTGCATCCGCATCCCAGTAGGGCGCGCCGAGACCGGTAAACGCCGGTACGAGATACACGCCCCGTGAATCGGGTGTCGCCTCGGCGATGGCTTCAGTTTCCGAGGCATCGGCGATGAATTTCATCTGGTCGCGAATCCACTGCACCGCAGCTCCTGCAATGAAGATGCTGCCCTCGAGACCATACGTCACCTTGCCGCCGAGCCGATAGCCAACCGTCGTGAGCATCTTGTTGTTGGATGTCACGGGCGAGGCGCCGGTGTTCATGATGACGAAGCAACCGGTACCGTAGGTGCTCTTGGTCATGCCTTCTTCAAAACAACACTGCCCCACCAGCGCTGCCTGCTGGTCACCTGCAATCCCCGCGATGGGTACCGAAGCCCCAAACAGCGACGCCTGGGTCGTGCCAAAGTCCGCCGCACAGTCCTCCACTTCCGGCAACAGTTCACGAGGAATGGCGAGCTTCTCGAGCAGCACGTCATCCCAGCACTGTTCATGGATATTGAACAGCATGGTACGGGAGGCATTGGTTGCGTCGGTCTTGTGGACCTCACCGCCCGTCAGTCGCCACAACAGGAAACTGTCGACGGTGCCAAATGCCAGCTCTCCCTGCTCGGCCCGCTGTCGCGCGCCATCAACGTTGTCCAGTATCCACTTGACCTTGGTTCCCGAAAAGTAAGGATCGAGCAACAGCCCGGTGCGCGCGGTGACTTCCGCTTCGAATCCTTCGGATTTGAGCTGCTGGCAGTAGGCCGCGGTTCGCCGGTCTTGCCAGACAATGGCCGGGTACACGGGTTGGCCGGTCGCCCGATCCCAGACAATGGTCGTCTCACGCTGGTTGGTGATTCCGATCGCCGCCAGGTCAGCCGCGGCAACACCCGCCTTCTGCAGCGTCTCGCGTACCACATCGACCGTCGTATCCCAGATCTCCTCGGGATCGTGCTCCACCCAGCCCCCCTGGGGAAAATGTTGGGTGAACTCCTTTTGCGCAACCGCCAACACTTCTGAGTTGTCGTTGAAGACGATGGCACGCGAGCTTGTCGTGCCCTGATCGATGGCCAGGATATACGGCATAGTGGGCCTCTGGGTCTCCGGGGTGAAAACACCTATTATGCCCAGTGTTACCATGATTCGCAGCCTGCAGCGTCACATCGCAGGCGTACCACATCCTCACCGGAGCGCGATATGCTGAACCTGTACCCACCGCCGACGACCCTTCGCATGGCAAGAGGTGAGTTGGATGTCGCGACCCGAACACTGGTGCGGGTGGAGACAACCGTCGATGATCGTCTCGCCCGGGCCATCGATCGATTTGCCGAGGCATTCCAACTGCAGGTCACCTACGGATTGCCGGCCGATGATCGCGTGCTGATCACCATCGTCGATGCACGCGGCGGCCAGCAGGACGAGTACAGCCTCGTCAGCAATACCCGCGGCGTAACCCTGTCGGCCTCGAGTGAACCGGGTGTGTTTTACGGCCTTGCCACGTTTGCCCAGATCCTGCGCCAGTCGGGCCCATCGATCCCCTGCTTTCGTATCACAGATCGACCCGACTTCCAGAGCCGCGGGGTCATGCTGGATATCAGTCGCTGCAAGGTGCCGACCATGGAGACGCTGCGACAACTGATCGACGATCTCGCCGCGCTCAAATACAACCAGGTGCAGCTCTATACGGAACACACCTTCGCCTTCGAAAACCATCGCGTGGTGTGGGCGGACGCATCGCCCACGACGGCGAGCGACATCGTCGAACTGGGCGGCTGGTGCCGTGATCGCTATATCGAACTGATTCCAAACCTCAATTCTTTCGGCCACTTCGAACGCTGGCTGCGGCATCCGGAATATCACAGCTATGCCGAATGCCCGGACGGCTTCACCCATCCGTTTTCCGGCGGACGCGTCGAGTTCGGCTCTACCCTGCAACCGAACAGACAAAGCCTGGCGCTGCTTTCGGAACTCTATGACGAGTACCTGCCGTTGTTTGAAAGCAGCCAATTCAATGTCGGCGGCGATGAACCCTGGGAACTGGGCCAGGGCGCCAGCAAAAGAGAATGCGAACGCCGGGGCACCACCGCGGTGTATGTGGATTTCATGTCCCGGATCCAGAAGCTGGTAGAAGCGCGCCATCACACCATGATGTTCTGGAGTGACATCGTGTTGCGCGAACCCGAATGCCTCAATGTCCTGTCACGCGAGCTGATCGCTTTAAACTGGGGCTATGAAGGTAACCATCCTTTCAAGAAAGAATGTGCCCAGGTCGCCGCGGCCGGTATCCCCTTTTACGTGTGTCCGGGTACCTCGAGCTGGAATACCCTGACCGGGAGAACCGCGAACGTCCAGGCCAATCTCGCCAATGCGGCGCGCAACGGCAAAGCCACCGGCGCGCTTGGCTATCTGGTTACCGATTGGGGTGACGGCGGCCATCATCAATATCTGCCCATCAGCTACCAGGGATTCCTGCTCGGCGCCTGCCATGCCTGGAATCACCGCGGCACGGCCAAAATCGACGTGGGCGACGGCGTGGACCGGGCATTTTTCGACAGGGAAAACGCCAACGCCGGCGATATCCTGGTCCGGCTCGGCCGAGCACTGGAACTCGTCCCCTCCAAAATCCGCAATGCCACCCTGTTCAACCGACTCCTGTTCTGGTCCATGCAACATGAACCGACCGCTGCCGATCGGGTGACCGCAGCGCAACTGGGAGACTGTGACGATGAACTGGCCGCCATCCGCGGCTCCCTGACAACAATCCAGGGCCGGGATGCCAGTCTTGTCCGGGCCGAGCTGGAAAATGCGGTCGATCTGGCAAGACACGGCATTCACCGATTGCAGTGTCACCGCAAACTCCGCAAAGACCGAGCCACGTTGCGGGAGGAGCTCGCCATCGCCATCGGCCGCCACGAATCCCTGTGGCTGGCAAGAAACCGGCCCGGCGGCCTGCATGAGAGCAGCGCCCGGCTGCGGCAGAGTCTCGCCGACCTCACCTAGAGGAGGATAAGGCAAGGGTGGGGAGCCTGCACTGCATATTCACAGTCCGCGAGCAGCCTGCGCCGGTTGTCACCCTGCTATATATAAGTGCACAATAGCCCTTCCCCGAAACGCATTATGTAAATTATTGGAGAGAGACAATGCGCGACGTAGTTGTGGTAGACAGTGTGAGAACCGGATTGGCAAAGTCCTTCCGGGGCTCATTCAATTTGACAAGACCGGACGACATGGTTGCGCATTGCATTGATGCGTTGCTCGAAAGAAACCCCAATATCGACCCCCAGGAAGTCGAAGACGTCATCGTTGGTTGCGCCAGCCAGACCGGCGAACAGGGCGGTAACGTGGCACGACTCGCGGTCGTCCTGTCAAAACTTCCGATCACGACGGCAGGTACAACCATCAGCCGTGCATGTTCTTCCGGGTTGAACTCGATTTCGTTCGCAGCGACCCAGATCGCCAGCGGCGGACAGGACATCATGATCGCAGGCGGCGTGGAATCGATTTCCGCCGGCCAGCGCCAGACGCCGGGCAAATCCGAACGCAACCCGCACATCCTTGAAAAGTCACCGCACATTTTCATGGCCATGGGTAATACCGCCGAAGTCGTCGCGCGTCGTTACAACATCACGCGTGAATACCAGGACGAGTATTCGCTGGAATCGCAGAAGCGTACTGCGGCGGCACAGCAGGCAGGTTTGTTTGCCGACGAAATCATGCCGATGAAGACGAAGATGAAGAAGATCACCAACAAGGAAACCGGCGAATTCGAAATTGTCGATACTGAGTGCGTCGGCGACGAATGTAACCGCCCGGAAACGACCCTTGAAGGCCTCAACAAACTGCCGCCGGCGTTCGAAGAAAACGGCACAGTAACCGCCGGTAACGCCTCACAGCTTTCCGACGGCGCGTCCATGACGCTGCTGATGAGCGAAGAACGCTGCAAGCAACTCGGCCTGACGCCGATGGCTTACTTCCGCAACTTCACCGTCGCTGGCTGCGAGCCGGACGAGATGGGTATCGGTCCTGTGTTCGCTGTGCCGCGTCTGCTGAAGAATGTCGGCATGAAGAAAGACGATATCGATCTGTGGGAGCTGAACGAAGCCTTCGCTTCCCAGTGCCTGTATTGTCGCGACACGCTGGAAATCGATCCGGCAATCTACAATGTCAACGGCGGTTCGATTTCCATCGGCCATCCGTTTGGTATGACAGGTTCCCGTTGCACCGGCCACATCCTTCGTGAACTGAAGCGCCGCAACAAGAAGTATGGCGTCGTGACCATGTGTATCGGTGGCGGCATGGGCGCCGCAGGTCTTTTCGAAGCCTGTTAGTCTCGCCACCCGGCGAACGCCAGAAAAGGGAGCTTCGGCTCCCTTTTTTATTGCCGTTTTGGGACTGCGTCCTCGTTGAGACAGCCCGGGGGTGCCTCCCCTCAGTAACCTCCGGATAGATACCTGTCTCGCATGAAGACTTGTGACAGGCACCGCTAAACGAAAAAATCGAATGTGAATTGGATCGCTTGCCTGGCTTCAAGCGAACAAACTACCAGGCAATACTGGCGGGGAAGAATTCGGCGATCAGGTCTTTGTAGTAGGGAGCGAGGGCTTCTGTATCCGGGGGCAGCGCGCCCTTGGAATAGAGATCATAGGGTTGGAAGCGCTTTACCCAAGTCATCATTTCCACGTCCTGCGCATTCATCAGGTGACGGTACTCGCCTGCAGAGTGTGCGGCGTAGAAACTGTGATAACGAATGATGTATTGGGCTTCCTTCGGCAAATAGTCTTGGGTCACCTGGTACAGATATTCATCATGCCCCCAGGACATCGTCACATTGTCCAGCCCCGTATTCGCCTCATAGATCCCAAGTTCAGTGCCATATTCCGCGTTCGATGAATCCGGATTCGCCGCAAAAAATTCCGGGAACACGATCTTCTCTGAAAATTTGCAGCCCAGCGGGAACGTGTCACCCACCACCGCCCACTGCGGCTCGCCGTGCAGGCAAAGGATCTTGCCGAGATCGTGGATCAATCCCGTCAACTGGAACCAGCGCGGGTGTCCGTCGCCGCGAATCGCCTCCGCCGTTTGCAGCAGGTGCTCGATCTGCGACAGGCTCGTGTCCGGGTCGCTGTCATCGACCAGGGTATTCAGCATCTCCATCGCTTCCCAGATGCTCATAGTGCCCAGTTGTCGTGCACCGTACTGCGCTCGTTTATCACGGGCGAACGCCAGCGTCTGGTGCTCATGATTTTGACGATAGAAATCGGAGACCGTATCTCGAGCCGGTGTGTCGAAGTTGCGAAACTCCTTGCCCCCGTCGGTCGTTGCCATCGGCTAGTCGCTCCAACTCGAGAGGACCGACTTCAGCGACTCCACGAATGCGAGCGGCTGGTCCAGGAACACATGATGCTGGGCATCGGCAATCTCGAAGACCTCGAGCGCGGGCTGCAGCGACTTCATATAGGCAGCGGACTTTGCGGAAAACGATGCGCTGTTCTGGCCGTAGATGAGCGCGATTTTCGCCTGGACCGCCCTCAGATCCTCGGCGATGTCGCCCGTGCGCTTCATGCGCGACCCCTGCTCGGCATCGAACTTCCAGACCCAACCGTCATCGAACTCAACCGAGGTTCGTGCAATAT
>Ga0102953_1001665_pt1 | contig 13907 bp, 16 predicted proteins | sample SalPon2A_C_D2_MG_FD_78509 | JGI IMG/M metagenome (GOLD analysis project Ga0102953, IMG submission 78509) | Soil microbial communities from South San Francisco under conditions of wetland restoration - Salt Pond MetaG R2A_C_D2_MG | ecosystem: Environmental > Terrestrial > Soil > Wetlands | place... | reverse complement strand
CCGCATTCCTTACAGACCCGGTGGCTGACTCGGGCTGCGCCGCAATGCGGGCATCGGTCCAGATTGGCCGCGACCGCGGTGTAGTGGGTCCGGCGCTTGCGCTTGCGCGCCTTCGAACATCTCCTCTTCGGTACCGCCATGGTTCCTCCCTCGAAAAGAGACCCTCTACTGGGGGTCTTCGTCTTTCAGCTTCTCGAGAGCGGCCCAGCGAGAATCGATTTCGTCGTGGGTGCACTCGCAGCTAGTCTCGTTCCAATCCACACCGCACTCGGGACACAGTCCCTTGCAGTCTTCACGGCACAACAGCTTCTGAGGCTCCGCCAGATTCACCGCTTCCAAAAGCGCTTCATCGAGCGAGACGGGGCCCCGCTGTTGGTGGATGGTCCACGCATCTTGCGCATCCTCCACTTCTTCTCCGCGCGAAGGATTGCGCAGAATCATCAGCTCGAGCTCAGCCGGGGTCGCCAGCTCGAAATCGCGGTTGCAACGGTCGCATTTGACGCTCTGCCGCGCCTGAAAGGAGCCGTGCACCAAAATCCTCTGGTCCATGTCGTCGACGACGAGCTCGCCCGCCACCGCCACCTTGGCGCCCTGCTCGGGGTCCTCAGGTGCTTCGCACACGAGTTCGGTGTCGAAGGAGAGAACGGATCGGCCCCGTTCCAAACGGTCCAGATTCAGCTCTACCGCGCTCAAACCAGGGCTCCTAGAGTAATCGTTCCGTGGCCAATGTCAAAGAGATCCGCCGAAGATCAGCCCGAGTTCGAGCTTGGCGTTCAGCGGAGAATCGGAGGCGTGGACCGCGTTGTGCGAGAGATCCGTGCCGAAAAGAAAGCGAATCGTGCCGCAGGCGGCCTCCTCGGGGTTGGTTGCTCCCACCAGTTCGCGCATCCGGGAGACGGCCTCCTCGCGCTGGCAGTGCACCCCCACCACCGGTCCCGAGCAGATGTACTGCACCAGATCGGCGAAAAAGGGCCGTTCCCGGTGGACCGCGTAGAACTTCTCGGCCAGAGCGCGCTCCATGGTGAAGCTCTTGATTTTCAACAGCTTGAAGCCGTTGGTCTCGGCCATTGCCAGAATGCGTCCCACCTGGCCGGCCTGCACGGCCTCGGGCTTGATCATCATGTAGGTGTCCTGCACAGCATCTCCCTTTCGTACGACAGGAGCTCCCGCGAACGGGAGCCCCCAGAATCAGCGAAAATGGTCGGTTCCGCCAGAGTCTAGCGGGCCAGGGCGGCCTTGGCCGGCGGGTAGCTCTCCGCCAGCAGCGGCACGAGGTCGCTCGGCTTGTCCGCCACCTTCACCCCCGCCGCCTCGAAGGCGGCAACCTTGCTCTCAGCGGTCCCCTTGCCGCCGCTCACGATGGCCCCGGCGTGCCCCATGCGCTTGCCGGGAGGGGCCGTGCGGCCCGCGATGAAGGCCACCACCGGCTTGCTCATTTTTTTCTGGATGTACTCGGCCGCCTTCTCCTCGTCATCGCCGCCGATCTCCCCGATGAGCACCACCGCCTCGGTGTCGGGGTCGCTTTCGAAAGCGGTCAGGCAATCCAGGAAGTCCGTCCCGACGATCGGGTCGCCTCCAATTCCGATGCAGGTGCTCTGGCCGAGTCCGTTTCGCGTGAGCTGATCCACGACTTCGTAGGTCAGGGTGCCACTACGGCTCACCACTCCCACCTTGCCCTCGGCGGTGATCTGCGCCGGTAAGATGCCCACTTTGGACTGCCCCGGACTCAAGATCCCCGGACAGTTGGGGCCGATGAGGCGCGCACCCTTCTCTTTCACGTAGGCGTAGGTGACGGCCATGTCGTTGACCGGCACTCCCTCGGAGATACAGACTACCGTCTTACAGCCTGCATCAACCGCTTCCATGATGGCGTCGGTGGCGAAGGCCGCGGGCACGTAGATGACGCTGGTGTTCGCCCCGGTTTCCGCCACTGCTTCGCGCACGGTATTGAAGATGGGAACTTTGTCCTCGAAGAGCTGGCCACCCTTGCCGGGAGTGACTCCCGCCACGACCGCGGTTCCGTAGTCCATCATCTGCTGGGTGTGAAAGGAACCATCGCGACCAGTGATTCCCTGGACGACGAGCTTGGTGTCCTTGTTGACGAAGATGCTCATGCTACTTGCCCTCCCCTGCCAGTTGAAGCGCCAGCTGGACCGCTTCGTCCATGGTCTCGGCGGGATGCAGCTTGCTGCCTTGCAGCATCTCCCTCGCCTTTTTCTCGTTGGTCCCGGTCAGCCGCACCACGATGGGCACCGGTACGTCCATGATTTCGACTGCTCGCAGGAGTCCCGCCGCCACGTCGTCGCAGCGCGTGATGCCTCCGAAGATGTTGAAGAGAATCGCCTTCACGTTCTCGTCGCGAAGAATGATCTTCATCGCAGTGACGACTTTCTCGGGATTTGAGGATCCGCCGATGTCCAGAAAGTTCGCCGGTTGCCCTCCGAAGAATTTCACGAGATCCATCGTCGCCATGGCGAGGCCCGCTCCGTTGACGAGGCATCCCACGTTTCCTTCCAGCTTTACGAAGCTGAGTCCGGCCTCCTTGGCTTCGACTTCACTGCGATCCTCTTCGGCGAGGTCGCGCATGGCCGCGATGCGCTTCTGACGATAGAGCGCGCTGTCGTCGATGTTCAGCTTGGCATCCACCGCCCACACCGCGCCGTCCTTGCTCTTGACGAAGGGATTGATCTCGACCAGCGAAGCGTCGCTGTCCTTGTAGACTCTGTAGAGAGTCAGAAGAGCCTTGGTCATCCCCTTGATCACGGCGGGGTCAGAGCTCACCCGGAAAGCGAGATCACGAACTTGATAGGCCTGCGCGCCGTAGCGCGGATCCACCACGAGAGTGTGGATCTTCTCCGGAGCGGTGGCAGCGACCTCTTCGATGTCCACTCCGCCGGCCGCGGAAACGATGAACATGGGCCGCTTGCTCGCGCGATCCATCAGGAGTCCGACGTAGTACTCCTCGTCGATGTCCACGGCCTCGGTGATCAGGACCTTCTGCACGGTGAGACCTTTGATGTTCATTCCCAGGATCGCGGCCGCGTATTCCTTGGCCTGCGCCGCGTCCTTCGCGTACTTCACCCCTCCCGCCTTGCCTCGACCACCCACGTGAACTTGCGCTTTCACCATGACCGCGCCGCCAATTTCCTTGGCGATGGATTCGGCCTCTTCGACGCTGGTAGCGACTTTCCCTTTGGGCACGGGCAGCCCGTGCTCCACGAAAATGTCCTTCGCCTGATATTCGTGAACCTTCAAAGCTCTTCCTTCTTTCCGCGGGGGATCTCCCCGCGCATGCGAGCCAGAATCTGCGTGGTCGAAAGACCCGATACCATGGAGAGTCGGATGACTCTCCCACCCCAGCTCTTCACCTCGTGACTGCCCACGATTTCCTCTTCCTCATACTCGCCGCCCTTGGCGAGAACGTCCGGCCGCACCTCGAGAATGGTGGGGAGCGAAGTCGTGGCCGCGAAAATAGTTACCGCTGAAACCGCGCGCAAGGCACGGAGCAGGAGCGCGCGTACCGCTTCCTCGTAGAAGGGTCTGCCCTCGCCCTTCAAGGAGCGCACGCTCTCATCGTCGTTGAGCGCCACCAGCAGTGTGTCTCCCAGAGCCCTCGCTTCGATGAGGGAGGAGACATGACCTGGGTGCAAGAGATCGAAACAACCGTTCGTGAAGACGATCGAATGCCCTTTGCGCCGCTGCGCCTCGGCCCATTCGCCCAGCTCGTCCGGCTCGAGCAGTGGCGCGAGCTCGGTGGGGCGCAGGATCTCCTCGGGACTCATTCTGCCGCTCCCGCGAGGCGATTCCAGGCCCGCCGCAGCCCGGCCGGGTCGACCACTGTGGTTCCCAGGGAGGCGACCGCGACTCCAGCCGCCGCGTTGGCCAGTCGTGTGGCGAGTTCGGGGCTCTGCTGTGCGGCCAATACGGCGGTGAAGACCGCGATGACGGTGTCGCCGGCGCCCGTGACGTCGTAGACCTCCCGGGCCACCGTGGGAAAGTGATGCACGCGCTCGTCCGCTTGCAAGAGGCAGATCCCGTTCTCACCGCGGGTGAGCAGGATCAAATCGGTTTGAAGACGCCGTAGCAAGATTGCTCCCACCCGCGCCGCGTCCGCATCGTCTTCGATCTGCTCGTGACACGCGCTCGCGGCTTCTTTCTCGTTGGGGGTGATCGCATTCACTCCTCGATACAGTTCGAAATTTCCCTGCTTGGGATCGACGACGACGATGCTGCCCGCTTCGTGCCAGGCTCGCATGAGAGTCATGAGTTCCTCGTTCACCACGCCCTTGCCGTAATCGGAAACCACCACCGCGCTGAAGGGTCCCTCCTCTTTCAGACGCTTCAGCAGCAGATCGAGATCGGGACCCTCCAGATTTCCCGGAGTCTCCCGGTCGATGCGTACGACCTGCTGGTTGCCGGCCATGATTCGCGTCTTGAGAGTGGTACAGCGCGACTCGCTGCGAACCATTCCCCGGCCATGGATTCCGCGCGCGGCGAGCAGAGCGTTCAGATGCTCGGCAGCGGGGTCGTCACCGTAGAGAGAGAAGAGATGAGTTTGGACGCCCAGCGCGGCGAGGTTGGCGGCGACGTTCGCCGCGCCTCCCAGGCGCTCCTCTTCGTGACGAACGTGCACCACCGGAACGGGCGCCTCCGGAGAGATCCGGTCGACGCGACCTCGCACGAAGCGGTCGAGCATGCAGTCGCCGACCACGGCGAGGCGCAGGGAGTTCATACGCGAAAGGACAGAGAGCCCTTCCTCATGAGTCGATGCGTCGAGCATTGCGAAAATCCAGGGGAATGAAGGAGAGAGCGCGGGTCACGAGCGCCCGGCACCCTAGTGGTCGGGCGAAACCCGCACGCAGGATAGGCGCCCTCTGAGCGACTGTCAACGCGGCCGGCGGCCCCGCTTGACCTCCTGCCCATTGGGGCGCTAGGGTTCCGCCACCCCAACGCGAGGAAGAACCGTCATGAACAAACCCACCTCACAGATCAAAGTGGACATCGACCCCCAGGTGATCGAGGGCACTTACTCCAATCTCGCGTTCTGCCATCTGAGTCCCAGCGAGTTCATTCTGGACTTTGCCCGGCTCATGCCCGGGCCGCCTCAGGCGAAAGTGCATTCGCGTATCATCCTGACTCCACAGGCGGCGAAGGCGGTGACGCGGCTCTTGCAGGACAACCTGAAGCGTTACGAGGACCAGCACGGAGAAATCAAGATGGCCGGCGGGGAGAATGCCGCGCCAATCGGATTCGCGCCCGCCGACGTGCCACCCAGGGGCCAACCTTCCTCCTGAGGAAGACCTCGCGCCTCAGGAAGCGGTCCCCTCCCCTGACGAATAGGGGTCGCTTTCGGCCGGGGGCTGGGTCTTCCAGCGTCGATGCACCCAGTAGTAGTTTTCGGGATAGGCGCGCACCCAGCGTTCCAGGTCCCTGGTGAAGAGTTGGGTGAGACGCCGCACCTCCTCCTCTTCCGGCGCAGCGGGATCGGGGAAGATGGGCGGCTCGACCACCGCGTGATGCGTGCCGTCGGGCAAGCGGCGGACGTAGCCCTGAACGATCGGAACGTTGGCTTTCCATGCGAAGAAGGCGGGGCCCTTGAAAGTGGAGGCGGGTCTGCCCAGAAAGTCCACGAAGACTCCGTGCCGGCCCGCGTTCTGATCGGGGAGAATTCCCACCAGGTGACCGCGCCGCAGAGCGCGCAGCACTCCGCGCGCCACCAGCGGTCCCTGCTTCACGATCTCGATTCCTCCGGCGGCGCGCAGGCGGTTCTGCATCTTGGAGGCGAGCGGGTTGGATTGCTCCTTCACCAGGAAAGTGGTCGGATAACCCCGCGCCACGAAGGCCGCGCCGAAAAGCTCCCAATTGCCGTAGTGGCCGGTGACCAGAATCGCGCCCCGGCCCGGAGTGCTCAGGGCGGACTCGAGATGTTCGAGTCCCTCGAAGCTGACGATCTCCTTCAGCTCCTCTTTCTTCGTGCGAGAGAGTGAAGCGAACTCCAGGAGAGTGCCCACCAGCTGCGCGTAAGACTGGCGCGCGAGTTCGACCAGTTCCTTCTCGCTCTTCTCCTTGCCAAAGACGAAGCGCAAGTTGGCGAGCGCGACCTCACGTCGAATTCGCAAGACGTCGAAGACGAAGCGGCCCAGCCACTCGCCGACCCGAATGAAACGCCGGCGAGGCAGGGTTCGGCCCAGGATGTAGGCTAGGTACAGTCCCGCATACTCGAGGCGATGCTTGAATGTCGGTTTTCGTTCCGCCATGGAGCGTCCGTCTCTTAAGAGTCGTGCGGACTCTAGGCAGCTCCTCCACCTTTCGGCAAGGCTTTAGGAGCTTCCCCCGCTTCGGCCCGTGGCGAGATAGCGTCCGCCCGCCACGCGGCGCACCTGTCCCTCAAATTCGAGCTGGGCCAGTTCCGCCAGGACGCGCGAGAGTTCCATTCCCTGCATGCGTGCGATTTCGGCCGGGCTGAGCGGCCGGTGCAGGCCCAGAGGAATCTCCAGCTGTTCGGCCGCTTCGTGACGACCGAGCTCTTGCAGAACGTCAGACGCGCCGCGCGCCAGACCGGCCCCGTCCTTGAGGAGGGCCAGACAACCTTCGTAGGCCGGGTCCTCGGCGGATCCGGGAAAGGCCATCACCTCCCTTCCCAACTCGTTGGCGAACTCGGCGGTGATGAGCGCGCCGCTCCTCTTCCCCGCCTCGACGACCACCACCAGAGAGGCCAGCGCCGCGATGAGCCGGTTGCGCGCCACGAAGTGCCAGGGCCGCGCGCCGGTTCCCGGCGGATATTCGCTGACGAGACAGCCCCTGCGCGCGACTTCCTCCTGCAGCTCGGCATGAGCCGGCGGATAGGCTTCATCGAAGCCGGTGCCCAATACGGCCACCGGCCTACCGTTGCCCGCCAGACAACCCTCGTGCGCGAAACGGTCCACTCCCCGCGCGAGTCCGCTCACCACCGGAAGTTTGGCCATGGCCAGGGCCCGTCCCAATCGGCTCGCGGCCGCTTTGGCATCGGGGGAAGCGCGACGCGTGCCCACCACTGCCACCTTTTCCTCTTCGCGGAGCAGCTGCGGATTTCCGCGCACGAACAGAGCGGGCGGGGGTTGATGCAGATTGAGAAGTGTCCGCGGATACTCGCTCTGCGCGGGGACGAGAACCCTCCCCCCGTGACGCCGGGTGGCGCGGAGGACCTCGTCGGCCCAGCGTAGTCTGCCCGCGCTCCCCGCGCGCGTGCGCAGCAAATGCAGGAGGGTGTCGGGAAGCTCCTCCTCCTTCAAAAGGACGCTGAGAAAACTTCGATACTGGCTGGGTGGGAGAAGAAGCCCCTGCACCCATGCCCTCGGTGGCAACACGAACGCTTTCCTGACCGGGAGGGCAAGAAGACTTTGCGGGCCCGCAGCGCGCACTTCGCAGAGCGAGCCCGGCTAGGACTCGGACGGGGCGGCGGCGGAGAGCTTCTGCTTGATAAGAGACTTCAATGTTTTGATTCCCAAGCCAGTTACCGAGGAGATCTCGAGTATTTTCTCGCCCGCGATCTCCGGCAGCTTTTGCGTGGGGTCGGCCAGATCCATCTTGCTGAAGCAGAGGATGCGCGGCAGCTGCAGGAGCGGCCCTCCGTAGCTCTTGAGCTCCTTCAAGAGACTCTCGTAGCGCACTCGGGGCTCGTCACCCTGGTCGAGGAGAAACACGAGCAAGCGAGTGCGCTCGATGTGACGCAGGAAGGCGTGACCCAGTCCCTTCCCCTCGCTGGCGCCTTCGATGAGACCGGGGATGTCGGCCAGGGTGCACGAGCGGTAGTCCCCCAGATCCACGATGCCGAGATTGGGAACCAAAGTCGTGAAGGGATAGTCCGCGATCTTGGGACGCGCGCTGGAAAGAACCGAGAGCAGAGTGCTTTTGCCCGCGTTGGGAAAGCCGACGAGCCCCACGTCGGCCAGGAGTTTCAACTCCAGGCGCAAGCGCCGTTCCTGCCCGGGACGTCCCGCATCGGCTCTGCGCGGGGCCTGGTTGGTCGCAGTCGCGAAGCGCGAGTTCCCGCGTCCACCCTTTCCTCCCTCCGCGGCCTTCAACTCCTGTCCCGGGCTGACCAGGTCGCCGATGAGTTCCCCGCTCTCGTCGTCGTAGATCAGGGTGCCGCAGGGAACCTTGATGATCTCGTCGGGACCGGCGGCCCCGCTGCGATTGTTGCCTTCTCCCGCATTCCCGTTGGGAGCGCGGTAGCGCCTCCGGTAGCGAAAGTCGAGCAGGGTGGCCACGTTGGGATCCGCGCGCAGGATGATAGAGCCTCCGCGCCCCCCGTCACCCCCGTTGGGTCCACCGCGCGGAACGTAGGGCTCACGCCGGAAGGAAATGCAACCTGGGCCGCCGTTTCCGGCAGCGACTTCAACTGTCACTTGATCGACGAACTGCATGCTGATCCCAAAGGGACGAGAGACTCACGGAAGGCTGAGCCAAGATACGACCGAATCTCAGAGCTGCGCTAGCGCGAATGCCAGCCGCTCGAAGGACTCCTCGAGCACGGCTTCGCTGGCCGCGAAGCTCAAGCGCAGATATCCGGGCTGTCCGAAGGCATCACCCGGCACGAGCACCAGATTGTGTTCCTCGAGCAGCCATTGGGCGAGGCTCAGAGTGTCCTGGGCCGGTCCCTTGGAGCCGAGGTAGTTCGAGAGGTCCAGGAAGAGATAGAACGCTCCCTCCGGCTCGTGCGCGCTGAGCCCGGGGACGCCGGCAAGCAGATCGAGCACCAGGGCGCGACGCCTGACGAAGGTCGAAAGCAGCGGCGCGATGAGATCCCGCCGCCGCAAAGCGGTGATTGCCGCCTGCTGCGTGAGGGCAGCGATGTGACTGGTGGTATGGCCCTGCAGCCTGGTCATGGCCGCGGTCCACCACTTGGGAGCGATGGAAAACCCGACCCGCCATCCTGTCATCGCGAAGCCCTTGGAGAGTCCGGTGACGACACAGCAGCGATCGAAGAGTTGAGGCACGAGGTGAAGCGGGCTCAGGTGGCCCCTCTCCTCGTACACGATGTCTTCGTAGATCTCATCACTCACCAGCAAGGTTCCACTCTCCTGCACGAGCTCGGCGAGAGTTCGCATGGTTGCCGCGTCAAACGCTGCTCCAGTGGGATTGCAGGGCGAGTTGATCAGTAGAAGCTTGACTCCCCGCGAGAGGACGCGCTTCAAGACCGCGAAATCGGGACGGAATGCGTTTTCGGCGGGACACGGCACCAGCTCGACCTGAAGTCCCAGGGCATGAGCCTGCTCGACGTAGGACACCCAGTAGGGCTGCAGGACCGCGATCGTGTCGCCCGGATCGGTCACTGTCGCCAGTGCGTTGAAGAGGGCTTGCTTGGCTCCCTGCGTGGCCATGGTCATCGAGGGCTCGACAGGGAGCTTCAAACGCTGACTGTAGACTTCGGCGATGGCAGCCAGCAGAGCTGGCACCCCAGCGGTGGGCGTATAGTGGAAATGACCCTCGTCGAGCGCGCGCCGCGCCGCCTCCACGACCGGCTCGGGAGTGTTCATGTCGGGCTCCCCCAAGCTCAAGTCGAGAATGGGCTTGCCCTCGGCCTTCAACTTTTTGGCCAGAGTACTGAGCGTGAAGGTCACGCTGGGCCGCACCGCGACCGCGCGACGGCTGAGATACTCACTCATGGTTCAATTACGCTCCCCACAGAGGATGGCCAGACACACCGTGTTCACGATGTCAGAGGCGCTCGCCCCCCGGCTCAGATCAAAGATGGGAAACGCAAGTCCTTGAACCAAAGGACCAATTGCTTCAAACGCTCCCAGACGCTGCGTCAACTTGTAGGCGATGTTCCCCGCGTTGAGATCGGGGAACAGGAGGACGTCCGCCATTCCCGCGACTTCGCTTCCGGAGCATTTCTTCCGGGCCACCTCCGGAAGCAAGGCCGCATCGAGCTGCAACTCCCCATCCGCCACGATCCCTCGCGCTTTCAGCGCAGCAGCCACGCGCGCCATCTTGTCCGCGCTCGGATGTTCCGCGCTGCCGTGCGTGCTGAAGGAAAGACAGGCAACCCTCGGCTTGCGCGAGAGCAAACGTTCGTAAGTCCGAACGGAGGAGACGCCAATGGAGACGAGTTGCTCCTCACTGGGCTCGGGCACGACGGCACTGTCGGCGAAGAGCAGGGGACGCTCCAACCAGTGAGCTTTTGGAGGCACCATGAGGAAGGAACCGCTCACCACCTCGATCCCCTCGCGCAGGCCCGCATGGTAGAGGCCGGCGCGGATGACTTCCGAAGTGGGACTTACCGCACCCGCCACCATGGCGTCAGCCTGCCCCATCGCCACCATTCCCGCTCCCAGATGAAGGGGATCATGGGCGAGAACGAGCGACTCTCCCTGGCTGAGTCCGCGCGCGCGCCGTCTTTCGAACAATCGCTCCGCCACGATGGCACTGAGAGAATTTTCCTTGGGATCCAGGATTTCGAATTCCTGTGGATCGGCATCCTGCGCGCCGAGCAGAGCCTTGACCCTGCCGGAAGCGCCCACCAGCACCGCCTGCGCGAGATCCAGCGCGCGCAGAACGCAAGCCGCCGCGACGGTGCGTTCATCCTCGCCTTCGGGGAGAACGACACGCGCCTTATGCTCTGCCGCTCGCGCGCGTAGCTGAGCCAGCAGGTGGGTCTCTCGTCTCAGTCGACTGGTAATTTCCGCGGCGTGCTCGCCCATGCCCATCCCTTTCGCCTAGGAGCTCTTGTTCCGTTTGGCATCCATGCGGCGAGCGACGTTCTCGGGAACCAATTTCGAGATATCTCCACCGTGGGCGTGAATCTCGCGCACCAGCGTGCTGCTCACGCTCAAAAATTCCGCGCTGGGCATCAAGAACAACACCTCGAACCTGGGACAGAGCCGCCGGTTCATCAAGGCCATCATGTACTCGTATTCGAAGTCCTGAAAGAGGCGCACCCCGCGCACCACGACATCGACCTTTTGTCTTTCGAATTCGTGCGCGAGGAGTCCCTCGAAGGGTACGACATCCACTCCTTCACGCTTGTTCATGAGTTCGGTGACAATCTCCACCCGCTCTTTGAGACTGAACATGGGTTCCTTCTCCGTGGAGAGAGCGATGGCCACGATCACCCGGTCGAAGAGCCGCTTGGCGCGTTCCAGAAGATCGAGGTGGCCCAAGGTGAGGGGGTCAAAAGTCCCCGGGTAGAGTGCGGTCTTCATGAATTCATCCCCTCGATGATGCTGAATGCCGAGCTCCCGTGACAGCGCGTCTTGCTCTCGATCCCGGCCGGGAGCACCAAGCTCTCCGCCTCCACGGCTGGATGTTCGATGACACAGATCTCGATCGCGCCCGATACTAACAGGCTCGTGACGAGAGGCAACAAGCGGCCCAGGGTTCCCTCCTGGTAAGGCGGGTCCAGAAGCATCAGCTCGACCCTTTGGCTAATATCGGACGGGTCTGCGGAATATCGCTTCAGCCAGTGCCAAGCGTCCATTCGCCGTACGCAGGCTTCGGGAGGGTGCAGGTCGAGAGTCTCCAGATTCAGGCGAATCACCTTCACCGCCCTCGGGTCCAGCTCGACGAACACGGCCGAGACCGCCCCGCGACTCAGAGCCTCGATGCCCAGAGCCCCCGATCCCGCGAAGAGGTCCGCCACCCGCTTCCCGCGCACACGATCCCCCAGCGAAGAAAACACGGCTTCTTTCAGCTTGGCGCTGCTGGGGCGGGTCCCGACCTCGGGAGCCAAATGGAGGCCACGTCCGCCAAAACGTCCCGCGCACACCTTGATCATGGCGATCCTTCTGGGCCGGGCTCCCGCAGCTGCTGCAGAAGGGCGCTGAGAGTCCGGGCCAAGCTGAGCGGTGAGCTCTGGCCCACATTCACGCGCAGATGAGCCGCCGCCGCGTAGCTGAACCTCCGCTCGGTATGCAGGCGCGCCAGACCGGCCGGCCCAAGCGCTCTCACCAGTGGACGCATCTGTTCCTCCTCGCGCTTCAGCCGCGCTCTGAGCAGCGCGAACTCGGGGTCCAACCAGACCACGCTTGCGCTGCCCCGCAGGAAGGAACGATTCGCGGGATCGACCACGGTCCCTCCCCCCGCGGCAAGAACACAGGGGGTCCCGGAGAGCGCCTGGCGAAGAGCATCGCGCTCGCGCCGGCGGAATCCCGCCTCGCCCTCCTGGGAGAAGATCTCGGAGATCGTGCAAGCGGCCTCGGATTCGATCATGGCATCCAGGTCCACGAAGGGGCGCTTCAGCATGGGGGCCAGTCGTTGCCCAATGCTGCTCTTTCCCGCTCCCATGAAGCCGACGAGGGCGACGATGGGTCTCAAGAATCGCCTCCCGTCTCCGCCGCACGCATGCGCTCTTGGAGTTCCTGGCTGAATCGTTCGAGCGAAGATTTGACGCGCGCCAGAGTGTCGCCCGCGTAGGACTCCAGGAAGGCCTCCGCGAGAACGAACATCACCACCGCCTCGCCCACCACTCCGGCCGCGGGGACCGCGCAGACGTCACTGCGCTCGAACGCGGCTTTCTGTTCCAGGTTGCGCTCCATGTCCACCGATCGCAACGCCTTCTTGAGAGTGGAGATGGGCTTCATCGCGCCCCTGAGAACCAGCGCTTCGCCGGTGGTCATCCCCCCTTCCAGCCCGCCAGCCCGATTGCTCGCGCGCTTTGGTGGCTTGCCCGCGACGGGAACGATCTCGTCATGAACCGCGGATCCCAAAAGTGCGGAGTTGGCGAAGGCCGGTCCGATCTCCATGCCCTTCACCGCGGGAATCGAGAGCATCGCGGCGGCCAAGCGAGCGTCGAGCTTGCGATCGGGCGCCATCGAGGAACCCAAGCCCGGAGGCAAGCCCTCCACCACCACTTCGAAAATCCCGCCCAGCGTGTCCCCCTGCGCCTGCGCCTCCTCGATCGCGGCGCGCATCGCTTCGTAAGCACCAGCGGTGCGTAAATCGTTGGCTTCGGCCAGCTCGAAGATTTTGTCGCTCGCAAAGCCCTGAAGCTCGGCCTTCACTTCTCCGATTTGGATGACGTGCGAATGAACGGAGACTCCCAACTCGCCCAAGAAGAGGCGCAGAACCTCCCCCGCCGCCACGCGCGCCGCGGTCTCGCGTGCGCTGGCGCGCTCGAGAACGTCGCGGGCGTCGTGGTGAGCGTACTTGAGCATTCCCACCAGGTCGGCGTGTCCCGGGCGCGGCCGTGTGAGGCGGCGCGGTGATTCACGCGGAGGATCGCCGAAGGGCGAGAGAACCTCGCTCCAGTTCTCGTGGTCGCGGTTCTTCACCACGAGAGCGATGGGTGCTCCCGTGGTCCTCCCGAAGCGAATGCCCGCGACGCACTCGGCCATGTCCTTCTCGATACGCTGACGATTGCCCCGGCCAAATCCGACCTGACGGCGGGCCATGCCGCGGAGCAAGGCATCTGGATCCACGGGAATTCCGGCCGGTAGACCGTCCAGAATGACCGTGAGTTGGGGTCCATGGCTTTCCCCGGCGGTGAGCAGACGCAGCACGATCTCTCTCCTTTGGGCAGAGTAAGGGGGGCTTGTGAGGAGGGTAGGTCAATCGAGCCGCATAGGGCAAGCCGAGGAGTTTCACCGGCTCGAGAAATGAAAAAGGGCGCCGGACTCAAAGTCCGGCGCCCCGACTCAACCCTAGTGGCTTGGGCCTACATGCCCACGCCTTTGGTAGCCGTCTCAGCCTTACGCTCCTGAAGATCGTGAAGGACCTTCTCCTGACGCTGATCCAGCATCTGGGTCCCCTCGTTGATGATCGAGGGAGTGATGAAGACCATCAGCTCGCGCTTGGACTTCGTGGACGAGGTGCTCTTGAAGAGGTTCCCCAGCAGAGGAACATCCATCAGAATGGGCACGCCCGTCGTGAGCTTGCTCTCCACGTCACGGATCAAACCAGCGATCACCGCGGTCTGGGTGTTGTTG
>Ga0102953_1001663_pt1 | contig 13924 bp, 11 predicted proteins | sample SalPon2A_C_D2_MG_FD_78509 | JGI IMG/M metagenome (GOLD analysis project Ga0102953, IMG submission 78509) | Soil microbial communities from South San Francisco under conditions of wetland restoration - Salt Pond MetaG R2A_C_D2_MG | ecosystem: Environmental > Terrestrial > Soil > Wetlands | place... | reverse complement strand
GTAACCGCATCCTTGCACACATGGGAAATGAATTTTCAGTGGTTAGTGATCAGGTTAGTAATGAAAGCATTCCGGTGATTAATTATTCAATTGAAAATGCTTCGGTTAGTTATGGGAAAATGTTCAGGGATGGATTTTGGGGTGACTATCTTGTACCCAGAGAAATAAAATTAAAAGGGTTGTATTCAATTGTTAATGAAAAAGTAAATGTTTTCGATTTCAATTATTTAAGTATTGATACGGTCTCTGCAGATAACCTTGATACAATTGAAAATAAATCTCTTCCTTTTACCGAGGGAGAACATCCTTCAGAACCTTTATTTTCAAGTCTTTTTGAGCCTTTAATAGCAGTTGGAAGTGCAGCCTTAGTGGTGATATTATTTTTTACTATTAGGAGCAAATAAAAGGCATTAATAATTGAAGCATAAACACTTGCGGGCAGATAATTTATACCTTTGAAGCCTGCCGGAAATTACTTATAATTGTAACTTATATTTTATGAACTTAACCAGAAAATTATGCGAAATCTGTTAATTTTAGTAATACTTTCAATATTTGTGTGGGGTTGCTCGTCATCACAAAATACTATTAACCTTAACGCAAAAGAGCACCTTGATTATGCGCTTAAATTATACCATGATGAAGATTATCTGGATGCAATTCAGGAATTTCAATCTATAATTTTACAATATCCGGGTAATACAGTTGTTGATGATGCTCAATATTACCTGGCGCAAACAAGATTTGAAAGGCATGAGTATATTATGGGAGCTTATGAGTTCAGCAAGTTGATAAAAACCATGCCTGCAAGTGAATTTGTTCCGTCTGCACAATATATGCTTGCTGATTGTTATTATGAATTGTCTCCTGATTTCAGACTTGCACAACAATATACTAAAAAAGCGATTGAGGAATTCCAGGCGTTTATAGACTTTTTCCCGACTAATGAAAGGGTAAAGGACGCAGAACAGAAAATTTCTGAATTAAATGAAAAACTTGCACACAAGGAATTTTATACAGCGCAATTATATCAAACTATGGATTATTATAATGCAGCTTTAATGTATTATAAAGAAGTCACAGAGAATTATCACGATACAAAATATGCACCGGAAGCATCATATTCTAGAATAAAATTATTGGTTGAGAGAAATCAAAATGAAGAAGCTTTGCATGATATCGCGTTATTTCTTGAAAGATATCCTAATGATCCGAATGTTAGTGAGATAAAAGACATAAAATCAAGAATCGAATCGAATCTTACAAATAAAGATTAGCCTGATGGCCTTACCGAAGAAAGTTAGTTTATCACAAATAACCATGACAGAACTGGTATTGCCTAATAATACAAACCAGCTGGGTAAACTTCTTGGCGGCCAGTTAATGCACTGGATTGATATCTGTGCTGCACTATGTGCATCAAAACATAATAACCGTGTTTGCGTTACCGCTTCAGTTGACAGGATAGATTTTATTCATTCTATTAATCTTGGTGATGTTGTTACTCTCATTGCTTCACTTAATAGAGTCTTCAATACATCAATGGAGGTTGGTGTTAAAGTTTATTCTGAATCTTTTAAAGACGGTATCAGGATTCATTGCAATACTGCCTATCTGACATTTGTTAGCGTTGATAAGGAAGGGAAGCCAGTAAAAGCAGTAGATGCAATTCCGGAAACTACAGAAGAAAAGAGAAGATATGAAGAAGCACTGCAGAGGAGAGAAAACAGGCTTAAAAACAGAGCTAAAAATAAGTAGCTTTTTTCTGCTTAGTTTTTTCCTTATTACAGAATCATATTCTCAGATACCTATTAATGGCTTTTGCAAATTTGATTATTTTGCGATTGACAAAGATTTAACCTCTTTATATTCTCTGAATTTTAACAAAGACTCACAATCAGACCTGCTCCTTTATAATTCACAAAAGAAAGTGCTTTTTTCGTTTACTGGCGATAAAGGCGGTAGCTTCAAAGCAGAAAAAAAATTTTCTTTACCTTATGAAATCACCAGCTTATATAATGTAACCGATAAAAAGGAAAAAACTATTTCCTGTGCGTTTACTTCTAGAAAGAACAGGACTATTGGATTTTATGATTTTTACTCCAACGGAAAACCAAAATTAAAGAAGGTATTTAAGTTTGACTCATATCCTGAGAATCTATCAATCGGCGATATTAATGAAAGTGGTAATAAAAGTTATCTGGTTTCTGGAAGTGCATTTAACGGGCTGGTTCTTTTAGGTCAGGATGAGGATGACAATCTACAGGAGACTAAAATTGTAAGCAACAAAAGTTTCAGGGATGCACTTTTTGTTGATATAACAAATGATAATTACCCCGATATTGTTGCTTCAAATATTTTGGAGCGATCAATAGACTTTTATTATAATAATGGATCCGGTGAATTTACCAAAATCAGATCCATTAAGGTTAATGGCAACATAAATAAGCTGCAAAGTTTTGATATAAACCTCGATCAATATACAGATTTAATTTTTTCTTCAGACAATTCGATTACAATTTATTATGGTGATTCAGTCGGTTCTTTTGATAAACGAATTTCTGTTAAAACTACTAGCCGGCCTGATAAATTTATCCTTGGTGATTTTAACCATGACGGGCATATCGATATAGCCTATATTGATATTAGAGAAGGTACCCTCTCACTAATATTTGCCAATGGTGAGGATTCATTTTATCCAGAATTAATTTATTTAAAAAAAGATGGTCTAACAGATTTAATACCTTTTTATAGCAAGTTTATTAATGGTATAACTCTAATTAGCAACAAAGGTTTTCTTTATAGTATTACAAATCTTTCATCTATTTCAGAAGATGTTAGTCTGGTCTTTGGAGGAGAGCCCGGTGCAATCACTTATTTTGATATGGATAATAATGGAATAATTGATATTGCTTGTATTGATAAGATTACAAATTCACTTGAGCTGATAATAAGAAATAATGCCGGCATTCCCTGGATGTTATACAATATTAAACTATTTGAACAACACTCAGAAATTGTTGTTAATAGCAATGGCCCTTTTAATAAAACATTTTATTGTTATACACCCGGTAAAAAAATAATTGAAATAATCGAAGAAGATTTTAAGGCCAATAAGATCAATAGGAGTTCTTTTTATTCGCCTGGAAATATAGAACAGGTAATGGACTATTCAGTAGACAACAATAAGGCTAATATTTTTGTATCCTATTTAATAAATAATAAACTGGGTGTTAGTGTGTTCCAAAGAAAGGGTAACCGATTTGCAAATCTAAATTTCCCCGATATTGCTTCAAATGTTTTTAATTCTAGTCTTTCTTTTTCTCAAAAACCCAAATTATTTTATTGGGAAAGACAAGACTCTCTTGATGTTTTGTATAGTTCAAATTTCAGTGATAATTTCAGATTGCCTAGCAAACATTTTCAAATATCTTCTGATGATACATTTTTAGTTAACACATTCTCAGGTGATCTTTTAAATAAAGATGAAATCGTATCTATAAATTTTATTCAAACTCCTGAAAACGATATTGCATTTGTTTCATCATTAAAGAATCCTTCTATAATAGTTAGTAAAGATTCATTGGATCATTTTAGGATTAAAAATAAAAATCTCTTATTTTTTGGGGAATTGAAACCAGGTGGATTAAAAAAACTCTTTATTTATGTACCGGATGAAAATGCATTGCATAAAGTGGACCTTGTAAAAAAGGGGAAGGAAATCCTGGTCTGGAAATTACTTGTAGCCGAAAATGTGGAGAGTTATTTTATCAAAAATCTGAATTCGAGAGATTATCATTTTGTATATTCGGATTCTGCTGATGGTTGCATAAAAATTAAACAAATTACTCAATGAAAAAATTTATAATACTCTTTTTCTGTTTATTTTCAGTATTGTCTTATTCGCAACAGTTGTTTCAAACCCAGCTTGATTCGATTTATACTAGGTTTATAAGTGAGCGGGGAATAAAAAATATTGTAAGTGCTGCTCCTGGCGCTGATTTCGATACAGACACTACTAAAATTAAATGTGGATTTGGAATTACAAGCCAGGTTCGATTTCTGTTCAACGAGTTTTCCCAACAGCAGCAGATTGAGTTATCAAAATTATTACAGAGACCATCTTCAGATTCAAGTATTGTTTCTCCCAAAGGATACTTCAGGTTACATTTTTTTAAATCAGGAGCCAGTTCCCCCACTTATGATGTAGATTTGGCCGCAGTCGCTGCAGATTCTGCCTGGGATTTTGAAATCAATTATCTTGGATATCCCGCACCTCCTTCTGACAATGGAGAAGGCGGTGATGATAAATACGATATTTATATAGATAACCTGGGCACTGTTTATGCGCAAACTACTCCTGAAAATGAAATATCGCCCAACTCATCTAAATACGATTCTTATCTTGAAGTTAATAATGATTTTACCGGGTTCTACACTACTGGTCTGGATGCCTTCAGAGTGAGTGTTGCACATGAATTCCATCATGCAATACAGGTTGGTAACTATATTTTTAAGCAGGATTCTTTTGGAAATATTTTAGATCAATATTTTTACGAATTAACCTCCACTTCAATGGAGATTTTTGTTTTTAATACTATTCCTGATTATGTCGGATATCTGGCATCTTATTTTAATAATCCCGGAAAAGGATTTGGATTGCATAGCGGTTATGATCTCGCCATCTGGAATCTTTATCTGAAAATGAATTTCGGATATAATATTATTAAAAGACAATGGCAATTATTTATTACTTCTTCTGCTCTGAACTCTATTAATTCTAGTTTGGTTGAATCGGGATCAAATTTCGGTAAAGAATATAGAGGATTTGGAGTCTGGTGTTACTATACAAATTACAGATCTTCATCAGGGAAGTATTTCCCTTTGTCTCCCAATTACCCGGTTATTCATTCTGTTTCGAGTATAATCTTTTCACCTCCGCTCGATTCGGTTAAAGTTAACGCAAATCCGGCATCTAATAATTATATAACTTTTGCTAACGCCTCAGATACTTTGGTTACTGTAATTACAAATACAAATTACCAGTCCGGCATTGATAATCCCGGATCAACTTTACGTTTTACTTATATTTTATATAATGATCCAAATATTGGAATTAGGAAATTATCTTCAAATTATTCTGCTGATTTAAATGTAACAAAATCAGAGGATTGGCGCGGATCCGAGATTCTTAACGGGCAGATAGTTAATACGGATACAAACCAAGTAATCACCGCTCCTGTAGAATTAGCCTATGCATACCCCCAACCGTTTTTTTATAAACAGGGAATAAATCTTATAATACCGGCCCCATTGGACAATAATGGAACTGCCGATTTGAATATTTATTCTGCTTCGCTTGATTTGAAATATTCATCGCAATTGCAGATTTATTATCTAAGTGGTAAACCTGTTGTGTCGTGGAGCGGGAAGAGCCTAAATAATAGCAGGCTGGCATCTGGAGTCTATATTTATTTTACAAAATCCGGTGATGAAGTTTTAAAAGGCAAATTGGTAATCTTTAATGAGTAATTATTTACTAAAAGGAGAATCTGTAACAAAGAATTTTGGAAGAAGAATAATCTTTGAAAATTTAAATTTTGAATTTAGCAAATGTGGAGTTTATGGCATAAGCGGTCCGAACGGATCCGGTAAATCAACCTTGATGAAAATAATATCTGGCATAAATTCACCTTCAATAGGAAAGATAATCCACTCTATAGATGATGAAATCATAATTCCGGAAAAACTCCATAATTTTATTGGCTTTGTATCGCCCTACCTTGTTTTATATGAGGAGTTCAGTGCCTGGGAAAACCTGGAATATTTTGCAAGAATTAGAGATGTTAGTTTTAATAAAGAAAAAATTGAATTACTTCTTAATGATTTTCTCCTTATAAACAGAAAAGATGATCTGGTAAAAACTTATTCCTCAGGGATGAAACAAAGGATGAAATTTATTTTTGCGCTGATGCACTCTCCGGAGCTAATTTTGCTCGATGAACCAACTTCAAATCTGGATGACGAAGGTAAGACACAGTTTATAAAATAATTAAAAGAGAAAGCAAAGAGGGAATAGTTGTAATTGCATCGAATGAAAAATCTGATCTCGCATTTTGTAAAGAAATTGTGTTGATTGAAAAATATAAACATCAAAATAATTAAGATTATTATTAATGAATTCAAAAGCATTTGCACTTTTCAAAAAAGATCTAAATTCCGAATTAAGAACTCGTTATGCAGTGAATTCGCTTGCAATGTTTATAGTTGTTGCAATAAGTGTAATTTTGTTCTCAATCGGGAATGAAAGAATTCCCCAGGCTTTGGCCGGGGGACTTTTCTGGGTAGTGATATTCTTTTCAGCAATGTCTGGTTTAGCAAGGGCATTTGTATCGGAAGAGGAAAGAGGTACTTCTTTAACTTTACAATTGATAGCAGCACCTTCTACAATATTTTCCGGTAAATTGTTTTTTAATCTTATACTTGTTTTTCTTATGAACATTGTGATTGCACTTTTATATTCTGCTTTGTTCGAGGAATTTGTAATAAGAAGTTTTGCATTATTTTTACTGACGTTCGTTCTTTCTAATATTGGCCTGGCTGTTGCTTCAACTATTATTGCAGCGATTATTTCTAAAGCCGGTTCAAAGGGAACATTATACCCTGTTCTGTCGTTTCCCATTTTATTGCCTTTAATTTTAACATCGGTTGAATTAACTTCCAATTGTATTGTTGGCACAACATTTGAAGAATCCCAGATAGAGTTAGCAGTAATTGTTTGTTATGATGTTATAATGCTTACTGCTTCCTATATGTTGTTTGATTTTATTTGGAAAGATTAATCGTTTTATAATATATTCAAAAATAGAGAATTAGAGATATGGTCTGGAAAACATTTCTATTTATTTTGCTTTGTTTCGTCTCTGTGGCAGGAATAGCATTTCCCATAGTTGAGAACCCGGTTCACTGGTATCAATTTCCGCTTATTCCTGGTCTGGAAGAAAATGCAAAGATCATTTTTTTTCATGTACCTACAGCCTGGTTAACTGTAATAGCATTCTTGATGTCAACTATTTATAGTTTTAAATATTTAAAGAATAAAAATCTGGATGATGATGCAAAATCTTACACTGCTGCTCAACTTGGAATTATTTTTTGTATTTTAGCCACTGTAACAGGCTCAATTTGGTCAAAATTTGCATGGGGTGCTTATTGGAGCTGGGATCCGAGACAAACCAGCATTTTTGCTTTATTACTGATTTATGGTGCATGGTTTGCACTTCGTTCTTCGATAGAATCGGAAGAAAAGAGAGCTACCTTATCGGCGGTTTATTCGATAATTGCTTTTGTAACTGTTCCGTTCTTTATTTTTATTATGCCAAGAATTATGAGCGGGCTTCATCCTGGTTCCGCAGATGATACAAATTCTGGTCCGATAGTTGATTTCAAAATGAATGCAAATATGCAATTGATATTTTTTCTGTCAATGATCGGTTTCACTATCCTCTATTTTTGGATGTGGAGAGTTGGCTATAAATCGTTAATTTACAGAGATAGAATTCTTAAACAATCTTCAAGAGGATAATTTTGGAAGGGATTTATAAGTTTTTAACAGAAAATGCAATTTATATTGTTACATTTATTGTCCTGATTGTATGGGCCGGGGTTTTTTTCTACCTTAATAATCTGGATAAAAGAATTAAAGGAATAGAAAAGGAAATTAAAGGAGATAAGAATGAAAAATAAATATGTATTCGGTGGAGCTATAATAGTAATATTTTTAGGCTTGATGGCTTATCTATTTACTCAGAGCAATATTCAGTACGAAAATAATTTTCAGATAGTTAAGACGAAGGATAAAACAGTTAAAGCTACAGGCGCCTGGGTAAAAAGCAAAAATTATGAAATTAACAAACAGAACAGAACTTTCACTTTCTATATGGAAGATGAGCATGGAATCGAGATGAAAGTAATTTTTGATGGAACTATTCCAAATAATTTTGAATCTGCAAGAAGCGTGGTAGTTACAGGTAAGTATACAAATGGTTATTTTCACGCAAAAGAAATTTTAACAAAATGTCCGAGCAAATACGAAGGCGAAAACGTTAAGGCTTCAGGGATTTGATTATTTAATTAGTTTGACCTTCACCCGGACCTAAGTTATCCGGGTGATTGTTTAAAAACAAACCTGATAAAATTTATAATGAAATTGAGGATAAAATGGTAGGAAGTATTGTATTATCATTTGCTTTATTGTGCAGTTTGCTAGCTATGGTGATGTATTTTTTAAATTACAAAGGTTACAAAAATACATTAAACTATGGTCGGATAGCTTACCACGCTATGGCTATGCTTGTTATTGTTGCTGCAGCATTATTATGGCATGCAATTTTAACTCACTCTTATGAATATAAATATGTTTATGACTACAGCAGTAGCGATCTTCCACTTGGATTTTTAATTTCAACTTTCTGGGGCGGACAAGAGGGAAGTTTTATGCTCTGGCTTCTGCTTTCTTCAATCATTGGAATTGTTCTTCAGTCTTATAGTTCGAAAAGGGGTGATCTGGAACCAAGAGTAATGGCTGTTTTTACCCTGGCAACAACTTTTCTTTTGGTTATGGTTTCTCCAATGTTTAAAAATCCATTTACCTACATCTGGTCGGATCCAATGTTTATAGACATAAAAAACGTAAATGCTTCGCTTCTTTCAATGCCGTTTCTACAAAATTTTATTTACAGCGACGGACAAACAAATCAGCAATTTGTGAAAATGACATCTGATCTTTATGCCTCGCTTACTTCTGCTGGAATTTCGGTTAATCAATTTATAATAAACGGAAAAGGATTAAATCCTCAGTTGCTCAATTTCTGGATGCAGATTCATCCACCGATTTTGTTTACCGGTTTCTCAATGTCAACAGTTCCGTTTGCTTTTGCGATGGCAGCAATGATGAAAAATGATTATAGGGACTGGGTCAAACAATCATTTCCCTGGGTACTTGCCGGTGCCGGTATTTTAGGATTAGGTATAATGCTTGGCGGTTACTGGGCTTATGAAATGCTCGGCTGGGGCGGTTACTGGGCATGGGATCCAGTAGAAAATTCTAGCCTTATTCCATGGATAATTGGAGTGGCTTCTGTTCACACACTTTTAGTACAGAGAAAGAGTCAGAATAAAGGAGGCACAGGAAAGTTTGCAAAAACAAATTTGATCCTGTGTATGTTGACTTATATTCTGGTTTTATATGCAACATTTTTAACCAGAAGTGGCGTGCTCGGAGATGCTTCGGTGCATTCATTTGTTGATCCGGGAATGCTTGTTTATTTATTTCTTGTAATTTTTATCGGTGTGTTCATTGTTTTAGGTTTTGGAATGCTGGCATACAGGTGGAAATACCTAAGTGAAAATATTCAAACTGAAGAAAGTTTGTTATCAAGAGAACTTGCCCTTTTCACTGCAGCAGTTGTTCTTTGTGCATCTGCCATAATTGTATTTGTAGGAACTTCAGCACCATTAATTAGCAGTGCCGTAGAAACTTCTTTCTACAATCAAATGGAATTACCAATTGTGATTATTATCGGTTTGCTGAATGGATTAAGCTTATTAATAAAATGGAAACATTCTGAAGGACAGGAGTTATTTAAGAAATCGATACCGGCCGGAATTGCAACTCTTGTATTTTCAGGGGTGGTTATAATTTTTGCAGGGATTACCAATTTAATGGTAATATTAATGATTTTTGCAACTGCATTTTCATTATTTGTAAATCTTGAAATTGCAATAAAAATAATTCGCGGAAATCTAAAAATGCTCGGTGCTTATGTTGCGCATATTGGTATTGCAATATTTATTCTCGGGATTATTGGGTCAGCAGTTTACAGCCAGGAAAAAGATATTGATCTTGTTAAAGGTAAAACAGAACAGGCCCTTGGATATGATATGACATTTACCGGTTGGAAACCAATTGACGGCGGCAAAAAATATGCATTCAATATTAATGTGAATAAGAATGGTAAAAAATATGCAATCAGCCCTGTGATGTATATAAGTGATTATAACAACAGTTTAATGAGAGAACCTGCAATTAGGGTCGGAATGACTCACGATCTTTACATATCGCCTGTTGGTTACGATGAAGGAAACCAAGAAGCAGGTACAACAGTTACTCTCGGAGTTGGAGAATCTATTGATTACAAAGGAACAAAAATCACATATACAAACTTCGATCAGCCGGATCTTACAAAAATGACAAGTGGACAGGCAATCTCAATGGGTACAAAATTAACTATTGAGAAAGATGGTAAAAAATATAACATTGAGCCTAAAATCGAAGGCAGTATGGGGAACTTCAGCTACGTTGCCGATCAAATTAAAGATGCAAATATTAAAATTCAGATCAAAAAAGTTGATCCTCAAAGTCAGAAAACGGATTTTATTGTCGAACAGCTTGTTAAAGACACACCTGAAAAAGTTCCGCAGGAGGTTCTTTCGATTCAGGCAAGCATTAAGCCATTTATCAGCCTAGTATGGATTGGGATTGTGATAATGGTTGTTGGATTCTTCGTTTCGGTTGGGAGGAGATTAAAAGAATCATTTATTTAATCTTATTTGAATTTTTTCTTTATACCCGGTTTTTCCGGGTATTTTTTTAATTACTTACTCTCATCACAATTTGCTAAAACCTGAAAAAATAAAATTGTAAATTGCTACTGAAAATGTATCCCTGTGGGGACTTTTATTTATAAATAACAGACAGGTTACAGTTATGAGAAAACTATTTCATAATAGGAAAAATCTTTTCACTTTTTTAATTATCTCATTTTCAATATTTGTAATGGCAATGATACCATTCCACCCGGATGAAGGAATGTATCCACTGAGTGAGATTAGAAAACTGGATCTTAAAGATGCAGGATTAAAAATTGATATTGATGAGGTTTATAATCCAAATGGCGTAAGTCTTGTTGATGCGCTTGTAAAAGTTGGTGGCTGTACTGGTTCATTTGTTTCGCAGGAGGGATTAATAATTACGAATCATCACTGTGCTTTCGGTTCGGTTCAAAGAGTAAGCACAGTTGAAAATAATTATCTCGAAAATGGGTTCCTTGCAAAAACCAAAGCGGATGAAATTTCTGCTGAAGGATTGACCTGTAGAATAACAGAATCATATGAAGATGTTTCCGAAATAGTTTTAAAAGCTGCGGATGAAGCAAAAGATATAAATGAAAGAGCGGAGGCAATTTCACAAAAAATAAAAGAAATTGTTGCAGAAGAGGAAGAAAAAGATCCAACTATTGAAGCTAGTGTGTCTGAAATGTTTACCGGCCAATCGTATGTTTTATTCAGATACAAAGTAATCAGGGACGTAAGATTGGTTTACGTTCCACCTAGAGCAATTGGAGAGTTTGGTGGTGAATCAGATAACTGGGTATGGCCGCGCCACACAGGCGATTTTTCTTTTATGCGTGCCTATGTTGCTCCTGATGGAAGTTCAAATCCTTATTCAGAAGAAAATGTACCTTATCATCCAAAGAGATTTTTGAAAGTTAATCCTAACGGGGTAAATGATGGAGACTTTGTATTTATTCTCGGTTATCCGGGCAGAACATATAAACATCAGCCATCCCAGTTTTTAACTTACCAGCAGGACTATCAGCTACCTTACATTCAGAATTTGTATTCATGGATTATTGATCGATTGATAGAAAAAGGTGAAAACGATCCTGAAATTGCACTTGATGTTGCATCAAGAATTAAGGGACTTGCAAATGTTGAAAAGAACTACCGTGGAAAAATGGTTGGACTTGACAGGCTGGATCTCGTGGAAAAGAAAAAGGCCGAAGAAAAACAATTGCAGGAATTTATTAATTCAAACCCGGAGTTAAAAGAAAAATACGGTAATGTCCTTGCACAAATAAACGATGTTTACAACGAAATTTTTGAATCCGGCAGTGTGCCTTTGATTCTTTCTCAAATGGGCAGGAATCTGGCAGTATTTCGTGGAGCAGAATTGCTTCTGAATTATCAGGACGAAATGAAAAAACCAGACTCGGGTGAAAAGACAAAAGCTTTACAAAATATTAAAAGAGCAATAAATTATTATTATTCAAATTACTACCCGGATGTTGAAAGGGAAGTAGCAGTAAAAATTTTATCAGACGCTCAAACTTTTCCGGAATTTGAAAATACCGGGTTATTAATAAATGTTGGTTCTATAGAAAAATTTGTAAACGATTTATATGACAATACAGGTATTGAGGATAAAGATAAACTTTTAGAGCTTTTTGATAAATCAAGTGAAGACATTCAAAAATTAAATGATCCAATGATTGAATTTGCCGGGAAGGTAAAGGTTGTAGCTGAAAAAGAGGACAAAAAGAGGGAAGAAGTGAACAGCAAACTAAATATCCTTCTTGCAAAATTTATGGAAGTTAAAAGAATCTGGATGAACAAAACTTTTATTCCCGATGCAAACGGGACGTTGAGATTAACCTACGGCTATATTAAAGGATACTCGCCTGCAGATGCAGTTTACTATTCTCCTATTACAACATTAAAGGGGGTAGTTGAAAAAGGGGAGGATGAAGGAGATTATAAAATTCCACAGGTAATTCGTGACCTTTATGCAAAAAAAGATTTTGGCAGATTCAAGAGTAAAGAACTTGATGACGTTCCTGTCGCAATTCTTTATAATACAGATACAAGCGGTGGAAATTCAGGCAGCCCGATAATGAATGCCTATGGCGAAATTATAGGTGTAAATTTCGATCGTCCATTTGAAGCTACAATTAATGATTTTGTTTACAGCAAAGATTACAGCCGTTCTCTCGGTGTGGATATAAGATATGTATTATGGATAGCCCAAAAAGTCAGCGGGGCGGATAATATTATCAGGGAAATGGGTGTAGATATTTAATCTGGCGTAAATTAAAAAAGGGCCATTGTGTAAAATGACACAATGGCCTTTAATTTCTTAATACTGGAAACCGAGTGTAATTGCAAAACCTGATGGATTGACTGTATAAGGATTTCCATTAATACTGTCGCTGACTTTTCCGGCAAAATAATATCTTGGTTCTACAAAAATTTTCCCTATAACTGCTCTAAAAAACACAGTTCCGAAAACAGCTCCACCGCTTTTATTAGCTGATGAATTGGTAATTCCTCCTCCACCAAGCAATCCACCGGATCCGCTGGACGTTGTAGCGCCGAAGAAATATAAATAATAACCTCCTCCAACACCGGCATAAAATCTAGTATTAGCATCGGGAATGTTAAGCAGTTTATATCCGAAATTTATGTGAAGAGGAATTAGTATCATTTGCTGATCAGAAATTGATGATGGATGGGGATTAGTAAAAATATCAAAAGTCTTTTTAAAATAAAGATCTGCAGCACCGCTTAGGAAAAAATTGTAATGGTTGAACTCGGTTATACCATCTATCCCGAATAAGAGACCATTGTTAAGTCCCTCACTTGGATTGTAAAAGCCGAATTTTCCACCGTAGTATTGTGTAATATTATTGCTTTCGGAATCTTTCGTATTATCATTGCCACTATTATTTTGGGCAAAAGTTGTCCCTAATCCAAATAATAGTATAATTATACATAACTTGGTATAATTCATTTTATAACCTCCAAAATATTGTATATGATTTGTTTTAGGCTTTGATTTTCCTACTAAACTATTAAAAATAATAGTCACTATTAGTAGTTGAAAAAAGGATTTTTATGACGTAAAATTTACTACAAAAAAATAATGCTTATAGAAAAAACTGTCAAATTACCTTTTTATTAGCTTGACAAATAAAGAGGTTGTACGTAATTTTGAATTCCTTTTTAATAGATTCCGCGATAGCTCAATGGTAGAGCATTCGGCTGTTAACCGAAGGGTTGTAGGTTCGAGTCCTACTCGCGGAGC
>Ga0102953_1001662_pt1 | contig 13925 bp, 11 predicted proteins | sample SalPon2A_C_D2_MG_FD_78509 | JGI IMG/M metagenome (GOLD analysis project Ga0102953, IMG submission 78509) | Soil microbial communities from South San Francisco under conditions of wetland restoration - Salt Pond MetaG R2A_C_D2_MG | ecosystem: Environmental > Terrestrial > Soil > Wetlands | place... | reverse complement strand
CTTGAACGCGAAGGCATCGATCCCAGGATTCCCTGGCTCTTCGATTTTAAGCTTGAGTTTCGGTTCAAATGACTAAAATAAATTCCATCAATAAAAAGCTTGAGGCATCGGGGCGGGAGGTTGGGGTGAGGTACAGCGGCCAGATACTATTTTCGAATGCCTTGGAAGTGTGAAATTCAACCTAATCCCGAACATTTTACTATATCGAACCGACGTTATTTTATGGTTGTGGCACTAGCCTTTGCCTTGCGGTGGATGATTTGTTTGCCTATAGAGAAGGCCAGGGCTAAAAGAAATATGACGATGGCGATACGACCCGGCCAATCGCCGTGGCGGACATAAAATGTCTGGTCCCTGAACAAAGGAACATCGTGACGAAAAGCCGTTCGTGTCCAGTATTGGGTTCGTTTGATGATTTGTCCATCAGGCGCAATAACTGATGATATGCCGTTGTTTGCGCTACGAATCACATAGCGATGCATTTCTATGGACAGGAGGCGGGCATATTCGAAATGCTGGAAGTACCCGCTTGTGTATCCCCACCAGCCGTCATTCGTGATCACTGATATGAGATTGGCGCCGTTAAGGACGAAGCGCCGGTTCCAGTCCGGGAAAACCGAATCGTAACAAACTACCGCGGATACCTTTTCATTGGGTCCGATTTTAAAAACCGTAGCTTTTTTCCCGCGGGCAAATCCCTGCATATCGCCCCAGTCAACTCCAAATGGAATGATTTTGCTCAATATCCGAACAAACGGAACCCGTTCGACAAGGGGGACCAGTTTATCCTTTCGATAGACGCGCAGTGTGCCGTCCGGCATAAATGCTAACGCGGCGTTATAAATATTATAAGGCCGCCCGGATCCCGTTTTGTGCGTCAGCTCCGGAGCTTTTGAAGGATTATAAAATTGGAAAAAAGCGGAACCTGAGATGATGGTGGTATTCCATGCCTTGCTGCTGTCCCTGAGTATCTCAGTGATCGGACTCGTGGCATCTACGCCAACCTGTATGGCGTTCTCCGGCCATAAAACCAGCCGGGTTGAATCGGTACGAAGCGAGTCGGATTGTCTGAGTATTTCCTGCAACGGAGTGTAAGGATTTGAGTAACCGGACATGTCCAGATACGAATTGTAATTGGGCTGTACGATAACAACCTGGGCCGATTTTTTTGAGTGAATATCAATGTGGCGAAACGTGATCAATGAAATACCGATGGGAATGAGGGTGAGGATAAGGGCACTCCATCCCATCCATTTGTTGTCCGTAATGAAAAAATGGTAAAGCAGATAACTGATAAATACAATCCAGAAGGTGATACCGATGGTCCCGGTCCAGACAATGAATTCCACCAGTTGCGGAGTCATGGAGAAGGCATTGCCAAGAGATAACCATGGCCAAGCAAGGTCCCACCGGTAGTGGAAATATTCGTATGCCGTCCATGCGCCGGCAGAAACGAATGTCATCAGGGTAACGCTCTTTATGTGCCGCTTTAAATAGTGTATAAAAGCAATCGGGACCGTCATGACTGCGCTGTTGGCAAGAATAGCCAGAATGCCGCCTATCAATGTTGCGTACATGAGCCAATAGGTGGCGATGATGTTCCACAACATGAAGCCGATCCATGTGTAAAATGCGGCCGAGCGGGCCGTAGGTGAAAGATCGATGATCCGGAAGAGAAGGATGAAAGCAGCGGGGACAAAGAAAGGAAAAGGGAAAGGGGGATAACTTAAACCAAGTAAAATGCCCGCGGCAACGGCAAGGCTTAATCTGTTATTCCAAAAGCGCAGTAACATATTCTTCATTCGCTATATCCTTTGCCGGAAATTACCAGGGTGATTTCTCCTTTTATTCCTTTTCGTTCATTAACCTGCTGACGTAAATCGCCGAGCGATGTTCTGATAATCTCTTCAAACTTTTTTGTTAATTCGCGGGTCAGAGCCACGAGCCGATCCTCACCGAATGGAATCAGAAGTTCATCAAGCAGTCGCAGGATACGATGCGGGCTCTCATACAGGATGATCGTTCGCTCTTCGTCTGCCAGTTGTTCGATACGTGTCTTACGGCCTTTCTTTGCCGGAAGAAATCCTTCAAACACGAACCGGTCCGCCGGCAATCCACTGGCCATCAGGGCAGTAATCGCAGCACTTGGCCCGGGGATAACGCTTACGAGGAATCCATGTTGCCAGGCGGCACGTACAGCCAGAAATCCGGGGTCTGATATGCCGGGCATCCCCGCATCGGATATCAGGGCCACATCCTCGCCCGATTCCAGCAGGGCCATGAGATGCTCTACCTTGCGGTGTTCGTTATGCTGATGAAAAGCAAATGCCGGAGTGGAGATTCCAAATTGCTGAAACAGCACCGATGACGTACGGGTATCCTCACAAGCTATCCATGAGACATCTTTGAGGGTCTGTACGGCTCGTTCGGACATATCACCCAAATTGCCAATTGGAGTTGCTACGATAAAAAGAGTTGACACAATACGATATGGATATTCTAGTTAAAGGAGAAAATAAAGCGGAAAAATAGTATAATCCCCGGGAGTTCGAAACTCCTGGAAATTGAATATTGAATGTTGAATGATGAAGGTCGAAGTTTTTTTAACGCATGAATTGTTTCGCACTTTATTATTATAAATTCAATGTTTGATGTTCATTATTTTATTTATTCATCAGAATATCATCTATGAAAACATTTAATCCCTCAGGAATCAATCATATTACACTCAGAGTCAATGACATAGATCGTTCCCAGCATTTTTACGGAAAGATTCTGGGTTTCAAGCTGCAGAAAAAAATGGGACGAAGTATGGCAGTCTATCGCATTGGCGGTGATTCCCTGGTGATTGTTGAGGCTGAAACGAGCTACGACAGGGATTCCCGTGACTACCGGGTGGATCATTTCGGTTTTTTTGTTGATTCGCCCGACGATGTCAATGCGATGACCCAGTATCTGAAAGAAAACGAAGTAACCATTTTGAGCGGACCTGCGAACAGAAAGAACGGGCGGTTCGTGTTTATTTCAGATCCTGATGGAAATATGATTGAAATTTTCTGTGAGGATCCGGAAAAGTAATTTTAGTAAACGGCACGGAACCGACTAACTGTAATAAAAGACTTATCATAACAGGGGTCCCGGTTCGTTATGTGGATTGGCAAGGCCACTTCATGAAGTGGTAAAATTAACCTATATTTAAGGTTTAAAAGGAATTCATTTGCTGGCACATGGATTTGAACGATAGCGACCATTTGGAACATAGGGAAAGGGAGATCCTGGAATATGTAATCAGGAATTTCATCATAACGGCGAATCCGATTGCTTCGAGAAAACTGGTTGAAAAACATCATTTGAATATAAGTTCAGCAACCGTTCGCAACGTGATGAACAGCCTGGAAAAGAAGGGGTATCTGGATCATCAGCATACCTCTTCGGGGCGTATTCCAACCGAAAAGGGATACCGGCTGTACGTCAATTCGCTGATGAGGATTTCCCAACTCTCGAAAAGTGACTGGGCGGCATTGCAGGCGTGGGAGCAAACGCTTACTCCGAACCTGAATGAAGCGGTGCAGGGCGCTACCCGTATGTTGTCGCGTCTGACAAACCTTCTGGTTGTCGTTCTTACTCCCCAGTTTGCCAATGCCATTCTCAAAAAGATTGAATTGATTGATTTGAGTTCGACCCGGCTGCTGATTGTGTTGACCATCGAAAGCGGGCTGGCAAAGACCGTGACGATGGAAGTTGAATCAGGACTTCATCCGGATGAGCTTGACAATATTGCCAGGGTGCTCAATGAGCGGTTGTCGGGACTCAGTCTTTCTGAGATAACCAAACATATAGACGAGGCTCTGGCAGATGCACGGGAAAAAGATAAGACGGGACTCATTCGTATTTTTATCGATTCCGCAGATGATCTTTTTGAGGATAAGCAGTTTCGCCGGTTTCACTTTGGGGGGGTGGAATATATTGCTATGCAACCGGAATTCAATGACCTGAATAACCTGAAAAGCATCATTGAATTTGTGGAGGATGATGATCTGATCATTCATCTATTTGATGGCGCAGCAAGAAGTAACGAAGTAAATGTGCGTATCGGCAAGGAAAACAAAATACAACAAATAGAACACTGCAGCGTTGTCTCAGCAAATTACGCAATCGGGAACGTCACCGGTACCATAGGGCTGGTTGGACCGACTAGAATGAATTACCCCCGTCTGATAAACCTTATCGATCAATTTGCCAATCGTTTTCAATCACATACAACTTCATAATCAATCAATGAAGGTGAGAGGGAACAGTTATGGAAAAGAAAGAATCAGGAAAAAAGGATACAGTTAAAGTGGATACTTTCCAGAAAAGTGATAACGACAACAGTAATAAGGAAGAAAAATTGAAGGATTTGATGGAACAACCGGATACTGAAGGCCAATCCGTTGGAGAAAGTGCAGAAGAGCAGGCTTTTGAAGAATCGCTGAAAGAGAAAGACCAGGAAATAGAGACCCTGGCACGGGATCTGGCTGATACGAAAGACAGGCTCCTGCGCAAGGTGGCCGAGTTCGAAAATATGAAGAAACGGGTTTCCAGAGAACGGGTACAACTGTTCGATGATGCCAAAATTGAGGCATTGCGCGAATTCCTGCCGATAAATGACGATCTTCGGCGGACTCTGGAAGCTGCAGACAAGACAGCATTGGATGATAAGTTTCTTGAAGGTGTCCATATGGTGGCTGATAAATTCAGCCAGGTTCTGCAGAAATATGGCGTGGAACCCATCAACCAGGTGAACGTACCTTTTGATGTTAACCTGCATGATGCCATGATCAAACAACCTGCGCCCGACAATGATGTAGAAAGTAACACCGTTTTGCAGGTGCTTGAACCCGGCTATAAGATAAATGACCGGATCATCCGCCATGCAAAAGTCATTGTGAGCGAATAACAGGAGAATTATGGCCAAAAGAGATTATTACGAGGTACTCGGTGTCAGCAAAGATGCGAGCCAGGACGAGATAAAGAAGGCGTATCGCAAGAAAGCGATGAAGTTTCATCCTGATCGTAACAGCGGTGACCCCGATGCGGAAGAGAAATTTAAAGAAGCAGCCGAGGCTTTTGATGTCCTCAAAGATCCTAATAAGAAGGCTCGTTACGATCAGTTCGGTCATGCCGGCATGAATTCGGGCGGTTTCCACGAACCCGACTTCCATAACGTCAACATCAATGACATTTTCAGCCAGTTCAGTGATATTTTTGGAGCGGACATTTTTGGCGGGGATATTTTCGGTGGCGGCACCAGGACCCGTACGCGTCGCCGGTCGGCAGGTATCCCCGGCGATGATCTCAAGATTCGACTGAAGCTTGACCTCGATGAAGTGGCGTTCGGTGCCGAAAAGAAACTGAAGGTGAAGAAATATATCACCTGTGAACATTGTCATGGTACGGGTGCGGAGACGGATGATGATTTCATGATGTGTCCGACCTGTAACGGAACCGGTGAAATTCGCCAGGTATCGCGGACTATGTTCGGCCAGTTTGTGAACGTCCAGCCATGTCCCAACTGCCATGGCGAAGGCCGCATCATAAAAAACAAATGTTCTAATTGTAATGGTGAGGGACGCGTAAAAGGCGAGGAAACCGTCAAGGTTAAGATCCCGTCCGGTGTTAATGAAGGAAATTATATCTCGCTTCGCGGCCAGGGGAATGCCGGTGCGCGCGGGGGAGCGGCCGGTGATCTGATCGTGTTGATTGAAGAAAAGGAAGATGGTCGTTTCACACGCGATGAGAATGACATCTACTACGATCTTCATCTGAGCATTCCTGATGCCGTACTTGGGACTGAGGTGGAAGTCCCGACGCTAAAAGGCAAGGCGAAACTCAAAATTGAGCCGGGAACCCAACCCGGGAAGCTTCTGCGCATGAGAGGCCGCGGGATTATCGCACTGAATACCAACCAGCCTGGGGACCAATACGTGCGTATCGGCGTTTATATGCCTACGAAAATCAGCGACGAAGAACGTGCCATGTTTGAGAAGCTGCGCGATTCAGAACACATGAGTCCGTTTAACAAAGACGGACAGAAGAAGGATTTCTTCTCGAGGATCAAGGAAGTGTTTAGCTGACTGAGGGGCACGTTGTCATTCTGATTTTATCCGGCTTGCCGGAGAAAGTAGAATCTCGTTGATCCATATGGCGATCGTTTCCAGTAAACACGAGATCCTACGTCGGTCCGAAGGTCGGACCAACATCAGGATGACATCTTCATTGTGGATTAGTTGGGCTTTGTCTCTTACGTTTACCCTCGCAGCATGGGTTCCGTCCCGTTGCGTCGTTGAATCCGCTCTACCCGAAAACGTAATGAAGCCCGAGATAATAGGAGTAATGTTTGTAAGAGGTGATGCCGTTTCCGAGGTCTCCGGAGAAAAGCAGTTGCAGATTTTTATAGAGAGGAATTCCGCCGCCCAGGTGAATTCCGGTACGGTTAATTCCGTTCAGTGCCGAAGGGGTGTGATGAAATAATTCCGCACCAAGGAAAAAGTCGTCTGTAAAATTATACTGGACCAGGATGCCGGTGAAGTCAAAATTTTTGTTCCCGGGACCCCCGTTAAACCAGTACCCGCCGCCTCCGTAAACAGTCCACTTTCCAATATTCTCTTCCAGCCAAATGGGAATAAAATACTGGGGCTTGCCATTACCGAGCCCTTCTGAAACCCTGCCAGTCGGAACTTCCATAAGGGGGAAGGTCGCAATGGCGGGGAACCATCCTTTCTGACCTGTAAACTGATATTTGAATCCCAGCTCGATGTCTCCGGCACCGAAATAAGAAGTCGAATGGCGGGGATCGTTAAAGGCAAGGGGCAGAACGAGGTGGAAGAAGCCCTTTCTTAAAAATTCGTAATTGAACTCAATGGCAGGACCTACTCCGCCGACTCCGCTATTATCGAATGTACCGGATGAAAAAATGTAGGCCTCGCCACCCAGATAGGGCAGTAGGTCCGGGTCATCGGTACGGAAAGGGGGACCTGCGTATGCGGAGACCGAACAGAGTCCACAAACCAGTAAAACCAAACCGGAAAGCAAGATTTTGCGATTGATCTTCATGGGATAACACACTGGGAAGTATTCGTTGTATTGCGTTTCGCTTTATAAGAAGGCTTTGCAAAACCGTTCTTTTGCCTAATATCTGCATTTTCGCCCCTTCGAAATCCTCGAATCCCGAACGCTTTCGGGATGCTGTGGTTTCGAAGTGGCTCAGGCATTGATCCTGAACAAAATCCCTGGTTTTGCAGTGCCTTCTATAAGATAGAATAATGCCGTTATCATTCCATGATTAGTCTTTAAAGGCAGGGATTTCTTTTAATCAGAAAGTCGGAGAATATAGAATTAGGTGAATTATTTGTACGAACTCTCCAAAAGTTTTGAAACTATTGAAGAGTTGATTCACATTCTCACTTCAAATTCTTAGTCTTCTCCCTCGACTCATCCCGTATCTTTTCGTGATACGCTTTTAGCGCATCCGCAAGGCGCTGATCAGTTGTAGCGAGAATGCGAACGGCCAGCAGCCCGGCATTCATAGCATTGCCGATGGCTACGGTGGCAACCGGGACCCCTTTTGGCATCTGAACGATGGAGTAGAGGCTGTCGACGCCGTTGAGATGACGGCTGGCCACAGGCACCCCGATGACCGGCAATGTCGTATGCGCTGCCAGCATTCCGGGAAGATGCGCGGCCCCCCCGGCACCGGCGATGATCACTTTGATCCCGCGGGATCGTGCCTGCTTACCGTAATCAGCCATATCGTCGGGTGTGCGGTGGGCCGATACCACTTTGGCTTCGTACGGAACATCAAACTGTTCGCAAATTTCTGCGGCTGCTTTCATGGTTGGCCAGTCGGAGTCGCTGCCCATTACGATGCCTACTTCCGGTTGGTTCTGTGCCATCAGATCTGAATATTTTGTGTTAATCTTACTGCTTCTTTATACGTCTGATCAAGATTGTCTCCCAGCAAGGTCATGTGTCCCATCTTTCTTCCCGGGCGACTCTTCAGCTTGCCGTAAATATGCAGATGCGCGTCGGCAGAATCCAGAACTTCTTTTGCATTCTCAACCTGAGCGATCCGGTCGTGTGTTCCCAGCAAATTGATCATAACTGCTGCGGGACGTCTCAGACTGGTGTCGCCGAGCGGAAGACCGGTCACAGCACGCACATGATTCTCAAACTGCGAGGTGACGGTACCTTCGATGGTGTAGTGGCCCGAGTTATGGGGCCGCGGCGCCGACTCGTTGAGCAGGATCTGGTCATCTTTCGTCAGGAAAAATTCATAGGCGAAGAGTCCGACCCCATCAATTGCTTCCGTAGCTGCAATGGCCATCTCCTGGGCCTTTTCCTGCAGACCGGGAGCTATATCTGCCGGGGAGAGCACGGCTGTGCAAATATGGTTTTCCTGGATTGTCTCGCAGCAGGGATATGCTTTAACACCCAGGTGATTTCGTGCGACCTGCACCGCCAGTTCCTTGCGAAACGGTACAAATGCCTCTGCAAGGATATCATGACCTTTTTCCCCGCCCAGTTTTTTAAATGCTTTCTCTGCCTGATCGATATTTCCCACGGTAGCGTTGCCGTATCCGTCGTATCCGCCCTTGGATGACTTTAAGAGATACGGCCAGCCGCGTTCGTTACCAAAAGCTACCAGTTCTTCCCGTGAGTGGACAAGGGTGTAAGGACAAACCGGTATCCCGGCTTTGCGGAAGGTTTCCTTCTCAATAAACTTGTTCTCAATTAGTTTGAATGTCTCCGGTGAGGGATACATAGGTGTACCGGATTTAGCTGCCACCACTTCCAGGATATCTGAGTCGATGAATTCATTCTCGAGTGTTACCACCTGGCAGGACTCCGCAAAACGGGTAAGAGCCTCTGTATCATCGAAACTGCCGTTTGTGGTATGGGGTGTCATCAACTCGACAGGTTCCGGATCTTTGGATGTGGCAAACACGGCTATCTGCATGCCGAAGCGGAACGCTTCAACGGCAGACATGCGGGCAAGCTGACCTCCTCCCAGGAAGCCAAGACGAAATTCTGATCGTAATATTTGGTCAATAGATTGTGGCATAAATACGTTTATTTATTCTCTGACAGGAACAATCGAGCAGGTTATTCAGTAGTCATGCAGTGGTCATTCGATTGTCATTCAATTGTAACTATGTGAGTACCTGGCTATTGAATGACAATCGAATGGCCATTGTGTGACCAAAGGATGACCGGTGTTATCTTAAATCAAAGATCGTTAATCCTTGTTCTTAAATCACATTTCATTTTTATGGTATATCCCTAGAATGCACCGATTCGCATAAAAATTGCTATCTTTAGCGTTGAGAAAATACCAAAATCACGCGCACCATTGAAATGAATATTGAAGACAGACTGCAACGGATTGATGAGCGTTACCGGGAGTTGAACAACATCCTGAGTGATCCCGATATTTATGATAATCCGTCGCGTTATGCCGAACTCAGCAAAGAGCACAGCACGCTGGCTGTGTTAGTGGAAGATTACGGGCAATGGCAGAAGCTGAAGAAGAATCTGGGGGATAATAAGGAGTTGATTGCTCTTGATCCCGGTTCCGAGCTGGCTGAGATGGCACGCGAGGAGAATAACGAATTGAAAGAGAGGATGGAACAGCTTCAAGAAGAGATCAAGATTAAGCTGGTTCCAAAAGATCCTGAAGACTCCCGAAACGCTATTGTAGAAATACGGGCAGGGACAGGTGGGGACGAGGCCGCTATCTTTGCCGGCGATCTGTTTGAGATGTACCGGCGCTACGCAGACGAACAGGGATGGAAGCTGGAACTGCTCTCGCTGAGTGAAGCCCCCAAAGGTGGGTTCAAGGAGATTGTTTTTCAGCTTAGCGGCAATGAAGTGTTTGGCAAGATGAAATTTGAGAGGGGCGTGCACCGGGTTCAGCGGGTTCCTGAGACCGAGTCGCAGGGGCGTATCCATACCTCTGCCGCCACGGTGGCTGTCTTGCCGGAAGCTGAGGAAGTGGATATCCAGATCAATCCGGCGGATCTTGAATTCGAAGCTTACCGGTCAACAGGCGCGGGCGGTCAGCACGTCAACACCACCGATTCGGCTGTAAGGATCCGTCACATTCCGTCAGGCGTGGTCGTTACATGCCAGGAAGAACGGTCGCAGCACAAGAACCGTGACAAGGCTATGAAGATGCTGCGGTCCAGGCTCTACGAAGCCGAACTGCAAGAGAAAGAGTCGAAACGGGCGGCAGAACGCAAAAGCCAGGTATCGAGCGGCGATCGCAGTGCCAAGATCCGCACCTATAACTTCCCGCAGGGGCGCTTGACCGACCACCGTATCGGCCTCACACTCTACAACCTGGACGAGATTATGAAGGGGCACATAGAAGAGGTCATTAATGCCCTGAGGGTGCAGGACAACCTGGAAAAGCTCAATGCCACAGCACAGGAGTGACAGAGAATTATGAATGTTGAATTTTGAATTTACCGGCTACAAGTGGGTTAGCGGTTCTGGCGAGAACACGAAACAGCGCGCAGTTGGGAATATGCACGCAACGATAAACAATACGATGCCGATAAATCGAATGAAGTTACTTCAACACCTTAACACATTAACACTTTTAACTCTCCCAAGATCTTCCATTATTTTAGCGCATTTCCCTACTTATTTTCATACTTTATGATCTGAATTTCCGGAATGGTTGATTAGCCGGGAACTTGCAGGCCTGATTCACTAAGATGGCGTGATTAGTTTCAACTGTTTTTTCTGATGATTTGTATGGGTCTTCTGGTCATGGCGTCAAAATTATTGTTCGTGTGAATAAAGAAAGTAAATCATGATTGGTAAAAAAATCTCACTGTGGTTGGGAATCGTTGTTGTCGTCATCTTCCTGCTGGCTTCATTCAGCCACTGGATTGTAACCTGGCTCTGGCTCAACCAGTTTGGCTACTCCAATGTATTTGTGACGATCAAACTGACACAGATTATCCTGATGCTGATGGCATTTGTGGCGTCTGGTGCATTTATCGGAACAAACGCGTGGTGGATGAACCGCACTCTGGGAAAAAACGAGATCACGATAACGCGACCCGACGGCTCCGTGGCCGTGTTCGGAGGAGCCGAGTTCCAACGATGGTTACGCATCATTCTTACCGTTGTAACGGTTGTTGTGGCAGCTCTTTTCGCATTCACATTTTTTTACCATTGGGATACCTATTTTCGCTTTCACTGGCGTGCTGATTTCGGCAAAGTTGATCCTATTTTTCATAAAGATTTCGGTTTTTACCTGTTCCGGCTTCCATTTCTTAATCTTATCCAGGGAAGCTTTTCAACTCTGGAATTCCTTTTGACCGGGGCAGTCATCGCTATTTACGTGTATAGCGGTCAGTTAAGCTATCATAAGGGCGTCGGCCTTCGGGCGGGTAAAGCTGTCACCCGGCATATCAGTGTAAACCTGGCGGTATGGTTGTTGCTTGTAGCCTGGGGATTTTTCCTGGATCGATATGAGTTGCTCAGCCGGCAATTCGGGGTGGTTTATGGAATCGGATATACGGATGCCCATGTCGTAATACCGGTTCTGTGGCTGATGATTATCGCATGCATTGTATTTGCCGTACTTGCCATTTTTGAATGGTTTGTAAACAAACCGAACTGGGCAATTGGAGCCCTGGCTATTTTTGTCGGACTGTTTGTCCTCGGCAGACTGGTGTTGCCTGGAGTAATCCAGAGTTTTATTGTGGAACCGAATGAGCTGAAAGATGAAACGCCCTATCTGAAAAACAACATCAAATGGACCAATTTCGCATACGGAATGGATAAGTTCCACGAATCCACGTACGATGCCGTCGATTCATTGAGGTGGCAGCAGATTCAGGATAACGAGGAAACAGTTCACAACATCCGGCTTTGGGATCACAGGGCATTGATTCAGACGTACCGCCAGTTGCAGGAAATCCGGACGTATTATCAATTCTACCAGGTTAATGTCGACAGGTACAAGCTGGAAGGCAGAGATCGGGAGGTGATGCTGTCGGCTCGTGAACTGGCACAGGGACTCCCTGGAAAGGCCGATACCTGGGTCAATGAGCATTTACAGTATACGCACGGGTATGGCCTGGCCATGAGCCCGGTTGCAGAAAAAGGAGAGGAAGGGGTCCCCAAGCTATATATCAAGGATCTCCCGCCGGTCACCGAACAGGGACTGAAGGTCGATCAGCCTTCGATATATTATGGTAATAATCCGACCTACTACCGTGTTGTAAACACGAGCATTCCCGAACTCGACTATCCCAAAGGTGATAATAACGTCTACAGCCATTATAGTGGAAATGGAGGGGTACAGATTAATGGCTTTTGGAGACGGTTACTTTTTGCATGGGATTTCCGTGATATCAACCTGTTGCTATCGGGATATATTCGTCCCGGCAGCAAGATCCAGTTCTGGCAATCGGTCAGAGAGCGCATACGTCATATTGCACCGTTTTTAAAGCTGGACTCTCATCCGTACCTGGTATTGAACAACGGACGCCTCTACTGGATTGAAGATGCTTATACCATCGCACCGGATTTCCCGTATTCCGAGACTTATCAGGGGGAATTCAGTTATATCCGAAATTCAGTAAAAGTGGTCGTTGATGCCTACAACGGATCGGTAAATTTCTACGTCATGCAACCCAATGAACCGGTATTGCAGGTTTATCGCGACGCTTTCCCAGAGTTGTTTAAGCCTTTTTCTGATATGCCCAACGGGTTGCAGCAGCATATTCGCTATCCGCTGGATCTTTTTGAGATTCAAATGGAAAAGTACAACACGTACCATATGAAAGACCCGAGGGTTTTCTATAATAATGAGGATCTCTGGTCCCGGCCTATGGAAAAATATGCGGGAAGTCCCATCCTGATGGAACCGTATTACGTGTTGACAAAACTTCCGGGCGAGACCAAACAGGAATATATGCTGATCAGTCCACTTACTCCCAGCAAACGAGACAACATGATTGCATGGATGGCCGCCAAGTGCGATCCGGATGACTATGGGAATGTGCTTGTCTATCAGTTACCGAAAGAGAAGCTGGTTTACGGCCCGAATCAGATCGAGGCGCGTATCGACCAGAATACCGACATATCGCAACAGTTGTCTCTCTGGGATCAACGAGGTTCCCATGTCATTCGTGGCAACCTCATGGTTATCCCGATTGACCGGTCATTCCTGTATGTTGAACCGGTGTTCCTGATAGCAGAGGGACTGAATATACCACAGCTCCAGCGGGTTATTGTGAGCGATGGCGAAAAGACCGTCATGCGGCCAACGATGGATGAGGCGCTGGGTGCACTCTTTGGAACATCCGCACCTATCGTCCAGAGTAAACCATCCATGCTGCGGCCCTCGACCATCGATATTAAGACGGTCAAAAATTACTGGCAGAAACTGCAGAAAGCCATGAAGGCGGGTAATTGGCAGGATTTTGGAAAACAGATGAACGCCATACAGAACTGGATGGATCAAAATTCGACAAGTGCCGATACTCTGCGGGGTTCTGTAAAATAGAATGCTGAGTTGCGTATCTTTTCAGGATCTACAGAACAAAAACGATTCGTAATGCGTTGAATGTCACTGATCAACGATATTGAGAGTAGATATGATAGGAGTTAACAGTGGCCATTATCACAAAAGAAAAGTGTGGCCGTTAACTTAAAACTGCATGTCTGAATTAATATTTGATGAATAATATATTCTCATTTTCTCGTTTCAGAGAGTTTTTGCACCATGTTCGCATTGGCTGGCTGCTGTTTACCTCTCTGCTGATCGTTGGAATCTTTTTTGGCTTTTTCGAGCTCGTACAGGTCTTATTTCTTCAACATGCTACTACCCTTGAACTCCGATGGCTCTACTTTACCCGGAG
>Ga0102953_1001657_pt1 | contig 13953 bp, 11 predicted proteins | sample SalPon2A_C_D2_MG_FD_78509 | JGI IMG/M metagenome (GOLD analysis project Ga0102953, IMG submission 78509) | Soil microbial communities from South San Francisco under conditions of wetland restoration - Salt Pond MetaG R2A_C_D2_MG | ecosystem: Environmental > Terrestrial > Soil > Wetlands | place... | reverse complement strand
CTGCCCCTGGGGCGGGTCGCCGCGCAGGGCCATGATGTTCTCGATGCCCTCCGCGCGCAGGCCGTCCAGCAGGGAGTGGATCTCACCCCGGCTGTGCGCCACGCAGGTGAGGTGGGCCATGGCCTCGATGCCCAGTTCCTGCTTGATGAAGGCGCAGATCTCCCGCGTGGTGTGGCGGGTGCCCCCGCCCGCGCCGTAGGTGACGCTGATGTAGTCCGGGTGGTGCGCCGCAATCTCCTCCAGCTTGTGCTTGAGGTTGCGCACGCCGTCCGGTGTCTTGGGCGGATACAGCTCGATGGAGAAGAGCGGCCGGTCGGGCCGGAACATCTGGGCGATGCGCATGGGCGAAGCGGACCCGTCCATCCGGGGGTGCAAGGCACGCTGCCAGGGGGCGCCGCGGGCGCGCACGCGGTCACGGCGGGCAGTCGCCACAGGTTACCCACCCCTCCGCCGCTTTGGCAAATGGCAGGGAGACCCCGGCGCGCACCGCTTTTCGGCACGCCCGTGGGCGTGCACGTGGTGTGTGGCGCTGGGCTCGGCCGGCTGCCGTGCCTCTTGCGCATTGCGGGTGGGGCGGGCCTCCCGGCCCGTCCGGGCGGAATCCGACCTGGCGAGCGCGGGCGGGGACGCCCGCGCCACCGTGGCCCTGGGTATGTCGGGTGGGGCGGGCCTCCCGGCCCGCCAGTGCCAATGCTACCCCGGTGCGGCAAGGCGCAGGGACCACCTTGGTTCGCGCGCGGCGCGCCGTGCAATGGCATGTAGGGAGCGGACCTGCCGGGCGGCCCAGGTGCCTGTGTGCGCTGGGCAAGGGTCCGGCGGCGGGGGCGGTCGCGATTTCCCTTGCACCGGGGGGCCCGATCCGCTACCCGTAGAGGCACATGGTGTGCGTCGGCGTGGGGGCCCTGCAGGATGCGGGGAGCCGCGCCGTCATCGGCACGGATGCCAACGCTTCCAGGGAAGGAACGATGCGGCACCTCCTGCCTTCCGCGCGCGGCGCGGTCGTCTGTCTGCTCCTATCCGCCTGTCTGCTGTACGGCACCGGCCGGGCGTTCGCCGATCCGGTGAACTTCGGCGATGCCAACGCGCGCATGAGCGTGTATTGGCTCAACGGCATGCTGGTCGTGGGCGTGTACCCGCAGCCCAACGAGGGCTACATCCAGATCGCCCGCCGCGTGATGTCCGATCCGGACGGGTACCAGGGTATCGTCAAGCTCAACCGCAAGCAGCCGGTGATGACCGGGCGGCCGGTGGTGTTCCCCATCGCCAGCCTCAAGCCGGCCCTGTGGAGCATGGCCTTGCACGCCATGTATCCGGACGACGAGCTGACGGAGAAGGGCTGGGCGCACACAGTGACCGACCCCCTGGAGAGCCTGATCCAGCTCACCGAAGCCTACACGGGCAGCCGGCGCTACTTCAGGCAGCTCGCCAAGCTGAATCACATCCGCAATCCCAACGTGTTGCGCATCGGGGACGAGATCACCGTGCCCCTGCGCTGGATTCCGGACGACCTGCACTTCCGGCCCGTGGCGGTGGCCAAGCCCCTGCGTCTGGAGAAGGACAAGAAGACCGGCGAGCTGTACGCGCTCTATACGGTGGCCCAGGACGACACACTTTACTCCCTGCTGCTGCGCTTCACCGACCGCGAGCGCGCGGAGGAGATCAACCGCATGTCCAGGCTGCTGGTGAAGCTGAACGGGCTGCGCAGCGAGGAGCGGCTGCTGGTGGGCCGGACGCTGCGCATTCCGCTGGAGTGGCTCAGCGAGGACTACCTGGTGGCCGGGCACATGCCCGTGAAGCGTCTGCAGCCGCCGGAACCCGCGCCGCCCAAGACGGCGCTGCAGCCCGTGCAGCCCGGCAAGGCGTTCGGGCCCATGTACGTGATCATCGACCCGGGCCACGGCGGGGTCGATCCCGGGGCCGTCTACGGCAAGCGCGGCGCGCCGGACCGCGTTTGGGAGCACGAGGTGGCGTTCGACGTGGCCACGCGGCTCAAGGCGCTGCTGAAGGCGCGCGGATTCAAGGTGTTCACGACCGTGGTGGACCCGGGCAACCACTATCCCCGCGCCAAGCTCTCCCTGGCGGCGCTGGGGGACGAGGTGGTGCCCGTGAGCCCGCCGTACAAGATGCGCTCCTCGCGCGTGTCCATTAACATGCGCGTGTACCTGATCAACGCGCTGTACCGCCAGCTCACGCAGAAGCAGGGCGTCTCGCCGGATCACGTGGTGCTGGTGAGCATCCACGGCGACGCGCTGGCGCCCACCCTGCGCGGGGCGATGGTATACTACCCCGACCATCGCCTGCGCGTACACGAGTTCGCGCCCAACGGCCACGTCTATCGCATCCGGGCTCAGGCGGCCCTGCGCACGATCCTGTTCCACCCGGCGCAGAACCGCAGCGCCGAGGATTCCAGCCGCGGCTTCGCGGAGCAGGTGATGGGCGCCTTCCGCGCCGATCGCCTGGGCGTGAGCCACCGCAAGCCCGTGCGGCCGTACTACTACCGCAACGGCGAGCGCACGCTGCCCGGCGTGCTGCGCTATTCGCTCGTGCCCACCTCCGTGCTGGTGGAGGTGGCGAACCTGAACAACCGCGCGGACCGCCTCGGTGTGCTCCGTCCGGATACCCGCCAGCGCGTGGCCCAGGCCCTCAGCGATGCCCTCGGCGCCCTGCGCAACCAGCGCAGCGGCACCAGCGTGGCCCGCAAGGGCTCCTGAGCCAAGTCGCAGCCGGGCGCGGCCCCGCGCGCCGTCCGGCTGAAACGACCGCGATCCGCGGCAACTCGCATGTTCGCACGCATTGGATATTGCATTTTCCGCGGGCGTGCTAGCATGCCTCCTCGTAACGGTGAAGCGGCGCCGAGGCCGCGTCCGGTAGCGGTTGGGCTGCCGGCCCCCTCGGTTTCGCCGTCGTTGCGGGATTCGTTCCCCCCGCACCACCCTCCCCCTCGGGAGCGGATCCACCGCATCGGTGCCGCGGCCGGGCCTAGCCCGGGCGGCGCGGATCCATGACCACCCTGAATCCCAGTGCAGCGCAGGGCGACGACAACCCCTTGCTGATGCTCGTGCAGCGCGCACGCGAAGTGCGGCGGCGCCTCCTCATCATCGCCGCGGCCATCGGTGCCACGCTGACCGTCACGTGGAGCCTGAGCGACTACGTGATGGCGTTCATCGAGCGCCCCCTGCTGGCCGCCGGCACGCACCTGCAGTTCGACACGCTGACCGATCCGTTCTTCACGCACTTCAAGGCGGCGATCAGCGCGGCGGTGTTCCTCACGTTCCCCCTCACGCTGGTGCAGCTCTGGCGCTTCGTGGCGCCGGCGCTTCACGAGCGGCAGAAGCGGGTCATCTACCCGTTCCTGCTGCTCTCGTTTCCGGCGTTCGTGGGGGGCGGGCTGTTCTGCTACAGCGTGGTGTATCCACCGGCGCTGCGGTTCCTGATCCACTTCGATTCCTCGCTGCTGCCCTCGCTGCGGGTGGGGGACTACGTCTCGTTTACGCTGACGCTGATGTTTACCTTCGGGCTCGTGTTCGAGATGCCGCTGGTAAGCGTGCTGCTGACGCGTATGGGGCTGATCGACCCCAAGGCGCTCAGCATCAACCGGCGCTACGCCATCGTGCTGGTGTTCGTGTTCGCGGCCGTCATCACGCCTTCGGAGGACGCCTTCACGCAGTGCCTGCTGGCCGGGCCCATGCTGATCCTCTACGAGATCAGCGTGCTGGTCGCGCGGCTGGCGCGGCCGAGGGCCAAGCCCAAGCCGGACGCATCCGAGGGCTAAGCAGGCGCAAGCGCGCCGCCGGCCAGGGTGGCGCGCAGGCCGGCCTTGTCACCGGGCGCCGCAAGATGACACCATAGCGGCGACAGAATCGCGGCGCCGCGCGGCGCCGTCTCGTGAACCCCCGATACGGCCGCCGCCCCCGGGCATGGACCTGAAGCTCTACAACACGCTGACGCGCGAGAAGGAAGTGTTCCGGCCGCTCAAGGCCGGGCAGGTGGGCATCTATACCTGTGGCCCCACGGTGTATGCGGAGGCCCACATCGGCAACCTGCGCAGCTACATCTTCCCGGACATCCTCAAGAAGACCCTGTGGCGGCTGGGCTATCGGGTGACCCACGTCATCAACATCACGGACGTGGGGCACCTTACCAGCGACGCGGACACGGGCGAGGACAAGCTGGAGCGCGCCGCGCGCCAAGCCCACCGCTCCGCATGGGAGATCGCCGCGCAATACACCGAGCGCTTCTTCCAGGATCTGGAGCGGCTGCACATCGCCCTGCCGGACGTGGCGCCCCGCGCCGCGGGGGAGATTCCCGCCGAGCTGCGCGAGCGCATCGCCGCCATCTCGCCCCGCTATGCCGCGCTGCACGGGCACATCGCCGAGCAAATCGCGCTGATCCAGGCGCTGGAGACGCGCGGCTTCACCTATCGCACGGACGACGGCATCTACTACGACACGGGGCGCTTCCCGGACTACGGACGCATGGCGCGCCTGCGCGTGGAGGGGCTGCAGGAGGGCGCGCGCGTGGAGATGGGCGGCAAGCGCCACAAGACGGACTTCGCCCTGTGGAAGTTCAGCCCGCCCGGCGTGCAGCGTCAGATGGAGTGGGAGAGCCCGTGGGGCCGGGGCTTCCCCGGCTGGCACGTGGAGTGCTCGGCCATGTCCATGGCCTACCTGGGCGACACCTTCGACATCCACACGGGCGGCACGGACCACATTCCCGTGCACCACACCAACGAGATCGCCCAAAGCGAGGGCGCCACGGGGCACCCGTTCGTGCGCTACTGGCTGCACGGCGAGCACCTGGTGCTGGGCGAGGACACCCGCATGGGCAAGTCCGAGGGCAATTTCATCTCCCTGCAAACGCTCATCGACCAGGACTTTGAGCCGCTGGCCTACCGCTACCTGGTGCTGAACAACCACTACCGCAGCTACCTCAACTTCTCGCCGGATGCGCTCAAGGCAGCGGACAAGGCCCTGATGGGCCTGCGCCGGCTGCTGTGGGAGCTGGGTGGCGGGGACGTGTCGCCGCCGGCCCGCGACGCGGCACCGGCCAGCCCGCGCGAGGAGGCACTGCTGGCGGACCTCTGCGACGACCTGAACACGCCCAAGGCCCTGGCCACGCTGTGGACCGTGCTGCGCGACGCCGCCGTGCCCGATGCAGAGAAGTTGCACCTGGCCGCCTACGCGGACGGCGTGCTCTCGCTGAGGCTGCTCGATTTCTCGCGCCTGGAAGCGCAGCAGGCCGTGCCCGCCGCGATCCGCGAGCTGGCCGAGGCCCGCTGGGCCGCGCGGCAGGCGCGGGACTTCGCCGAGTCGGACCGCCTGCGCGATGCCATCGCGGCCCAGGGCTTCGTCGTGCGCGACCGCAAGGACGGTTACGACCTGGAGAAGGCGGAGGCCTGAGGCGGGCCGCTGAATTTGCGCCGCAAACGCTGTGGATCGATTGTCGCCGTCTCATTCGTTGACAGGAAGTGCCATGCCTTCTGAACTGGAAACCGAACCGACGTTTTACGAGGACGTCTACCGCACCGAGCTGGAGGTGTGGGTGGACGCACTGGAGCAGGACGAGCGCTACGGCACGTGCTTGGTGTTCAGCCAAACGCTATGTCATCCGCACGGCGGAGGGCAGAAGGGCGACCGCGCCACGCTGCTGCTGCCTCCCGAGGACGCCGCGGCGCTGGGACTGGAGGGCGAGGGCCTGGCCATTGCGGACACGCGCCGGGCGGACGGGCGCATCCTGCACGTGCTGGCCGCGCCGCTGGACGTGGGCGTGGCCGAGGGCGTGCTGGTGGGCAGCCACCCCTACCGCCTGCGGCTGGACTGGGACTTCCGGCACCGCCAGATGCGCCTGCACAGCGCCGCGCACCTGCTGCACTGCTTCGTGCAGCACGTGCTGGGGCGCGAGGTCAAGCCGCCGGAGACGTCCGACCTGCAGCCGGACTACGGGCTGAACCGCTACGAGCAGAAGGAGCTGCTCACGCCCGAGCAGATGGAGGACGTGCTGCGGCAGCTCAACGCGTTCGCAGCAGAGGGCCACGGCATCACCACCTACCCCGACGAGCAGCGCCCGGGCTTCCGCTACTGGCAGTGCGAGGACTGGGTGATCCCCTGCGGCGGCACGCACCCCTCCAACACCCGCGACATCGGCACCGTGCACGCCGAGCTTTCCCTCAGGCGCGGGCGCACCAGCATGACCTTCCGCGTGGAATAGGCGCGGGGCTCGGCCAAATCCCTACGAAGTGCGATGCGGGGGCCGTGGGCCCCCGCATCGCAGGAGCCGGCCAGCGCCGGTCATTCCGAGCGAAGCGAGGAATCTGTTGTGCCTCGGGCAAAGCAGGTTCCTCGGCCCGCGCCGCGGGCCTCGGAATGACACCTGGTGGCGGACTGGCGGCACGACGACAGAACCGGCGTCGGCCGCCTTGACTCTGCCAGGCTGCGGATCAGATCGAGATGGTGGCGCCACCGTCCACGACGAAGATCTGGCCGGTAGTCCAGGTGGCGCCGCGGGAGGCCAGGTACACCGCCAGCGGGCCGATGTCGTCCGGATCGCCCACGCGCGGGATGGGGAAGGTGCGAATGCGCGCTTGGCCCTCCGGGCTCTCCCACAGGGCGCGGGCGAAGTCCGTCTTCACCAGGCCCGGCAGGATGGCGTTGACGCGGATGTTGTGCTTGCCCCACTCCGTCGCGAGGGAGCGCACGAGGCCGTTCACCGCGGCCTTGGAGGTGTCGTAGGCGCCGATCACCGGGCTGCCCTTGAGCGACCCCACGCTGGAGACGACGATGAAGGCGCCCCCGCCGCCCGCGATCATGTCCGGCAGCACCTGCTGGCCGAACCACAGGGGGCTCAGCACGTTGGTGTCCATAATCTTGTGCCAAGCCTCGTCGCTGATCTCCGGTAGCGGCCCGTAGTAGGGGTTGGCGGCGGCGTTGCAGACCACGATGTCCGCCGGGCCATAGACTTCGCGCGTCTGATCCACAAGCGCCGCCACCTCGTCCTTGCGGCTCACGTTGCAGGCGATCGCCGTGGCCTGCCCGCCGTCGCCGCGAATGGCCTTGGCCACCGCCTCGCAGGGGTCGATCTTGCGGCTGGAGATAACCACCTGTGCCCCGGCGGCCGCCAGGTGCTCCGCGATCGAGCGGCCGATGCCCTTGGACGCGCCGGTGACGATGGCCGTGCGGCCGGTGAGGTCGAACGGATTGGGCTTACTCATACGGCTGTTGGCTCCGTGCGGTCGTGGGATGAACGGTTGCGCTTGCCTCACACCATGTGACATGCCGCCCGCGCTGGCAAGGGGCGAAGGCCAGCGTCGGTGGGACAGCCACGGGTGTCCAACCGAAAGTGGAAGCGGTCCTCGGTCGAACACGGCCCTGCGCAGGAAGGAGCTGAGCCGCACGCAGAGGCATTTGACATTCCGTAACCCTAAACTTACCGTTAGGCATGACTTACCAAATGGAATCCCTGACGGCCCTGGCCGATCCCACGCGGCGGTCGATCTTCGAGCGCCTGGCGCAGGGACCGCAGGCGGTGGGCGAGTTGGCGCGCGGTCTGCCGGTGAGCCGGCCCGCAGTCTCGCAGCACTTGGCGGTGCTGCGGGCGTCGGGCCTGGTGCGTGCGCACGCCGAGGGCACGCGGCACATCTACCGGATCGACCCGCAGGGCTTGGCCGAACTGCGGGCCTGGCTGGACCGCTTCTGGGATCAGGCGCTGGAGTCCTTCAGGAACGAGGTGCATGCCTCGGCCGCACCCCCCGGAGACAAGAGGAACCCGTGAACGACACGAATGCTGCCGCCCCGATTCGCAAGACCATCCGCGTGGAGGCCACGCCGGAACACGCCTTCGCCGTGTTCACGGAGCGCATCGGGCGCTGGTGGCCGCCGCACTATGGGTTGCTCTCGCAGCCACGGCACGAGCTGATCCTGGAGCCCGGCATCGGCGGGCGCTGGTACGAGCGCGCGGCGGACGGCACGGAGCTCACATGGGGCAAGGTGCTGGCCTGGGAACCCCCGCAGCGGCTGGTGCTGGCGTGGCAGATCGACGGGACGTACCAGTATCGGCCCGACTTCATGGTGGAGGTGGAGGTGCGCTTTCTTGCTGATGGGCCCGGCGCCACCCGCGTGGAGCTGGAGCACCGCAATTTCGAGCGCTACGGCGAGTACGCGGCCGGCATGCTCCAGGCGCTGGATTCGGCCGCCGGCTGGAGCCTGATGCTGGAAGGCTTTGCGGCCGAGGTTGCACGCGCCGACTGAGGAAACCCCGAACCACCCAGCCCCCCCAAAGACGAGATTTACGATGCACAAACTCTTGTGGGTCCTTCAACTCCTGCTCGCCCTGCACACCGCCCTTGGCGCGGTGTGGAAGTTTTCCAATCCCGCGCAGGCCGTGCCTTCCCTGGCCGCGATTCCCCCCGGGGTCTGGCTGGCAATGAGCGTCCTCGAACTGCTTTGCTGCGTGGGCCTGGTCCTCCCGGCACTCAACAAATCCCTGGCCATCCTGGCGCCGATCGCGGCGGTCTTCATCGCCGCGGAAATGCTGCTCTTTTGTGGGCTGGGCCTGGTCTCGGGTGCGCCGAATTACGGCCATATGGCCTATTGGCTGGTCGTGGCCGCCATCTGCGCGTTCATTGCCTACGGCAGGGTGGTGCTTCGGCCGCTTTAGCGGGCCGCTGAACGCATCGTAACCGGCCACAGGCAGCCGGTTGCGCCAAACGTGCAAAGCCGTTCCGGGGTCTGTCCAGCGTTGGGCGGGAAGTAGACCCTCAGGGATTCCCGAGGGTTATGAACGGGTTGGCGTCTCCGCGGTGAGCCAGCGGCAGGTTGGGCCTGCCGCCGGGCCACGCGGAAGAAGTCCACTCAAGCGTCCTGGCGGCCGATGATGGCCACGGACGAGACGTTCTGGTGCGGGAAGCCGCCCAGGTTGTGCGTGAGGCCGTAGCGGGGATCCTTGAGCTGGCGCTCGCCGGCGCGGCCCTGGAGCTGCAGGTACATCTCGTAGAGCATGCGCAGCCCCGAGGCCCCGATGGGGTGCCCGAAGCACTTCAGGCCGCCGTCGATCTGGCAGGGCACCTGACCCTCGGCATCGTAGAAGCCGTCCATCACGTCGCGGATGGCGCCGCCCTCCGGCGAGATGAAGAGGTCCTCCATCGTCACCAGCTCGGTGACCGAGAAGCAGTCGTGCACCTCGATCATGCTGAGCTGTTCGCGCGGATTGGAGATGCCGCCTTCCTCATACGCCCGCTTGGCCGCGATGCGCGTGGTGAGGAAGTAGCTGCCGTCCCAGGAGTTGTGCGCCGCCTCCTGGCCGTTGGAGAGCGCGAGCTGCAGCGCCTTGACCGTGATGATGTCCTTCTTGCCCAGGCTGCGCGCGATCTCCGGCGTGGTAACGATGGCCGCCGCCGCGCCGTCGCTCACGCCACAGCAGTCATAGAGTCCCAGCGGCTCGGCGATCATGGGAGCGTTGATCGCGGTCTCTTCCGTGATGGGCTTGCGCAGGTGCGCCTTGGGGTTCTTGGCGCCATTGGCGTGGCTCTTCACGGAGACGTGCGCCAGCGCCCGCTTGAACTCCTTGGCATCGATGCCGTGCTTGGCGCGGTAGGCCGAGGCGAGCTGCGCGAAGCTGCCGGGCGCCGTCACATTGGCCCAGGTCATGTCGTTGTTCACGCCGCGCGTGCGGCTGGGCAGGCCGCCGTAGCCGGTGTCCTTCAGCTTCTCGGAGCCTACGGCCAGGGCGATATCCGCCGCGCCGGCCGCCACGGCATACACGGCGCCGCGGAAGGCCTCCGTGCCCGAGGCGCAGTAGTTCTCCACGCGCGTGACGGGGATGTTGGGCAGGCGCAGCGCCATGGAGAGCGGCAGGGCGCTCTTGCCCACGTTGAAGTCCTCCAGGGCCGAGGAGAACCACGCCGCATGGATCTCGTTGGTGCCGATGCCGGCCTCCTTGCGGGCTTCCTCGAACGCCTCGACGATCAGCTCTTCCGCCCCGGCATCCCAGCGCTCGCCGAACTTGGAGCACCCCATGCCGATGATCGCCACCTTGTCGCGAATGCCGCTGCCCATTGGCCTACCTCCCCTGCGGGTTGTGCCGCCTTCGCGCGTCGGAGCCGGAGCGAGGGCCCTCGGGCCGGGCGCGCCCTATTCCGCATTCATACCACACTCCGCCCGCAGCGGAAAACCGGTGGGGCAAGTCGTCGGGGCAGCCGACGATCTCCAGCGCAGAGGATCGGTTATGGGGCGTTGCGGCGCCCGGCGATGATCGCCCAGGCGGCGAAGCCCAGCACCGCGGCGATCGATAGCCACGCCAGCCAGTCGCCGAGGCGCGCGTAGAGCGTCCATGCGCCCTGCGTCGGCACGTCGGCCACCACCAGCCCGCCCTGCTGCTCCGCGTTGGCCATTCGCGCCAGCACGCGGCCATAGGGGTCCATGGCATAGCTGATCCCGTCGTAGGTCGTCCTCACGTGGGTGAAGCCGTTCTCCACCGAGCGGAAGGCATCGTTGAGCCGGTAGCCCCTGGGAAACTCATGGGAGCCGGTCAGCATGATGTCCGCCCGCGCATGGCCCGCCTGCCGGGCATAGGGTGGAAAGCTCATGTCCTTGCAGATCGCCACCGCGATGCGCCCGAAGGGGCTGTCGGTGGTCTGGATCACCTCCGCGCCATACGCGAACACCGCGGGCTCCCCGAACTCACGGAAGCCCAGCAGGTAGCGCTTCTGGTAGTCGATGCGCACCGCGCCGGTGTCGTCCACCAGCAGGTGCATGTTGGCGCCCTTGCCGGTCGGCGGGAACCACGCGTAGGGCAGCGCCAGCCACACGCCGTTTTCCGCGGCGATGCGGCCGAGATCCGCCTTCAGCCGCGCGACATCGGCCTCGGTCACGATCATGGCGGACTCCTGGAACGTGACCAGCCGCGCGCCGGCGGCCGCGGCTTCGGTCACGTCCGCCCGGATGTGCGCGAGCGTCGCCTCGTAGGGCTTGGTCAGCCGTCCGTCATAGACCTGCTCCATGGAGTGCACGCCCGGCATGCCCTGCAGGCCGCCCTCATCCGGCAGGATGGCCAATGCGACCCGCACGGTCGGCACGGCGGGCCGCAGGGCCAGCCGCAGGCCACCGTAGGCGGTCACGCCGCCCACCGCCGCGACGAGCACCAGCGCGGCCACCATCGTGGCCCGCCGCTCAAAGCGCCGCTCCCACGCGTAGTTCACGAGCGCCGCCACCCACGACCACAGGAAGACGAAGCCCCAGAGCCCGGCGAGCGCATAGAGCTGGAGGATCGGCAGCGGCCCGGTGCCGAAGACGTTCTTGGCCTGGGTGCCATCCAGCGGCCCCTCCAGCGAGGCGAGGAACATCACCGCCGTGGCCGCCGCCGGGAACACCAGCGTGCCGGCGAACCGATCGCCCAGGCGCGGGGTGACGGCCCGATCGAAGAGGTAGGGCAGCGCGTAGAGCAGCCCGATCAGCGTGGAGCGGATCAGGTTGAACGCCAGCTCCATGCCGGACTGGGAGAAGTCGAAGATGCCCCACAGTGCGATGTTGATGGCCAGGATGAATCCGAGCGCCGTCAGCAGCATCGAGCGCCCGGTGGGCAGCACCCGGCTGAACCGCAGGATGAAGATCGGCGCGACGATGATCATGGCCGGGATCATCGGCAGGAAATCGCTCCGCCGGCAGAACATGAAGAGGCCGAAGCCCAATAGGAACAGCCCGGCGGCTGGCAGGAAGCGTGTATCCGTGGGGGAGTGTGCTGCGGTCATGGGGTGGTCCTCCTGGTGGGGGCGTGGGCCGGAAGCGCAGCCCGGGAGAACTCAGCGGATGGTTCCTCCTCTGCATGCACTCATAGGAAATCTTAGCCGTGACGGCTGCGAGGCGGAATGATCCCGGTCAAACGACCGGGAGGACGTCGGTAGGACGGGGATGAGCGAATGGGGCCGGGCGTCGGTCGGACGCCCGCGCAGGACTGCCTGGGGCAGCCGGAATCACTTGAGGCGATGGACCGGCGCCGCGGTCACTGGGCCTTCGGCACCGCCTTCCAGAAGTAGCGGCGCAGGCCGCGGCGCTCGTCGATGCTTTTGAGGCGGAAGGCCATGGAGACGGGCATCCCCACGTCCACCTGCCCGCCATCCACGTCCGTGATGTCGGCCATGAAGCGGCCACCCTCGTCGAACTCCACCATGCCGTAGTAGCCGGGCGGATCGAGCGTGAAGGTGAGGTAGTCCGCCGTCCACGTCTTGATGTGCGCGGGGCGGTCCGCGAAGGAGAGCGGTTCCTGGGTGTCCACGGCCTTGCACTCGGGGTTCACGCACACGTCCGTGCGGGGGAACTGCGCCGTGCCGCAGGCGCTGCAGCGGCCGCCCATCAGGCCGAACACCATGTCGCGCTTGCGGTAGAGCGCGCTCAGCGGCGTGGGCACGTCCGCCTCGGCGCGGATGCCGAACTCCTTGGTCACCTGGTGCGTGAAGGTGAGGAACTTGTTGTAGTTCGTCTCCTCCTTGCGGTTGGCCAGCGCGCCCTTGACGCCCAGGGTGCCGGCGCGGGCGTGGAAGGCCGGCAGCGCATCGGTGGCCTCGAACAGCAGCGCGTCGCAGCCCTGGCCGAAGCCCACCACCAGCAGCTTGTCGCCAGGCTTGGCCTCCTGCAGCGCGTCGATCAGCAGCAGCAGGGCATGGGCCGTGCCCGTCTCGCCGCAGGTAGCGAAGAGCGTGTCGCGCACGCTCTCCGCGGGCAGGCCCACCTTCTTGGCGATAGACGCCGGCACGGCAGAGAACACGCAGGGCATGGCGAAGAAGCGCACGTCCCCGGGCTGGGTGCCGGTCTGCTCCAGCACGGCCTGCACGGCCGGGGGCACGATCTTCTGGAAGCCCTCGTCACGGATCCAGCGCTCCTCCCAGTTGTAGTCGTACTCGCGGTCCGCCGCGCGGTAGTGATCCACGAAGTCCACCGTGCGTGAGACGCCGCCCAGGTAGCGCGCAATGACGCCCTCGCTGCCCAGGGTGAGCGCCGCCGCACCGTCGCCGTACCACATCTCCTGCACCGAGGCGCTCTTGGCGTGGCGCTGGTCGGCCGCCACGTAGAGCAGCCCGCCGTTCTGGCGGCCCTTCACCACGTCCAGCGCGGCCACCAGGCCGGAGGTGCCGGCCTTCTGGGACGCCGTGATGTCCATGGAGAGCACGCTCTCCGGCAGCATCAGCGCATTGGCCACGATGCCCGCGTTCTGCCGGTCGGCGAAGGGCAGCGTGGTGGAGGCCAGGAAGATGCCGCCCAGGCCGGCGGAATCGCTCCCGGCCAGGCAGTCCCGCGCGGCCGCCACGGCCATGGTGATGGGGTCCTCGTCCCAGTTGCACATGGAGCGCTCGCCCTTGCGGTGGGCGCGCAGGGCCGCGTTGCTCCAGGCGTTGGCGGCGACCATCGCCTCGCGGCTCAGGCGCAGGCGGGGGATGTAGCAACCGTAGGCGGTAATTCCGTGCATGCTCTCGCTCCGAAGAGGCGCCCGCGTTGGGGGCGGTGGCGCCATGAATCACTGCATGTGCAGGGCTGTGGCGTGCGGCCCGGGTGCCTCCGGGTCCCGCTCCCGCGCCGTGCGGCGCTGCGCCGCCCGGATCGGGCGTTTTTGCGCCACATTTCTGACCTGCGTCAAATCGTACCGGCGCTCGCGGCGCTATGCTGTTAATGAGGCGGTCGGCGTCGTTCGATGCCGGCGCCTTGTCATCCCGCCATCTCGGGAGGTTCCTCTCGAGACCCTTGGGGCGGCGCGATCCGGCATTGATCCCCCGCCCGTCCGCAAAAGGAGAATGCCATGAGCGTGCACTTCCTCAACGCGCATGACCGCTGCGACCGCTGCGGCAAACTGGCGGCCGTTCGCGCAATGTCTCTGCTCACCGACCATACGCTCTGCCTGAGCTGCCTCGCCAGCGAGGTGCGCGTGATGGAAGCCCTGCGCGCCGTCGCGGACGAGCTGGCCCGGCTCGAT
>Ga0102953_1001656_pt1 | contig 13958 bp, 9 predicted proteins | sample SalPon2A_C_D2_MG_FD_78509 | JGI IMG/M metagenome (GOLD analysis project Ga0102953, IMG submission 78509) | Soil microbial communities from South San Francisco under conditions of wetland restoration - Salt Pond MetaG R2A_C_D2_MG | ecosystem: Environmental > Terrestrial > Soil > Wetlands | place... | reverse complement strand
TATTGGCTCCCTCTGACCGCCCGGCTTCAGTTTTTTAAAGGATGGTTCCATTTCACTTCCCGCACGATTTGAAATTCTGCCTGAGAAAATCTCTGTTCCTTTGATATCGAGTCCACTTATCGCTGTACTGATTTCTCTGATATCTGATTCACCCGCATAATCCAGAAGCTCGCACTGTCTCCTGAATAATTCTATCTGATCCTGACCAACATTTTTCAGAACCGGGTAGTGCCCCAACGCATCGACTATCCGCTTTTGTCCGTCGACTCCTTTCTGAATCAGGCACTTTAGTCCCTGCGCTGTATGAAACACCGGTGAATCTTTACCGCAGACCAGCAGATAGCGGATATTAGGATTGGAAATCACATTCCGGATAATCTTTTCAATGCCAAGATTGACGGTAACCAGTCTGCCCGCAATAGCAACACGATTATCACTGACTAGCGGCTTCATCAACTCCACGGATGTCAGTGTGCAGACGGCAATCGATCCCTCCGGATTTCCAACGATATAGTTCCCGGGTGTTACCGGCCAGGTTCGATTCGGATAATGCTGTCGTCTGTCAAAAAGATCCCTGGCTTTCAACACACGACTAAACATCCGCACGGCACGTTCATTTTCACCCTGATCATCATGGGGCATCACTTTTCGCAGAAATCCCATGATCTTATGAACGAAGCTATGTTGATCTGACATACTATGCGGATGAATTCATGTTAACCGGTGCATGTATAGTAGAGATATGTGAGGGGAAAAGGAAAAATAGAACACGGATGACGCGGACTCACACGGATAGGAATTAGAAGGATGCTGTTCCAAAGCTTGTTAGGGTGTTCAGTAATAACCAACAGCTGTCTATGGAACTCCGCCATGGCATGACAGCCTTATGTATACGAAAATTCAGGAATCGGATCCTACCCTGTTCGTAACCCGGGTCAGGACTCTGTGATATGCAGCGTCCAGCTCTTCCTGGTTGTGGATGCTGATATCCAGATCATTCAGTTTTCCATCTTCCAAACCATAGATCAACCCGTTGACAACGAGCTTTTGTCCTTTTTCCCAGGCCTGCTGAACGATGGTTGTTTGCGACACATTGCAGGCCTGCTCGATGACATTCAGTTCACATAATAATCGCAATTTTGAATGATCATCACTGAGTTGATCCAACAATTCACGATGTTTACCAATGATATCCTGCACGTGACGCAACCAGTTGTCTATCAGTCCGAACCTGCTGTTCTCGTATGCTGCCTGGATACCGCCGCAACCGTAATGTCCGCAGACGATGATATGTTCAACCTTGAGGACTTCAACAGCATATTGAATTACAGAAAGGCAGTTCAGATCGGTATGAATGACCAGGTTGGAGACATTCCGGTGGACAAACATTTCCCCAGGTGCAAGATCAACAAGCTGGGTGGCCGGTACCCGGCTGTCAGCGCATCCGATCCAGAGATATTTGGGTTTTTGCTGTAAGGAGAGTTTTTTGAAAAATTCAGGTTCGGATTGGGTGATGCGGTCCGACCATTGATTATTCTTGCCGATCAGATCTGAAATTTTGTTATCCATCTGCTTGGTAATTGATTCGTTGAATAAATGTAACCCGGCTTAAATGACCGGAGAATGTTGCAAGAAACTTTGACTGTTGCAAGGATTGCGAGACCGTTTTAGACCTGGAATCAATAGCCGATCACTTCACCGTCCTTGCGCATCTCACTGGCGCCCCAATACACATGGTTTTTGGCGTCGTACATGATGGCTTCGTAACCGCCGAATGCCCCAGTACCGGGCTTCACCCACTTCACGTTATAGCCACGTTTTTCGAGCTCAGCCTTGATATCCTTATTGAAACCCGACTCCAACAACACTGTGCCGACTCCGTTCGCCGGCAGCCCGGTTGGTGTGGCACTTCCGGTATGCCGCCATCTAGCCGCATCACCGGCCTCCTGTACGTTCATGCCGAAGTCGATCATATTCACCAGCACCTGCACATGACCCTGCGGTTGCATGGAGCCACCCATTACCCCGAACGCCAGCCATGGTTTGCCGTCCTTCATCACGAATGCAGGGATGATCGTATGAAACGGCCGCTTTCGGGGCGCGTATACATTTGCAGCCCCATCGTGCAGCGAATACAACGCACCACGATCCTGGAACATAAAACCGAGTCCGTCGGCAACCAGGCCTGAACCCATACCGGCGTAGTTGGACTGGATCATGGACACCATCATGCCGGTGCTGTCGGCAGTCTCGAAATCGGTGGTATCGCCGTTGTACAGTCGGGGATCACCTGGGCCGATGTTCGGATTGACGTGATTGAGATTGATTAGCTTGCGGCGCTGATCGGCATATTTCTCCGAGAGCAGCCCCTTCATCGGCACGTTGTAGAATCGCGGGTCGGCATAGTACTTCGCCAGATCTGCAAAAGCCAGGCGTTTGGCCTCAATTTCAGCGGTCAATGCATCGGCACTTCCGACACCCATCTTTTTCAAGTCGAAACCCTTCAAGAGATTGAGCATCTCAAGCGTAGCAAAACCCTGGCCGTTCGGTGGCAGCTCATACACATCATACCCGCGGTAATCGACAGACTGCGGTTGCACCCATTCGCCGTGAAAGTCGGCAAAGTCCTGATAGCGCAGATCTCCGCCGATGCGCTTGAAGTAATCGGCCATGATGTGTGCGATTTTACCATTATAGAACACATCGCGCCCACCTTGTGCAATCATCGACAGCGTGTGTGCAAGATCCGGATTGCGGAATACCTCGCCCTGTCGCGGTGTGTGCCCGTCGATCAGATAGGTCTTCTTCGCATTGGCAAACTCTTCGATAAGGCCACGGTTTTTCTGGAATGCTTTCCAGTTCCCCTTCCAGTAACTTGCGACGATTTCCGTGACTGGGAAGCCTTCTTTTGCGTACCGGATGGCTGGTGCGAGGTCTTCGCTCATCGGCAGCTTGCCGAAACGCTTATGCAGCGCGAACCAGGCATCGACTACACCCGGCACCGTAACCGGAAGCGAGCCAAAGAGGGGAATCTGATCAGAGGGCTTCATGCCCGCCTTCTCATAAGCGGCTTTTACCTCGGCCTGCATCTTCGCCAGGTCGCGCCCTTTCGGCGACCAGCCAGACCCGTTGTAACCATACAGTTTTTGCGTCTTGGGATCGTAGACGATGGCGAAGCAGTCGCCTCCGATACCGTTCAAGACTGGCTGCAATAGTCCGAGGACCGCGTTGGCCGCAATCGCGGCGTCCACTGCGCTGCCCCCTTTCTTCAGGATTTCGACGGCGGCGAGTGATGCAAACGGCTGTTCGGTGGCCGCCATGCCGTGCTGTGCCAGCACCGGCGAGCGAGACGCCCACGGTGCTCCGGCATAGCGATCCCCTCGACTGATACCGGTATCGACGTTCGAATCGCTTTGAGCAAAGGCGGTTTGGAAGCAAAAGATGGAAAGGATGATGGTTAACAGGTAGGTGTAAATCCAATTAAAATTCCCTGTTTTTTCCGTTATACATCCGGCTGCAGTTTTGGCTTGTTTGCATTTCATCATTGATCTCTTTTGTGTTTTCGACCTGGCAGCTTCCCCAAAAAGGATATCCTTCCTGCCTCCGTCAAAGTGCTGATTTCTTTCTACATTCGAAAGGCGAAAAAGTAAAAGTTTATGATGGATCTCTTTGTAGGAGAATCTCTTCCAACCAAATATGGGTAGCGGTCTGACGGATCAAACCGTCTGACCGCTTTTAAAGAATTTCAATGACGGGTGCCGGAACGAGTAGAATGACTGGATTTTGCCAATACTTGTTTGGCTATCCAGTTGTTATTAGACGGATTGGCGTCTACCCAGATTTCACCATCGAGATGAACCGACTTCAGCACTTTGTTGGTTGAAATGGCAATGCTTGTATTTTTTTGATTGGCTTTCCAGATGGCCGGTGTTTCATGTACGGTTTTGGTGCTTCCATCTTTGAAGTCCAGTACTACATTAACTGGGGCATCCATACCACCGATGTTCTTCAACGCCACCGAATATCCATCTGCAGTCGTCGAGACTTTGTCAATTCCGAGATCGATATAATTATCACTGAAAAACCAGTTCTTCCAGAACCAGTTCAAATTCTGTCCCGACACATCGTCAAACGTATAAAAGAAATCCCAGGGATTCGGGTGCTTCCCATTCCAGCGTGACATATATGCGTGCAGACATTTCTTAAACATCGCGTCTCCAAGCAGGTCTTTCATAGCCAGGTAACCCAATGACGCCTTGCCGTACTCATTAATGCCCAATGCTTCTCCAGTGATTGCATCTCCGGGAGTAATGATGGGTATATCTACGAGTGGTGATTTGCTATGTGCCCATCGGTTCACACGAAATCGTTGATAAAGATGGGTTTCATACGGTTTTCCCATATCACTGACGTTTATGAGATATTCAAACGTTGTCGCCCAACCCTCGTCCATAAAGCCGTACCGGGTCTCGTTAATTCCCATGTAAAAGGGCATATACGTGTGTGATATTTCGTGTTCAGCTACCAATCGGGCAAAAGCCATATTTTTATACGAAGCATCGTTAGCCATCATCGGGTATTCCATCCCGGCACCGCCCTGAAACTCCGTCGTCTTCACGTAGGGATAGGGTACATCCGGCCAATGATGCGAAAACCAGTCGAGCGCATGACGCCCGAACTGAACCATATGGTGGAAGTCGGCTGATGTGTCGTCATAAGCGGCCTGGACGCTGGCGCGTCTGCCCGTTGCATCGTCGACCAGCACGCTGGCTGCATCCCAGTCGTAGTGATTGCTGAAACCGAATGCCACATCAGGCACATAATGCGCCGTAAAATGCCAGGCATTCATTCCGTTACCGGTTGTAATGTCGCCCGCTTCCATCTCCGCCTGCGTAGCTACATGGATGGTCGAGTCGGAGAGAAAGGATCCACGGTATCGTGCGAGTGGCCTGGCCTTCAGCAGGTCAGCCGGGTTTTTGAGCGTTCCGGTGCCCCAAACCACGTAACCTGCCGGTACGCGCACCGTGACGTCATAATCGTTGAAATCGCTGTAAAATTCATGCCCGAGTGTGAAGGACATCGTATCCCATCCTTCATAATCGTCATAAACAGCAACCCTCGGATAGAAATACGCGATATAGAAAGTCGTCGAGTCGATCTCGCCTTCTCGTCCCGGCTTTTGTGCCAGAGTATAGTGCCAATTAAAAGCCAGTTGTATGGAATCATGCGGTGCTAGCGGTTCCGGCAATTTCACAGGTTGCCAAGTGAAGAAACGCGGATTTTCTTTCCAGACCTGAGCCTTGTCATTAACCGCAAATGAATCGATATGCACACCGGTGCTCAGAAATTTTTCCGAGACGCCCTCGGCACGAGGTGCACCCGGTTTATGCACGTTCATGAACAATTTAAAAACCAACGACTTCAATGAGTCAGGACTGTCGTTTCTATAAACGATTGTTTCGGATCCTTTTATCAAACGATTCGGAGGTTTTGCCGTGATTGTAATGTAGTAACGGGCATGATTCTCCCAATAATTAGGACCCGGTTTCCCGTCTGTTGATCGGGTTCCTGCCGCGTAGGCAGCCTTGACATTTCGAGGCTCGTAGAGGCCCTGTGAAGATGTTGTGCTTTCGCTCTGTCCAAACACAGGTTGAGCAGCTAGTATTGGTAAAACGGTCAATATTCCCAATAAGAAAAGAAAAAAGGTTGATACCCGGTCTTTCATCGTTAGGTATATTCTCATTTCGTCGGATTCATTTATTTAAGAGAAAACCTAACTTATGATAATCTTTGATGATTTATCTGTAAAAGTCGGTTAAATATTGAGTGACCAGACGAGTGTAACAGGATAAAGAAGCCCAAGATGTACAAACGAACAGACTTCAGAAGATGCAATTGTCACTTACTTCTAACCTGATAAGATCGCACCGCATGTTTTTCCACTTCTTTGCGGTAGAACCAGGCTTTTTTAAACCTTTTCATCGCATAAAGCGGTGCCTGATCGAAAAAGTGGGGTGATTTGGGATTCGCACTTTCGCCAAATTCGATGACTGATCGCGACCTGATCTGAGGGCCGAAATCGATTACTTTGACAAAGGAATTTCCCCCCACCCCGTAGCGTCTTCCAGCGGACCAATCGCTTAATCTTGGTGGTGTTGTCGACGGAACAAATGCAAAAACAGCGGTTGGAGCACCGGCTATGGGCAAACTCGGCAGGTTATCACTGAAATAAGCCGGATCATCTTCAGGAGGTCGTTGCAGGCGATTGACTTTACCCCACGGGACTTCAATGGTTCCCCATCTCTTTTGAAGTGCGTCCAACGTCTTGGATATGGCCATCAATTCATGCCATCCACCTTTCCGACCCATCATCCCTTCATCGTATAACAGGTCGGTTGAAAGCATAAACCACGTTGTAGGCACCGACTGAATACTTGCAGTACGATTCCAATTTAGAAGTCTTTTGATTGCTACACGAAGCTCTTTGCGATCGGATGTTCCCGGCCTCAATTGTGCCGGCAAAGTATCAGGACTGGCTTTTATCAACTTTTCCCACTCCGATTTAATCTCCGGCATTAAATCATCTGCCAGTGTCAGGTGCGTATTCCAGATGTCCTTTGCGAATTCATCAAAAGTGATGTTATGCATATTATCGAGAACCCGCCTGCTGCTCTTCCACCGCCAGTGGTCGGCTGCATTTCCGATCATATAAGACGGAAAATCGCTCCTTTTATAAGGAACAGAATCTGTTACAAACATCGGTGAAGAGTTGCAATTCTCCAGGAATCCCGATTTCGGGTTGAGTACCTGGGGTAGTTCGGTGAGTTCGTGATAACCGTGCCATTGTGTTTTGGGATTCGAACCATCCACCGGTTTACTCCAATCAAACGATGTGTCTCGTCTGGGAACAGCACCATTGTAGACATACCAAATGTTTCCCTTATTGTCAGCATAAAGCAAATTCATGTAGGGGATATTCAACATCGACTCGGCGGAATGAAACTCTTTGAAGTTTCGAGACCGGATCATCGCATAAAGTTGATCATCCCAGCCACCGCTTCGTAATTTTGCCAGGCGAACGGCCAGTGGGCGACTCTGCTTGTCAAGACCGATAATCGGCCCGTTATTCGTCTTCCAGAACCGGAGTCTGATAGTTTTGGTTTGACGTGGATTACCGACTTTCACGTTTAGACTGCTTGCATAAGCTCCCTCTCCCAATGACCTCGTTGTGCCGCTTGAATCCCCAATGTTCACTTTGATCGTCTCCGTCCATGTTATGGCCCGACGATGACCTTTACCATAGCGATAGGCCAGGGGATGTGCGGGTTCGTCAAACTTTTCTACGTATAAGTCGCCGATATCCGGATAGTTGTCCGTGAAAGTCCAGCCCAGGTTTTCATTATTTCCCATGTACGGCAAAAGATAACCAAACCGGGTGTTCCCGCTGAACACGAGTCCCTGATCGCTGTGCAGATGAATCTCAAAGAAGCTGGTTATTCCGAAAAACGGAGAGTGCGGATTGACAAGCAACATGGCATGACCATCGGCAGTCCGCGACGGCCCTACCGCCCACTCATTTGATCCGATCGGCGTATCACCCAATGACCCCTTAAAATTTTCTGCGAAACGGACTATCGATCCGGACTCATAATTTTTACCAATCATGGCAACTGAAACGGCCGACGTGTCTTTTTTACCTACGGGCCAGCCATTTTTCAACAAAGTCTCTTCCATGGACTTATGAAACCCGGAAAAGCCAAGAAACGCAAGTTGATCATATCTGAAACGCATGAGTGCCAGCGTATACCAAGGTTCAACATGCTTTAACAAGCCCTTTTTCCGGGGATGTGCTGCCAGCCAGTCATTAAAACCGGCGGCATAGGCATCCAGAAGTCTTTGCATTTTCGGTGATTCTCTTTCGTATTCCTTCCTTGAGAGTTCCGGAATCTGCAGTGCCCGGTCCAGATAGTCATCACCCACGGTTTTTGCACCAAAGATTTCAGACGCACGGCCTGTCGATCTGAGAAAATTGCGTTCCACCAGCGGCCAGTTTGCATTAGCCTCCACCCAGGCGGAGGCATAGATAACACTGGCATCGGTCGGTCCATAGATATGCGGAACGCCGTAATGATCGAGGTAGACGGTAGCTGTTCCGTAAGATGTAGTGTGTGTTATTTGGGCAGCGGAATATCGGCTAGCCCCAAAAATAATACCAATGAACATCACGGCAATAGTTACACGTCTACGGTTGTCTTTGAGTAATTTTTGACTCTTTTCTTGTTTCATTTTTTGATCTCTGTCCGTTATGTAAACCTCCGGGGTTTCCAAAGATCCCTGAGAATTAACTTGTTGGAATTCTTCATTACTGCCTTCCACTTGAATCCGGCTTCTCCACTCGTTCGTAGTGCATCGGTTTGTTTGAAGTATAAGTAACTCCCTGTGCGAACATGATTTCCACCGGTTTTCCGTAAGCGTTCAACTCAAAAGTGATATAGCTCGTACCAAAACTATGACCCTGCCAGGCGACACGAAATGTATTGTCGTGCCAGTGCGTCAGTTTACCTGTATACCAGGGATTACCCAGTTTCAGTCTCAGATGCCCGTTTTTCAGCTTAACGTGCGCCGTGCCATAAAAGTCATCTTTATACATACCTGCGTAATCTTTTAGCGGCAGCGGTGCTTTGGTCCCGGGTTTCCGGGTCTTGTAGAGTTTCATAGCTGCCGCCCTGATCATCTTCTTATACTTTTGTTGACTGCGATATTCCAGTGCACTGACATCTCGATGATAAACTCCGAGATATGACTGCAGGACATAGGATACCACGCCCAGCACCCCATTGTCGAGCCACGTGTTGCTCAGCACGACGACCCCCAGATTGGCATCCGGCACAATAGCAGCGAAAGAGGTCATTCCGGCATTAATGCCGCCATGAAAAATAAGCTTATGTCGACCATAATCTTCGATTCGCACTCCCAGTCCCTGCGCATAATAATCGCTCTTCGGGCTCATCGCACGTAATAGTGGATAAAATACCCGATCATCATGTCCGATGAATATCTGGGGAGTTTCAATCTCTCTGACGACCGACGGCTTCAGGATCGTTTTGCCATCATAGTGTCCGTTCGCAAGCAACATGAGGAGCCAGTGTGTCATGTCCATCGCACTGGAGTGGATGTTGCTGATTGGCGCTACGATATCAGCGTCGTAAGGCCAATAGTCAAAAATACTCAAAGGCTGAAGTTTTCCGTTCACCACGGCATGTGGCACAGCAATATTCGTCGCTTTTGCAATATCCCTGGATGTTGTAATAGTTCGTGTCATGTTCAGGGGTTCGAAAATGTGTTGTCTGATATATTGATGCCAGTTTTCTCCGGTAATGGCCGGAATGAAACGGGATGCTGTAAGGAACATCATGCTGTTATAACAAAAGTGATCACGGAAACCATAATCCGGTTTTTGATAGCGCAGCCTCCTTACCACATCACTATCGTCAGAAGTGAACCACATATTCGTCGGATCACAATAACCGTTACGGTGCGATAGCAAGTCCCGTAAAGTGATGTGACGCGTTACATATGGATTGCTCAGCAGAAAATATTTTACATATTTGGTGACCGGTGCATCCCATGAGAGTCTGCCTTCCGAAACCAGCGTACCCAAAGCCGTTGTGGTCATCGTCTTACTGATTGACCCGATCGCAAACAGCGTATTCGCATCTACCTTGCCAGGCTTACCCACTTCGCGCACACCATAACCCTTTGCCATTACCACCTTACCGTCTTTAACCACAGCAATCGCCAGTCCCGGTACATGCCATAGGTTCATGACTTTATGGATATAGGCATCGATGCCTTTTAACGATTTAGGCGGGGTTGTGGGTGCAGAAGAGTTTGTCTCAGTTGATTGTGCGAAGGTTGGTCTTAACGACAATCCCGAAATAATTAAGAATGATATTACGGCGACCAGAAAATACCGCAGATTGTTTTCTTGCATCGGATAAATTTTTCGCTTATATGTGTATTTGGATAGATATTTGTTCATTGTTAATCTCCGTTATATCTCATACTTATAAGATTCCCTTTGGCCTTTGACTTTTTAGCAATCTGATGAGTATCAACTATATTAACCGCATTAATCTGACTTCCAATGATTATTCGATGGATTGGCATCCACCCAAATTCCACCGTCCAGGTCTATCGACTTCAGTGATTTGTGCTTTTTAATATTGATTGTGGCATCATTTTGGTCAACCTTCCAAATAGCTGGTGTTTCATGGATCGCCTGATGGCTGCCATCACGGAAATGAAGAACGAGATTGACCGGCGCATCCATGCCCCCGATGTTTATCAGTCTTACGCTATATCCTGTTTTTGTCTTTGAGACCTTATCTATTGCCAGGTCGATATAATTTCGGCTGAAGAACCAATCATTCCAGAACCAGTTCAGGTTTTGCCCCGATACATCATTAAACGTATAGAAGAAATCCCATGGGCTTGGGTGCTTGCCATGCCATCGGGCGATATAAGCCTGCAGGCACTTCCTGAACAGGGAATCACCAAGCAAGTCCCTTACGGCCAGATAGCCCAGTGCCGCTTTTCCGTACTCGTTAAAATGCAGTCCAATCCCACTCAGTCCGGTACCTGTGAGCGCATCACCCGGGGTGATAATGGGCAAATCAGCCAACGGCGAAGTATCATGTGCCCAATGGTTCACACGAAAGCTTTTGAATATCCGGTTTTCCATGGCTTTACCGACATCATTAACTCCCATCAGATATTCAAAGGTTACGGCCCATCCCTCGTCCATGAATCCATAACGGGTTTCGTTAATTCCCATGTAAAAGGGCATATACGTGTGAGAAATTTCGTGTTCCGCCTGGCTTCGTGAAAGGATGATATTCGGCAGGGAAATATCATTAGCCATCATGGGATATTCCATACCTGCTCCACCCTGGAACACCGTCATCTTGGTGTAAGGAAATGGAACTCCCGGTAAATGATGGGACAGCCAGTCGACGGCACGCCTGTCGATCCCAGCCATATGATGGAAATCTTTTGCTTGATCATTATAGGCGGATTGTACACTTGCTCTCCGCCCTGAAGATTTGTCAACCATCACGCTGGAGGCGTCCCAATCGTAGTGGTTACTCAATCCAAATGCCACGTCGGGTATATTTTTAGCCATAAAATGCCATGCATTCATGCCATTACTTTTCGTGATTGATCCGGACTGCATCTGGGCCAAAGCAGCAATGTGAATGGTGGAGCCTGAGGTAAATGAAGACCGGTATCGAGCCAATGGTCCGGCTTTCAATACCTCTTCCGGATTTTTGAGATTTCCGGTACCCCAAACGACATAGCCGGCCGGGACCCGAACGGTTACGTCATAATCGTTAAAATCACTATAGAAATTTTGAGCGATAGTATATGGCATGGTATCCCATCCTTCATAATCGTCAAAGACCGCCACACGGGGATAAAAATAGGCGAGGTAAAAGGTCGTAGAATCCACCACTCCTTCAAGCCGGGCCCAATCGGGCAACCCCTTAAGCACGGCAAGTTTGTAATGCCATCGAAACGTAAGTTTTACAGAGTCATGTGGAGCCAGCGGCGAAGATAACTTTAACGGCTGCCAGGTTATAAAATGTGGAATATTACGCCACGGACGTGACTGGCCGTTTATGGTGAAAGAATCGATATGCTCGCCTGATGTATAATATGTTCTCGGAAGGAAACCCTCTCCACCCATGGGAGCTCCGGTTCTGTGCGTATTCATAAATAGTTTAATGACCAGGTTTTTTAATGTATCCGGACTCTCATTAAAATAGACAATCTGTTCTGACCCGCTGATGGTCCGATTGGGCGGTTTTGCCAGGATCGTAATCCTATATCGGCCACGATTCTGCCAGTAATTCGGTCCGGGATTGCCATCTCGAGAACGGGTTCCTTTGGCATAGGCGGATTTTAAGTTGCGCGGTTCATATAAACCGGCCGGATGTTCAATTGGTGAAGGGTGGGATGGTTTATCATTCTGACCGCAAGCCAATTGAGTAGACACACAGGCACTAAATACCCACGCCAGCAGTACATATAATCGTTTCTTTTTCATGATTATTTTCATCCTGTCTCTGGTTCATCGTACATTAGCTTTCCAGGATTCGGAATCTTGATAGAGTCGATCTGAATAAGACTTTGGCTTATCACTTTGATCAGGAACAGCTCGTATTCACTTCACAAAGAACGAAATAATGGCCGGGCGTGAGGTTGAATCTCGCGGTCGCCCTCTTCCCGGGAGCAACCGGATGCATCCCATTGGTTGCGAGTAAGAATTTTGGAAACTTATCGCCCCGGTTGATAGCTGGTAGTTCTTTTACCACGCTGTCACGAGTCGTACCATCCTTCACCTTCACAAACCATGCTTCGTGGATTGTTTTGCCTTTATTCACGAACGTCGCCTGGACGAGTCCAGCCTTTACTTTTTTGGGAATACCTGCATAGACATAGTCGGTAGCGGTGATCTTCATTTTCGCCGGAAACGCTGCACTTTTCCCTCGTTTGCATCCTAAAATAACAACACCGAATGCGACGATGACGAGAAGTGCACCGATGATCGGTACACCATGTGCGATTGGATTGTTTCTGTTCTTATGTTTCATTTTGACCTTCATTGTGAATCTTATTTTTTTAATTTTTTTGGATATATGCCTGGAACTATCCCGCCAGCCAGCGCGAAAAATGCAGCCACCAATGCCACGAGAGAGACATATGAGCGGTTACCAATACAAACAGGAAAAACAAGAATGAGAACCCGTAGGCGAAGTACAGTTTGTTTTTGCGCCAGTCGTTGTAGAGTAAAATCAATAAGACGATTTCGATAAAAATCACCGCGTAGAACTCCGACATCCAGGCACTGAGGTGACCAGGGTACATATAGAAAAAGGGGATACGGCCGAGTGCAGGCGGAATAACCACAAAAGCTGTGGAAACCATAAAACGCTGATGTTTTCGAAAATCCCGGCGGTTTACAATAGCAAGGATGTAGAACAGGATGAAGTACAGAAGCAGGCTGATATCTATGTAAGCCAGGGCAATGCGGCCGTCGCCCAATGTCAGCGGTGTTGTTCCCCGGCCCAGTGCCAGGTGCACCATATCCAGTGCGGTGATTACCAGCATGGGAGCAAGGACAAATGACAGTTTCCCGAGCCTGCGGTGCCATTGAACGTTATCGCGACCGATGAGATATGTCTGTGTAACCACCAGGACCATCCAAAGCATGGCAAATACCGCATGGATATGATGGATCAGATCCGTCTTCCCGAGACGTGAAAAGTAATCGGGAAAAAACCCAACGAAAATGAATAAGAAAATACCCGCGATGTAGATATAAGCATGCCTGTATATTGCGTCTTTCTTTACTTTCTTTACGTTAGGTTTCGCTGAAATCAATTCTTCATTTATTTCCATGATTATGTTCCCCGCGTAAATGATGGTTTGTCGGTGTCATGTCGTAAAAACACCGCCAGATTACAGCTACATGTAGATATACCCCTTTTGTCCATAGACCACCACATCGGTCAGCGCCGACAGGGTAATCGTGACATCCGGATCCACAATCTTGTCCGGTATCCCGTTTTCGGCGAGTGCCTGGCTGCATATCATTAGTTTTACCACGGCGTTCTTGAGCGCATGTATGATCGGGAGATTAGGGTTATCCGCCTTGAATTGTTTCTCGTAAAACGCATTCTTTACCGCTGCGTACCCCGACTGACCATCGAGCAGGGCAACGATGTGAACGTGATTGGAAGGGACTTTCCCATAACCCATAAGATTGACCAGCCGGGCAAGTCGCTTTAAACCCTGAAATTGCCCGGAAGGATCAGGCTCTTTGCTGACGATGTCTACAAATATCTTGTAATCCACTTTCGGATCCGGTCGCACCGGCAAATTCGGACGCGGGT
>Ga0102953_1001655_pt1 | contig 13974 bp, 12 predicted proteins | sample SalPon2A_C_D2_MG_FD_78509 | JGI IMG/M metagenome (GOLD analysis project Ga0102953, IMG submission 78509) | Soil microbial communities from South San Francisco under conditions of wetland restoration - Salt Pond MetaG R2A_C_D2_MG | ecosystem: Environmental > Terrestrial > Soil > Wetlands | place... | reverse complement strand
TTCATTTGGGCGCGAAGATATCTGGCATCCCGAAAAAGACACGTATTGGGGAGCTGAAAAAGAATGGCTGGCACCCAGCGACGAAAGATATGAAAATGTAGACAAGCCAGACACCATGGAAAATCCGCTGGCAGCGGTACAAATGGGTTTGATTTATGTAAATCCTGAAGGCGTAAACGGGAAACCCGATCCATTAAAAACCGCGGCACAGGTGCGTGAAACCTTTGCCCGGATGGCTATGAACGATGAAGAAACGGTTGCTTTAACAGCCGGAGGCCACACTGTAGGTAAAACGCACGGAAATGGCGATGCCACATTATTGGGCCCTGAACCGGAAGCAGCAGATGTGGAAGAACAAGGTTTGGGATGGAAAAATCCACAAAAAACCGGAAAAGGACGTTATGCCATAACCAGTGGTCTGGAAGGCGCCTGGACCACACAGCCAACAAAGTGGGATAACGGTTATTTTGAAATGCTGTTTGGGCATGAATGGAAAAATGTAAAGAGTCCGGCCGGTGCACATCAATGGGAGCCCGTGGACATCAAGGAAGAAGATAAACCGGTAGATGTGGAAGATTTTTCCATTCATAATAATCCGATGATGACAGATGCCGATATGGCCATGAAAGAGGATCCGGTTTACCGCGAAATTTCCTTAAAGTTTAAGGACAATTTTGATGCTTTCTCTGATGCTTTTGCTAGAGCCTGGTTTAAATTAACGCACCGAGACATGGGACCAAGAGCTCGTTATATTGGCCCGGATGTGCCACAGGAAGATTTAATATGGCAGGATCCCATACCGGAAGGAAAAAAGGATTATGATGTTGATGCTGTAAAAGAAAAGATTGCAAATTCAGGTTTAAGCATCTCAGAAATGGTATCTACGGCCTGGGACAGTGCCAGAACATTCAGAGGTTCCGATTTCCGCGGTGGTGCCAACGGCGCACGTATTCGTTTGGCTCCTCAAAAAGATTGGGAAGGTAACGAACCGGAAAGATTATCAAAAGTATTGTCGGTTTTGGAATCCATTGCCAAAGAATTTGGAATTAGCGTAGCTGACACCATTGTTTTGGCTGGAAATGTTGGCGTAGAGCAGGCAGTTAAAAATGCCGGCTTCGATGTTAACGTTCCATTTGCTCCCGGGCGTGGTGATGCCACAGACGAGATGACGGATGCAGACTCTTTTGCGCCTCTTGAACCACTGGCTGATGGTTACCGGAACTGGATGAAAAAAGACTACGTGGTAAGTCCGGAAGAATTAATGCTCGACCGTACACAGTTATTGGGACTTACAGCCGTTGAAATGACTGCTTTGGTTGGTGGAATGCGTGTAATGGGTACCAATTACGGTGGAACCAAACATGGTGTATTCACCGACAATGAAGGTGCACTTACCAACGACTTTTTTGTAAACCTTACCGATATGGCCTATGTTTGGGAGCCAACAGGAAATGGACTTTATAATATCCGTGATCGTAAAACCGGAGAAGTAAAATGGACGGCCACACGCATGGATTTGGTGTTTGGGTCTAATTCTATTTTGCGTTCCTACGCCGAAGTTTACGCACAAGACGATAACAAGAAAAAATTTGTAAATGACTTTGTGGCAGCATGGAACAAGGTAATGAACCTTGATCGTTTTGACCTGGCCTGATTTCAGTGCCGGATAACGTTATTATATCAAAAAGGTGGTTTTTAGTGGACCGCCTTTTTATTTGTTCTTGAGTTGTTTCCATTTATCTTTAATATTCTCCTCTCCCTCGAAGTAACTGCTTAATTTTGAGTCGTTACTAAATATTTCGAAAGAAGGTGCCAGCAATATTTTATTTGAATCCGGATATTCAGCCACATCATAGCCAATATAGGTTCTTATATCGAGATAAATGCAAACTTCATTTGTGTGATTGTAAAGCTGATGTGCTCCGGTTTTTCCCATCTCAAAAAAGATTAAATCGCCACAACTAACAACTTCCAATCCATTAGGCGTTCGTAACGTAGCCGAGCCGGAGATAATCATAAACAGTTCCTCTGCATACCGATGGAAATGATAAAGCGTAGAATACTGGTCAGGATTTAATTGCCGTAAATCAAAGTTCAAATTTTGCGGATTTATCCCTTTTTTTATTCTTGAAACATCGGTGAAAATTCTGTAATTGTCAATCTTATTCGGATTTTCCTGAAATTCTCTTTCGTCTGATTTAAAAATGGTTGCCATAATTTTTGTTTTAGTTGTTTACAATTTAATATTCCAGTTTGCAAAAGTGAGCAATCTTTTTACGAATGCGCATGCTACTAATGTTCTTTGTGTATGTGTCGCTTAGCGCTTTCGAAGCGCGTTGGTATCCATGTTACAAAAGCATAACAAAAGAAACTAAATTAAAACCTTGCACTTTTCGCCAAATGTACTATACAAGATTTTACATGGTGTTTCTTAAATCAGGATTTACTTTTTTCCAATTTATTTAATAAGTCTTATTTCCACCCTTCTGTTGAGTGCTTTGCCAGAAGCTGTTTCATTGCTTGCAACCGGACTTGATTCTCCCAACCCGGAAGCATTAATGTTTGACACATCGATTCCCTTTGATTTTAACCAATTTATTACCGATTTTGCTCGCCTTAAAGAGAGGTCATTGTTTAATAAATTGTCTCCATCGCTATCGGTATGTCCAACTATCTCAAGTTTAAGATTGTGGTTATTCTTCAAAAAATCAGATAAAGCGTTTAAAGTTGATTCTGATTCCTTTTTTGGAACGTATTTGCCCGAATCAAAATGAATTCCATATAAATTAACAAATCCTTTTTCTTTAAGCTCTTTGTTTAAATAATCTGCTGATTCGGCTCCTCTTTTCTTGAGAATCAATATTACATTTTTGTTTTCTTCCCGTTTTAGTTCAAAATTAATACTTGCTGTTGAATACAAACTTTTATTTGCCGTTACGGTTATCATACCGATGGGGACAGCTTCCAGGTTAAAACTTCCATTCTCTTTTGTTAAGCTTTCTTTTAATCCATTAGCTGAAACAAGTACATCCTTCATTAAATTACCTTCTTCATCTTTAACTATACCACTGATATTTCCAATGCATTTGTATTCACCTTTAGGATTAATAAGTAGTTGTATAAAATCAATTGCAAAGCCATCTCCTGCTCCTGTTATTGGGTCATCAATTTTTATACTGACTTTTCCTGATTCAAAAAGAGGATTGTCTTCCGGTAATAAACCAACTTGTACTAATTTGCCCACTGGTCCTGTTTGACTTAACTTATTGATGACATCTTCCACATAATTTAAACGTTTTCCATTTATAGAAAATTGAAATGAAGTACCCCAAACAGGCGATTGAAAATCATCTAACATCATCTGAATTACAATCTTATTGATGTCAATTTTCGGTTTTTTAAATTGTATTTCAATGGGAACGGGATTATTCTCAGGCCTTTTTGTTTGAGAAGTGTATCCATCGCATCCTCCTGATTTGTAACTACTAACTACCATAATTCGATCTGTACCCGGGTGGTCATTTTCGTCTGTTTTCCAGGGAAAATCATGAACTGATGTATTCATGCCACAAAAAGGGTCAAATCCTTCTTCCCAGCCAAATCCAAGATTATCAACATCGCCAACTCTTACAACAATGTCAGCATTTTCAGTGCTTTCAGAATAAAAATACTGGTCGGAGTTGTCAACAACTCCGCCTTCTGACTTAAAAAGTTTGGATATTTGCTCTCTTGATAATGCGACATCAAAAAACTTAATATCATCCAATAAACCAAAATAAGGATCTCCAAAAGAAGGATTATTACCAATATTGAAATAATTTAATCCACCGGAATCAGTGCCTTCTCTCTCGTAAAATTTTCCATCTACAAAAATGAGTACTTTATTTTTGGTTTGATCAAATACTATTGCTACAAAAGACCATTTGCTTTTGTTTATTTTTGCCGCCCCTATTGGGCTATTACAATAGGCAGTCCATTTCCACCCTCCTCCGCCTCTCGAATCAATTGCCATACTCCTGTCAAAACCACCATCATCATGCGAGAAAATGGTCATCTGTTTGTTATCGAAGTCGGGTTTTGCCCAAAATGTAACAGTTAATTCAGGCATAACTACAGGATTGATATCCGTATTGACTTTAATCTCTGTTTGTCCGTCAAATCGAATGGCTGATTTTTCATTTCCTTTTCTATCGTTAACATAGTTAACATTTTCAAACACTAAATTAAATGTTGATTTTTCTTTAACTTCCTCGTTGCTATTACATGAAATGTTTAGGATTGGGTTGGTTTGTGCAAAAACGTTTATCTGAAGTAATAAAATTGCAGATAAAATTTTTAAAAAGATAAAATTTTTCATGCAGATTCTTTTTTGATTTAAAAAATTAAGTGTCTCATTTTTTAAAAGCCATTTAACGTAGTAATATAATGTAATATACATATTATTAAATATTTTTCAATTATTCCTTTTGCTTTGAATTGAATATATTCCCCCATATTGAATGAATATTTTTATATTGTTCGTTTAGACAATACACATCATACTTGTTCAATAAGGTTTTGAGTAGATAATAATACATTAAAATAAATTTTGCATCCCGTAATGTTTGGAACAAGGAACGGAAAATGATTAAGGATAAAAATTAACCAGTATTACAGTAAGTTACAATTGGCAGCAATGAACATGAGTTTGTCGGCGGGTCGAATTTTCCATAATTCATTTTGAGTGCTTAAACCTTTTTATCGATCCTGGTATTTGAAGTTTATCGAATCCTACCATATATAATTGCCCCGCATTTTCAAATATTTTATTAAGCTTTTTTATGGACAGGTTTTCTTTAAAAATCAACGGTTTCTTAATGTTTAAGGAAGAGTATTCATTTTTAATCTCCGCTAATGATGTCCAGTTTCCCATTGAAAGGGAAGAAGTTTCAGTCCAGTGAACGATATTGGGTACAAGTTCCATAACATCCAATACTTGTGTAGCTTTTGGATAATAAACTGCCCAAACGCTATCGGTAAGCCTTTCAAAATTGGGTTTATTTACATAAATACGGATTGAATTTACATCTGGTGTATTTACTATGGAGGTAAAATCAGAAACTTTTAGTTCACTATGTGTTACATCGCCTAAATTTTTTGTATTTGTTAGTGGATCGCCCCATAGTTTCTTTTGTTTTTTATAAAAAAAGGCGCCTATATCCCCATAAATCAGGTTACTGATTCCATCGCATGAGGCATGTTTGGATTCAGGATAATAGCTGAATGCCCGCTCCGCTTCAACATAATATTTGTCAAAGCATATGTCTATATTTCTCTCAATAATTTTTACAGCTTTTCTCTTATTCTCGTCTGAGGCATCCTTCCAAATGTATCTTAACAGCATTGCCAAGCCTTTAGCCTGTCGCAGGTTCCATTCATGAATCTCAACCAAATCATCTTCGTCAGGGAATGGCTCAGACAATTCTTTTAGAGCAGATTTAAAAAGCTTGTCCTGATAATTTAATGGAAATTCTTTATGAAGGTCGTTTCCTTCTTTATCCCTGAAACTTTTCAGAATTGATGCAGTATTATTCAGATCATATTTACATAGTTTGCCGGTTCGCCTGTTTTTTGGCCCCCACATACCAGATTCAGCATCCTGAAAATCGTACATCCATTGTAACATGGCATGCTTCCATTCCGGTGAAAACGTGTACAAGTTGTATGCTTCAAAAGTATTATCAGACCTTGTTGCATCAAGAAGGTTACGGGCAAAATGAAATGTTGTTTGCGGAAATTTTGATGCCAGCCATCCAACATAGGAGATATCGTCCAAATGAGCTATCAGTTTTTTCGGGGTATTGATTGAATCGAGAAATGTGATGGGATATTTTAGTTTCAAGGGTGCGGTTGTTGAATCTGTTAATGAAACGATATGGTCAACAACATTTTTTGAAACCTCATAATACACACAAAAAGGAGCCGTTTCATCAATAAATGCACCTGTATTTGGATTCTGTAGATTAAGGAAGAAATTTATTTCATCCTGATTATTTTTGAAATCGGGAACTTTAATCAAGCCCTCTTTATTCTTTAATTTATAATGATAATCGGACAACATTTTAAGTGATTTCAGATAGTTACCTTTATCAAGATAATACCCGAAACCAACCATTCTGAATTCAAATTCAGCCATATAATAGCCTTCTTCCTGTAACGATTTGTTCATTCTGAACAGTTCTTTTACCTGCCTTTGAATATGATTCTTAGCCACAAATGCGGAAATGACAATAAGAGCTATTAAACAGGCGAATACAATAAGTATTGTTCTTTTTGTTCTCATGTTAAAGCGTTTAAAGTTTTGTGACTTTTTTAGAAGTGAAATTGTTTTTCGAATACAAACATATCAGCGTTTGGTCAGTGTATCAAAAATCTGGTGCAGATGGTCTTAAAAAGTGATAAATGGGAATTTGTGCAGATTATCAATTTGAATTTCTATCTTTTTTTGCTGGTTAAAATGAAAACTTATAAAGGGTTTTTATGACGAAATTACGTTAAAGATATCTTTTCAACCTGTTCTTTTAAACTTTTATAAAGCGATCGGGAAACGGGTATTTCAATTGGATTACCATCAAGAATAACTTTGGCATTTTTTACATTTCCCGTAATTTGTTTTACCTGTTTAAGATTGATTATAAAGGCCCGGTGACATCTGAAAAACTCCGAAAAGGATTTTAAATCCTTTTCCGTCTGGTGCAATCTTCCTCTTTTGGTTATTTTTTTTAATTTTCCATTGTTTTCACGCAGGTAAAAATCAAGATAATTGCCCCACGATTGAATAAAAACGATTTTGTTTCTATTGATTTCGATGTTATTTTTTTCAAGAGACACTTTAATAATCTCGTCTTCCTTCCCAATGGAATTTTTCAACTTTTGTGAGGCTTTCAGAACATCAGAAGCTAGCTGCTGATTTCTCCTGTTGGCCGATTTATTGCTGTAAAACAAAAATTCGATTATAAGGATGACCAGAAAAAGACTGAAAATATGATAAAGTAGTTTTAGGTACCATTGAATACTAAATGGCATATCGCCTGTAATCCAAACAGTAAATAAAAGTATGATTAAGGTACTGAACAGTATGTACGGTAAAAAGGTTATGATTTCATTCTTTAGTGTCCACGTTTTCTTCTTTTTGATTATGTGTCGGATAATATAGAAATTGAAGGTGGTAAGAAGAAAAGCAAGCAAGGCATAAACAGGGAATAGAATCAGTTTTAACTCAGCGTCTTTGTCTCTGAATCCGAATGGTTGCAGCAAAACCAAAAGCAAAAGAATTACAGCAGCCGAAAAAAGTCCGTTTTTCCACGATTTATTTTCAGGCTCGTATTTCGAATATTTAATTTTTAAGAATTTCATGGTTTAACAAAAATAAGAAATACGATTCATCCTGACATTTTGGTTTTTCAAATTATGACGTAACAGATTAAATCTGAGTTCAAAACCCCATAATATTTTTATACTTTTATAACTAAAACCAAAATACATCAAAAATAAGCTACGATTATGAAATGCGTAATTAAAAAATATCTTCAGTGCGGACCATTGTTTGTACTCCTTTTTTCGGGTTTGTTACTAACGTCATGCAACCAACAGCCAAAAGAGACTTTCCCCGATGGGACGGTTATCCCAAAATGGTTTGCCGACACTACAAAAGTGGATGTCTCTATGCTGGGTAAGATGTATTCCATTGCCGATTATGGCGCCATTGCTGACGATTCAACTCTGAACACCCAAGCAATACAGAAATTAATCGACAAAGTTTCAGCCGACGGTGGCGGTGTGATTGTGGTTCCCAAAGATACCTTTATGAGCGGGGCTCTTTTTTTTAAACCGGGTACACATTTACATGTGGAAGAGGGTGGCATGTTAAAAGGCTCTGACGAAATTGCCAATTATCCTGTTCAGCCATCGCGTATGGAGGGACAAAATCTCGATTATTTCCCGGCGCTGGTTAACGCTTACCATGTTCCCGGCTTTACTATTACAGGGAAGGGAACCATCGATGGAAACGGCAAAAAGTACTGGGAGGCTTTCTGGCAACGCCGACGGGAGAATCCGCAGTGTACTAACCTGGAAGTTTCGCGTCCGCGACTGGTATTTATCTGGGGCTGCGATAATGTGTATATTCAGGATGTGCACCTCCAAAACACGGGATTCTGGACTACTCACCTCTACCAATGTAATTATACTAAAATTCTGGATGTGAATATATTTGCACCGCGTAGGCCGGTGCCGGCTCCCAGCTCCGACGCGCTCGACCTCGACGTGTGTTCGAATGTTTTGGTCCGGGGCTGTTACATGTCGGTAAACGACGATGCTATCGCGTTAAAAGGTGGAAAGGGTCCGTATGCTGATGAGGATCCCAACAACGGGCCTAACATGAATATTCTGATTGAAAATAATACTTTCGGATTTTGTCACTCGGCGCTCACCTGTGGCAGCGAGTCGATCCATGACCGGAATATTCTGATGCGTAACTGCAAAGTGGACGATGTGGCCCGGCTGATTCACCTGAAGATGCGTCCCGACACGCCACAGAAATACGAATACGTTACCATGGAGGGAATTGAAGGTAGCGGAAATAACTGTATTTATATCCAGCCATGGCGTCAGTTTTACGACTTAAAAGGCAGAAAAACACCACCGCCTTCAGTTTCGGAAAACATTACCTTTAAAAATATTACCATGAAGGTGAGAAGTTTTACGAGTATAGGAATTACGGAAAATGATAAACTGAAAAATTTCACCTTTGAAAATATGAGCATCGAAGCGCAGAATCCCAAAATCGATACGTCGGTTTTTGATGGTCTTGTCATAAAAGACGTGGTTATAAACGGTCAGCCTCTGCCAAACACCAATTAGAAAGATGAAAAGAAAGGATATCCAATATCTTGATTTTAAAAGGAATATAGACTTTTGTAATCACGTTCACATGGCAATGTTGTTTTTTAAGAAAGTAGCATAAAATCAATTTTCTTGCAAAGCCACAAATAGCGGAAAGAATATGAATTGATGTATAATACTTTGTGCTATAGCGCCCTGGCGAAACTTTCAATCCTACAGGGATAAAATATGAGTAGATTTTTCCCATATTCATGACAAATACCGGTTTTCATTTTCGATTCAAATCACGATCTTTGGGGATTAAAAATTAAGACAGCCATGAAAAATATATTATCAGAATTAAAACCACAACCATTATTCGATTATTTTGAACAGATTTGCCAGGTACCACGGCCTTCCAAAAAAGAGGAAAAAATACAACAGTTTTTGCTCGATTTTGCCAAAGCTAATAATCTGGAATCCAAAACTGATGCTGTTGGAAACGTGTTGATTTCAAAACCAGCTGTACCAGGCAGGGAAGGAGCTCCAAAAGTTATCTTGCAAACCCACATGGACATGGTTTGTGAGAAAAACAGCGATAAAATTTTTGATTTTGATAATGATGCCATTGAACCGCGGGTAGTCGATGGATGGGTTAAAGCCAACGGAACCACATTGGGTGCCGACTGTGGCATCGGGATTGCCGCACAACTGGCTGTACTTACTTCTGCTGAAATTAAACATGGCCCGCTGGAATGCCTGATTACCGTTGATGAAGAAACCGGACTCACCGGTGCTTTTGCACTAAAACCGGGATTTTTGACCGGTTCCATTTTGTTGAACCTCGACTCAGAAGATGAAGGTGAAATTTTTATCGGTTGTGCCGGCGGATTGGATTCGGTGGCTACGTTTACGTATGAAAAGGAAGCCGTTCCTGAAAATTCATCAGCACTGAAAATTTCGGTTGCCGGCCTTTTGGGTGGCCACTCAGGCGACGATATTCATAAAAACCGGGGAAATGCCATTAAAATTCTCAACCGGTTTTTGTGGAAGGCTGCTCAGAAATACCATTTTGATATTGCAAAATTTAACGGCGGAAACCTGAGAAATGCCATTGCCCGCGAAGCTTTTGCTGTAATTACAATTCCTACAAATGAAAAGGAAAATTTCATAAACGATTTTGAAAAATATGCAATCGATGTGCGGTTTGAATTTGAACATAACGAACCCGGTTTGAAACTTGCTGCCGAAAATACCGGGCAGCCTGAATATGTTATAGATAAAGATACTCAACAGCAATTGTTGCATGCATTAAACGGTTGCCCACACGGTGTGCTGGAAATGAGTACTCGCATGGAAGGTATGGTGGAAACATCAACCAACCTGGCATCTGTGAAATTGGTTGACGACAATAAAATTCAGATTGCCACCAGTCAGCGCAGCGAATTGGAAACCCGCAAATACATGGCTGCTGATATGGTTGAATCTATATTCAAATTAGCGGGTGCCGAAGTGAGCCACTCCGACGGCTACCCTGGCTGGACACCCAATCCTGACTCGGAAGTTTTAAAAATTACAGTAGATTCATACAAAAATCTTTTTGGGGTTCAGCCGAATGTTCGCTCCATTCACGCCGGGTTGGAGTGCGGATTATTTCTTGAAAAATACCCGAAACTTGACATGGTGTCGTTTGGACCAACCATCAAAGGAGCGCATTCACCTGATGAACGGTTGGATATTCCCACCACCGAAAAATTCTGGAAACATTTAGTGGATGTGCTGGAGCAAATTTGATTGAGGCCGGTGTAGCTAGAAATTTTTCAGGCTGCCACGCTGACTCAACAAAATGGCAAATGGGCGGGTTCCTTCAAATTCCGACATGATAATAATGATGATTACCGTAATAGGGACACTCAGCAGCATGCCGGTAATCCCCCACATTACGCCCCACAGCGAAAGTGTAAGGAAAACAACCAGCGGGCTGATGTTGAGTGTGTTACCCATCACTCTTGGTTCAACGAAATTACCTACAATCAACTGAATGGCTCCAACAATCGTTAGCACCAGAATTCCCGGAGTGAACTCACCAAACTGTAACAGCGCAAAAACAGTGGGGAAAAGAGTCGCAATTAACGAACCTATAGTTGGGATAAAATTCAGCACAAAAATCAGAAATGCCCAGAAAAATGGTACGTCTACACCTCCGATAAGCAATACAAAATAACTTAAAAAACCAGTGAGTAAACTTACAAGCGTTTTCAACGCAATATAGTTTCCGATGGAATGATCGACTTTGCTGATGAGCTGATTTGCATGGTCATATTTTTTCTTTTCGGGGTACATGGCCTTGAGTTTTTGCGGGAAAATAGGCTCTTCTAAAAGCAGGAAAACCAGGTAGAGCAATACGGTAAAAGCATCGCCAAACAGACCCGTAAGAGCAGAAATGAGTTTCGATAATAAATTACCAAAATTAAGATCCTTTGCAAAATTGTTGGCCAGACTAAATAAATCCACATTGAAACGCTGATTTATAGATTCTGTTAATTTATTTACATTAGCCTGGTAAACAGGAAGCGTTTCCGAAATGTGTTGGATATTTTGGGTAATCATTTCTATAATAAAAACCAGGAAACTCATCAGCAAAACGGAGGAAAGAACGGTTAACAGCCATTTGGGCCACCTGGCAATGAATTTCACTTTTGAAAGTATTTTTTTTATTACCCGAATCATAAACCAGAACAGAATAGCAAGGATAAAGGGAATTATAATGGCTTGTGCATAAATTAGCACTACCACAATGGTAATTACGACTAGAAAAATGTAAATTTTTTTTGATGTTTCCATTTGCATTTTTTTATGAATAATCCCGGATTGTCGTTATCTGGTGGCAATATTAATCATTCCTTTTTAAATGTCGGCACGGGAAATCGCATCGTATATTTCCTGCCATTCCTGTTCTGAACTGTATTCCGGCATGTTTTTCTTTGCACGTGAGTACCAAAAGGCGGCGTTGTTCAAATCCGGTTCTTCCCGGTGAAGATAGGCATGAATCCAGTAGGCTGGCTGGTTTCCAATGTCTTGTACAATTTGGTGTGCACCTTGCCAATCACCGTTTTTATCGAGTTCAAGTGCTTTAAGCAATTTTTCTTTCATTTTCTTATCATTCTTTTAACAGATTCCCGGAAACGCTTTGTATTTTACTTTTTGCGCAAACTCCAGGTATCTATCTCGTTCTTTGTGTAACGTTCTATCCTTATAAATAGTTCTTTAAACTTGTTGGTGAAGTTATTTTCTATGTTTTTGATTTTCAGACTTCGCCCAAATGCAGCCAGATAATCTCATTAAGTCTGGTAGAGTATTGTGTTATAATTTCGCCAACTTATTTTACTGAAGTTGTTCCGACTCCGGTAATCCCCAATCTTCCTCCATTGAAATCCCCAGCTTTTCCAACTCGTTCAACACCGGTTCATAAATGGTTTTTACCACTGGAATGTGTACTCCCGTGTCTTTAATTTTTTTTTCTAGTATCATTTTTACCGCAATAGCAGCGGGCAGCGCTACCGTCCGGGCAATGGAAGTATCTTCTTTGGTAGCGAAATCGAGTAACCGCGATTGAACGACCTCTTTTGTACCGTCTGTTTTTTCAACCAGGAAGGAATGCAGCATGATTACCATATCCCGTGCACCTTCAGGGAGCATCATTTTTTTTAGCATTAAATCTGCTGTAATATCGAATGTAGATCCCTCTTTGATATTTATTCGATGGTTACTAAAAAATTCCAGCCACTCCATTGCCTCAATTGCCGGACTGTGTAAATCAAGGTTGAGTCGTTCGGCCACTTTCTCTTTCACATTGCTGGGGTACACTCCTATTTTTTCGGCCACAATTTCTTTATATGTTTTTCCCTCAAAATTCTGCTTTTCGTAGCTAACCATTCCCAGCGCTTTTATGGCGTCCATGCTTTCGCACCAGTTGGGATAACGAAAAGTTCCGCGGAACATGGTTTCCACTTCAGGCAAATCATAAAGTTCGATGTAAACCAGTGAATCGCGGTTAGGATACACTTCCATTTTTCCTACTTCAGGGAAATCGATTTGCATTGGATTTTTAAACAGGTTTTCCGTGGGAATTTCAACTACTTCTCCGTTTTTCAGAAATTTGGCATCATTATTTCCGGCCATGATTACACCATGCGGCGACCAGGAAAATTTATAGCGGAACGGATTATTGGCTTCCTCAGGAGCTGCCAGTGCACCGCACAGCGAATAAAATTCTTTGATTTTTCCTCCTTCTGCATGTACCTTGTCGATAATACGCATTGCTGTCATGTGGTCGAATCCCGGGTCAACACCAATTTCATTCAAAATGATAATTCCTGCATCTTTCGATGCTTTGTTTAACGCTTTCATTTCATCAGAAACATAAGAAGTAGTTACCATGTGTTTTCTATGTTTGATACAAGCTTTGGCAACTGTTACATGAAAAGTGCAAGGAAGCAAACTAACCACCAGGTCGTGTTCCGAAACCATTTGGTCAAGCCTGTCCAAATCATCCATAGTCCAGGCTAAGGCTGTACCGTGTTCTCGACTGTTTATTAATTTTTCAGCCTTTTCAACCGTACGGCTGGCAATGGTAAGTTCGTATTGATTTGTTAATAAATAATCAGTGATAGGTTTGGCAACCATTCCGGCTCCCAGTAAAAGTATTCTTTTCATATGTTAGTGTTCTTTTTAGGCAATGAATTGTAAAGGTTGCAATTTGTGCCATCTCAATTTTGAAGCTAAAGTTGGTGATTTTTTTGGAATTTAAGGTGAAAGGATGTGTTATGTAATTAATTGCTTAAATAAATTACGGGAAGAAGTATAATTCCACCCTGTAGGTTATCATTTGCTTCCTGAAAAATTCACATTAATCCATTGGAAAACCTTGTACGAAGTTATATTGAACAAAAAACCGGACACCCGGAATTTCAGAAAAAAATTCAAAATATGCAATTGCGTCCGATATTAGGGAAAAACAAAGAAATGTGGCGCACCGAGCTGCAAAACTTTATACCTTTAACACCGAAATGTACAATCGTTTGAATTTGAAAGAAGAAGGCCAAAATTTCA
>Ga0102953_1001654_pt1 | contig 13988 bp, 11 predicted proteins | sample SalPon2A_C_D2_MG_FD_78509 | JGI IMG/M metagenome (GOLD analysis project Ga0102953, IMG submission 78509) | Soil microbial communities from South San Francisco under conditions of wetland restoration - Salt Pond MetaG R2A_C_D2_MG | ecosystem: Environmental > Terrestrial > Soil > Wetlands | place... | reverse complement strand
CCGATGATATAGGCCCTGTCTCAGATTCGGCATTTTCCCGCATTGTTCTAAATTTATAACACTTAAAATGTGCTCTGTTCCGGCCTAATCTTTCTTGACAATATATTAAACTGCCCCTGGTCTCTAATTTAATTAAAATTGCCGTCACAACCATAACGGGCAGACACAAAACCAGTAAGAGTAACGAAAAAATTATGTCAAAAACCCTTTTAGGCTTAATATACAATGAGTTTGGCCTTGATTGAAAAGCTTGATTGCTCAAAAACCATTGGCGGTCTATATAATTTATAGGAACTTTCCCTGTAAAGGATTCGTACATTTTGCTCAAGTCACAAATATTTTTCCCTCTATTGAACCTAAATGAAAATAGTGATTTTACCTGATTGCTGTTTAGAGCGGCACCATTATCAACTACAATAAGATCAATATTGGAGGCATTAACAAAACTCTCTATATCCTCAAAAATTTTCACACAATCACCGCTGGCGGGGTTAAACAACTTTCTGTCTTTGTTATCAACAAGATATGCACTGCTAATTACATATTGCCCATCGTAATGCTCAAATGTCTGCCGAACGAATGAATCAAGGGCATCATATCTTCCTATTATGCCCATTATAAGCTGTTTAGCCATCCGCATAGAAAGCTTAGCGACAAGGGAACGCCAAAGCCACAACAAGCTGGTGAGAATTAACAGATGAATAATAAGAACCAACCTACCTACCAGAAATCTCGGGAAGAAATAGAAAAGAGATGCTGCAAATCCGCCTGACACAGAAACAGAAATCAGCAATTTAGGAAAAAGTGCCCAACCTTTCCAATATCTAGGCGTAGAATAAAAACCCATGACGTATAGTGATGTGGAGTGACATAAGAAAAAGATCAGACTTAACCAGTGTATCCTTTTCCAAATCAACTCCAAGGAAAAGTAGCCCTCTTTAGAATAAGAAACAATACAATATGTAACAAATAGTGAAATTGAAATAAGAACTAAATCGCCCAAGGCAAGAGCATATTGTTTCTTTTTATGGGATGAAAGGAAATATTGTCTCACAATATTGTATCCAAGACCTTCAAATCATAACTTTGCTTTGGGGGGAGAGGAAAATAACAGTTTCTGAGAAACCGAAGGGTAGCCCCATTATTTAGACCATTTTTATAAAGTTTAAGGTGGAACCTTTAATGCTGAGGTGCCGAAGGCTCAGGGTTAGATGATCTGCACGGTCTGTATCGTAGCGGCACCTCTGGAAAATTTATTTTTTGGCCATGTGGCAACCTCCTTTTTAGGAAGATTTCCACCTTAAACCATGGTCAAATTGGGGAGTATTTTAACCCACCTAAAGGACATAATCAATACTCCAGAACCTAACAACCAATCTTTATTCGGAGGCAAGCATCTTTTCATAGACTTGGATACTTTTAGAAATAACAATTTCTTCATCAAACATTTCTCTAGCAACTTTTCGAGATGCCATACCCATTTCACGGCAAAATTTGTCATCACCACATAATTTTTCTAAACTTTTTTGCAATACTTCAACATCCTTGATGGGGACAACAAAACCATTTTCCCCATCTCTAACAATATCTCGGCAACCAGCAATATCCGTTGTTATTATTGGTTTCCTCATCGCCGCCGCTTCCAGCAAAGATTTGGGCACACCTTCTTTGTAATATGTTGGCAAAGCAACTACATCTGCAAGGGCCATCAACTCGCGAACATCAGCCCGTTTTCCCAGGTACTCGATAGAATTGTGTTGCGACCACCTACCAATGGTCTCCTTAGGTATTGCAGATGGATTCCCTGGAGCCAATGGCCCCACAAGAAGTAAACGAGTTGCTTTTGTGGCTTGCATCCCACAGACAGCCTTGACCAATTCTGCAATACCTTTATCAAATAACATCCGCGCAACACATATAACTATTTTTTCTTCTTGTTTAAGCCCAAATTCAACCCTTAACTTTTTAACAAAATTGGGATCAACCCTATCAATACTCCAATAATCCAAATCAACCCCAGACCCAGGAACCAACATGGTTTTTAACTCGACAGTTAAGTTATTCCTCAGAAAGAAGTCTTTGTCGTCACTATTTTGAAAAAAATAGAAATTACTCATTCCTGAGGTTAAACGGTAAAGACCAAGAACAATTTTTCTCAATACACCCTTACCATGACCTGTAAAAATGTATCCTAACCCTGTGATCGTATTGATAATAACCGGCACTCCTGCCAAGTACGCAGCTATTGTCCCAAAAATCACTGGTTTTATGGTAAAATGGTGGACTATATCTGGCTTCGTTTTGCGATAAAATAGGTACAGTTCTATCAGTAGAAAAAAATCAGCAAAAGGATTAACTTTTTTCACACAATTACGTAAAGAAGCACATGAGACCATGCCACATTTCTTCAGGTCAACACCATACTCAATAATCCGGCATGCCCCCGTTACTGACCACCCTCTCTTACTCATTGCCTTAATCAAGCCCTTTCTGAAATTTAATAAAGCCCAATCAGTATTAGCAACATATGTAATTACCTGCTTTTTCTTCATACTCTATACCTGCCCCCAGTAACATCATACTACTCAAAAGAGGAGCTCTGCGGTTGAAGCGTTTTCCATTGCCTTTTTTTACGTTTTAAGCGAATCATTCCCAGCCAGCATTGCTGAAAAAGTTGATTGTACCAACTCGTCTTAGTCCCTTTGAATTTTTCATTGATATATTCAATGTTGGTAACAACCTTTTTGTATTTCAATACATTTTTTCTAAACTTACGAAGATCATGAACTGTCCATTTATTATGATGAAAACAAATGGTCCAGACCCCAAAAGGCATTTCATGAAACCGCCATATATTTTGAGGAACCCAGACTAAACCATCTCTGTCTGTATACGGATACAACGTACAGCCATCGCTAACAAAAGGGATTCCATTCTCTCGAACCAATTGAAGTGTCGTTTTATCAAAAGAATGCGCAGGAGCAACCCAGGCTTGAGGGAAAACCAACTCATTTTTCATTATTTTGAGCCCTGCACAAAACCGACGCTTTTGGATCTCGTACTCCAACCCTGCAAACTCACTTAAGCTCGAAATGCCGAGGATTCCACCATTCACTTGATCAAGGTTATGCTGAAACCCATGCATAGCAATTGTCCAACCAAAACTTTTCCACTTCCGGACTTCATCCCAAAAACCCGAATGACTTTTCTCGCAAACTAAATTCTTATCAATATTATCTGGGACTACTGCAAGGATGGGTTTTACATGGTTGTTAACTAAAATACTCTCAATTTCACTCCACACATGCCAGTTCATAGTTGGGCAAATATCATCAAATCTTAGGATGTAACGGCTTGGCATCATACTGTTTCCATTAGTAAAAAAACTAAAAAGTGTTTTTCAAACTAATTAACTGTGAATAAAGTTCAATATGTGCTTTCACCGTGTTCCTAATATCGAAGTGCTTAGCATAACTACTGGTAAAAGCAACTTTTTCAAGAGCCTCATTTTTATGGCCCATAAAATAACTTATTTTCTCAGCCAACTGCTCACTCGAAGTAGGAGAAAATAGTAGATCCTTGTTATTTACTATTTCATTATGGACGTCTATATCTGAGGCCAAAACCAGTAAATGTGCACACATTGCCTCAATAGTTGCAACTCCAAATCCTTCGTTAAACGAAGCCGTTATCGCAATATCTGCCTTGCGTAATTTTCTGAAAACCTCATCGCGGGGCAATAAACCATTAAATCTTACATACGAAGCAAGATTACTCTCATCAACATAACTTTTCAATTTATTTTCAAGTGGGCCATCTCCACAAAATTCCAACTCCACATTGTGTCCTTTCTCTTTGAGCCTGCTAATAGCCTCCAAAATCAAAAATTGATTTTTAATTGGTACCATCCGCGCAATATTAATAATAGTAGTTTGGGGATTAGAGAAGGGTGTATGCGTTGGTATTTCTCGGATATCTACCCCATTATAGATAACGCTTAATCGCCCCCCTAAACGCCTCCTGATAGTATCCGGAATCGAAGCAAAAGTAGTTTTTGAGTTTGCAATTACAGCATCTCTAAACGGCAAAACAAGATATTTGTATGTTTGTTGTTTTATTTTGCTAAACGAGTGAAAATTGCGATGAACAGTGTGGATAAAATATGGTTTTTTTTTTAGCACTTTAGATAATACAAACAAAAAGCTTATTAACACACTGGAAGAGGTGTGGTGTGTATGCACAATATCCGACTTCAATATGCTTCTAATAGTATCAAAACAATGCCTCACATGCCGAAAATTTAATTTCAGAATCAAATTTTCTAAAACAATGTTCTCTTTTGCAGAAATGAATTCCGAAAGCTGAACAGGAATAGTGGTAAATTGGATTTGGTTTAGAACATTAACAATTTTCATTTAAGGTAAACTCGCCTCCGGTGGTTTAATCTTTTAATTCTTACTTAGCATTAAACTAACATTGTCGATACTTCCCTTGAAGCTAGAATTACCTATAAATCGCAACGTTCTTGTACTATCTTTTACCTGATAGGATAAGTTTACTTTTCCTCCTTCTGAGATTCCCCATTTTGTGTCCCCACCTAAAGTAACATCTAGCGCGCCACTCTCTCGAGACAAATCAAATTCCAATAAATATTTGTTTTGCGGTATAATACTTACTTCTGTGCTTAAATAGGCATTCCCTTTTTGAGATCCATCAGCATATGCACGACCACGCTGATGCGTCCATGGAGTCCCCCAATACCAATGACGTGAGTCATTAAAATTACCATTCCTAACTAACTTATCACCATTAATGTGCATAATCGCATTATGTAAGACACCATGCATAATATCTTGCGGCGCATTTTCTACCTTTATGCCACTCACATCAAGATAACTCTTCAACGCACCTATCAGTCTTTTGATGTCATTTCCATCGGCAACCAAGTTTTTTTCGTACATTTCCCTTTTCAGCAGAAAGTTCGTTTCGTTAACACGATAATTGGAGGCGGTCAATTTTGTACCTATTTTATAGCATTCATCTTTTTTACATCCTAGAACCTCATCCATTATCAGAGTTCCAAACTCTGGTTTAAAATGTGTTGATTCCCAGTACCAATTTAACGGCTTTGTCGAGTCATAAGATGCTGGCAACTTTTCAGTCATACATTCATTGTAGTTTGCATAATCGTATACATTTATGTTCTTTTCACCTCTGCCTCTCTTTGTCACAATCTCTAGAACTTTATGCTTCCAAATGTCATATTGAGCACGAAGGCCTAATTCTTTGACGAGGAGCATTTCCCTCGCATGCAGCGGGGTAATAACAATATCTATTTTCACCTGATTATTGAGTGATATATTCAATAACTTTACAAAACTAGAATAATCCAATTTTTCGTTGTTATCTTTTATAACATTTTGGAGCCTAAGATAGGCAACCAATATGCCAGCTTCATTAACCAAAAAACGGTTCTGGGTCCGCTGAAATTTTTTATTATTTCTATACACCAAAAACCCGTTGCGTGAAGACTCATAATCTTCATCCTGAGACGTTATAGTAACAAAGCTAGAAGATAATGCATTTAATGTAAATAACGACTTGTAATAGTCCATAAAAGCCTTTGCCCTGAAAGGGGTTAACCTTAAATCATTAAAGTCTGTTTTGTTATTCTGGTTTTTAAGAAAATTTTTCAAGCTAACAAAAACCACTACGTGCCTAGTATCGCAAGCATTAACAGCATATTTAACATACTTATAAAGTTCGTAAATATTCGCTCCAGGGAGGCCCAAATTATAAACTCTAAATCCTCCGAGCAATCCTTGACCTGGATTTATCCCATAAGCCACACTAGAATCACCAATAACCAACAATTCGGGATTCATCCACTTAAGATGAAACGTTTTTGTCATTCTTGTATGAGAATCAATCTCAGGTTTTTGGAAATTAAATCCTTCCACTAATGGGCTTCTAAATATCAGGTACGGATCCACCAAGGCATTAAAAATGCCAACAATTAAAAAAAACAGTATGCAATACGCGATAACCTGAACATTAAATTTCCCGTAATTCAAAAGCTTCAACCTACTAAAAATTAAAATAAAGAAACTCGCTCACTTGACCTAGAGCAAGAAACGAAAGCGTTGCTAAGACCGCAATTAAGATTGCCCACATCTGGTTTGGCCTCCATGGTATCCGGGTCATGCCTCTGATTTCCCCCTCTAAGCCAGCCATTCGAATATCCTTCATGTGTTGCTGTGCCCATTGGTAGGTATTTGGTGCGAACCAAACTAACAATAATAAAGCTATAAATATTACTAAACCGTAACCATCTCCGAACAACCCTAGTCTATTTACTGAGGCAGATATTCCGTCACCGTTCATGGCAAGCATCCCCTCATACATCTTCATTGCACCACCTAATGTCTTTGCACGAAATAAGACCCATGCAACTACAACTGCAGCGAAAGTAATGAAACGCCCAAGTATGCAACACGTTATGTTCATTTTTGCCATATTCTCATCGAAAATAGCCCCCTTTATTAAATGCCAAATATGATTTATTACCAAATAACAACCATGTAGCCCTCCCCAAATGACAAATGACCAGCCGGCACCATGCCACAACCCACCGAGTAGCATTGTAAATAATATATTTACATAACGTCTTAATTCACCGTGCCTATTTCCTCCCAAAGGAATATAGAGGCAATTTAGTAGAAACCGTGAAAGGGTGATATGCCATCGCCTCCAAAATTCTATAATATTGTTCGCTTTATAAGGTGAGAAGAAATTAATGGGCAAAATCACTCCAAACATACAAGCAATTCCAACTGCCATATCGGAATATCCCGAAAAATCGAAATACAATTGAAATGTGTAGGAAAAAGCACCGCCCCAAGCTTCAAAAAAGGTTAAAGAAGCACCTTGTTCTGCTGCTTCAAAAACAGGTCTAGCATAAAGAGCAATTTTATCTGCGATTATCACTTTTTTAAATAACCCGACCACAAATATGCTAAGGCCGGAAGCAAGGTATTTAGATCCTATACGGGAAATCGCCCCCCCTGTAAACTGTGGCATCATTTCCTTGTGATGAACAATTGGTCCGGCAATCAACTGAGGGAAAAAAGTGACAAAAAGGCTGTAGTGAAGAAAACTATATCCCTTAGCACTACCACGATAAGCATCAACTAAGTAAGCAATCTGTTGAAAAGTAAAGAAGGAGATAGCTAAAGGAAGAACGATCTGAGTCTGAGCAAATTCTTTACCTAGGATTACAGCGAGAGTTTCGACTACAAAATTCGTATATTTGTAATAACCAAGCAATCCAAGATTGACAGTGATGCCAATAATCAACAAGAGTTTCTTTCTAAAACTTTTTGATACGCCACACAGCAATACCCCAATCCAATAATTGATTAAGATTGAAAGTATTATTAAACTGAGGTAAATGGGGTTCCACCACCCATAAAAAAAAAGGGACGCTCCGATTAACCATACGATGGCAATCCGGCTATGCCCTTGTATCCCAATAAATTGGTAGACAAGGAGTGTGGCAGGCAGAAAGAAAAAAATAAATTCGTAGGAATTAAATAACATTGATGTCTTTTTCCGTTCGACGGTTTCTTAATCCAAGAAAAAGAAAAATATTTGCAGTCGGGCAATAACAAACGCCCCGCTTAAATATTCTCATAATATGTAATTAAATTGAGTTGTTTTTTTAAGCCGGAGGTGCTCGTGACAAAAAGATTTTACACGAAATAAGTGCTCATTGTTACCCAAGTAAGATACTCTTAAGAACAACGTGAAGTGGTCCAGAAAAAATGGTCATTTTCCTCCCTAAGCTGCTTTTTTCATTGCTATCATTTTTTCAAATTCTCTTGGACTCAGATAGCCCAAGACGGGCCTGTTGCTGTGCTACATTTCAATATAGTCCACGATGTCACGGCGAGCTTCTTCTCTGGTTGAATACCAAGCATCAAATATCCGCTCTTTTTTTATGCTCCCAAAGAAGTTTTCTGCTACGCTGTTGTCCCAGCAGTCTCCTTTGCGGCTCATACTGCTGAGCATGTCATTGTCTTTCATTATTTTTGAAAATCGTTGCTGCAGTATTGGCTACCACGATCCAAATGACATATAAGACCTGGCTCTGGTCGGCGGCACTAAAACGCCATCTGCAATGAATTAATAACCAGTTCCTTTTTCATCCTGTCGATCATTGCCCAGCCGACGATTTGGCGGAAGAATAAGTCCAGAACAATCGCCAGATAGAGCCAGCCCTCAGCCGTCCAGATATAGGTCATGTCGGCGCAACAAAAACGATCAGGTCCTGATACTTCAAATTTTCTTTCCAACAGGTTAAGAGTCACTAGCAGGTTATGCTTACTGTCTGTTGTCGCCTTGAATTTCCTCTTCTGTTTAGCGGACATTCTGGCCAGTTTCATAAGAGTGCCAGCCTTGGTACGGCCACAGGAGCCACCCATAGACTCAAATTCCTTGAAACAAGGCGAGCCCCATATAATTCTTTTGACTGTCGTGAATTTCTTTCACCTTGGGTATTAACCGTTCTCGCTCTTGCTGCCGTACTGATTTCGTCCGGCTCTTCCAGGAAGAGTAACCACTACGGCTAACTTTCATTGCTTTACACAGCAAGGTCAAAGGTACATCTTCAAGAGTAAACAAAGCCAATCAACCCCTACTATATGATATTTACAGGCAAACATTTCCCCCAGATTTCTGACCACAACCAACTTTTTGAGTCTCTCTTAAATAAAAAGAAAAAATTGCTAGAAGAGACCACAAAAAAGGATTATAGAACGTCGCGACTGAGCCTAGATGCCCACAGCTAGCCAAAATACCCATGAAAAAAGGAATTCTCAGTCGGGTTTTCATTTTAAGAACCCGCATCAAATGCCCTCCTAAAAAAATACCAACCCCTACAAGGGGGAATACCCCTAATTCATAAGCAAGCATTAAGTACCAATTCATAGGGCTACTCATCCCAGATGAGGAGACCTTACCCAACCCATAACCCCAAAAGGGGTCAACAAGAACCTCATTAAAATAAAATTGAAAATAACCAAGTCGCCCTCTCACGGATTTGTAATCTTTATTCAGAGTAAGTTTTCCCCAATTATCTTCAAAAACTCGCAACCAGAAATCGCTAGAAAGGTAGACCAAAAAGCAAACAAACATAAATATTATCAAATATTTAATAATTTTTTTCGTAGTAAAACTTGACCGTTTAGGCCGCCAAACAAAAATAACTGTAATTAAGCATGTCACAAACAACACAACAAAACCAGCTGTAGAAAATGTTGACAAAAGAGCTACAAACACCACTAAGAAACACAAAGGCTTAAGCCCCGAAAAGAGATAAAACTTCCTTTCACGAATATTCCATAAGGCTATTGGAGCCAAAGCATTGAGATAGTATGCAACAATCGTCGGCTCAGTAGAAAAGCCATAGGAACGCCGGAAAAGACCATTAGCTACTGTCGCTGTAGCAGCCCTAGTCCGGGGAATAGTTACCTGCAAATCAAAAGAAAAAACAGATTCGAGAAACAAATCAGTACAACAGAATACCGAAACAACTAATATGGCTACGCTATTTACATTAAGCAGTGTTTTGAAATTAGTATATTTAATAAGCATCTGCTTTAAGAGAAAATACTGCACGAAAATGACAAAAACGTATGCCAATAAATAGTTTAATGTCTTAGGGGTAGTATTAAAGGTTGACGACAACAATAGGTGTAGAAATAACAATAAGATACCAATGTCAGGCCAAGAAAAACTTATTCGTAAAGACTGAATGTTCTTGCTTAAAATGCTATGAAAAAAAGCTAATAATAACGCTCCCAAAAGGGGGACCATATATATGGGGCGCCATGCTCCAATTTTAAACGCATCTGTCCAACTATTAAAAAAAATGTACGCATACAAACATAGCGCAACAAGTCGCGAAGTATTCACTGTAAATTCAACATTCCAGGATGCTAGTATATTATAAAATCTTCCATATTTTCTGTTTCACAAAACCGAATGTCTGCTCAAGCGTTCCACCAGCCTCAATCTCCTCTACCAACTCAGCATTGTAGGTAATACCACTATGTTCTTTATGCCTCCTTGCTATCTCATAATCAGTTTCCTTATCACTCCTAACCCGTTGATGATTTCTTTTAATTGCGTCTTCCAGAGAAACCTCAAGATCCAGGATTAAATCAGCTTTGGGCAATTGACTATAAAATTTATATTCCAGATCTCCTAGTAGTTTGACAATTCGTCCTTTATTGTTCCAGGCATTAATACGAGGACTATCCATAACTCCCAGCAATTCCGTTTTATACCTATCACATATTGTGATATAACCTTGATTGCGTTTACGCTCAATTCTACGCCCTAAACAAAAACGCTCGTAAGCGATAACTAAATAATGAAAAGCCTTAAGCAGAGAACCTTTAGAGTCACTTGCCATACTCCTTGTGTAACTAGATCTTGATAATATTTTCTTTCGAACTTTAAGAACTAAACGATACAAAAGCGTTACAAGCACTGGGGCAGGTCGCCCAAAATGGTAACGCCTAACATCAAAATTCCTTTCCAGCCATTTTTCCGCCATATCTGTGATTGTCGACTTGCCAGCACCATCAGTGCCAGTAACAGCAACAATACAACCACCACCAACTAACCGTTTTTTGTTACGAAAAAATAATTTATTCAGAAACCGTTGAACTATATTTTGTAACGAAGCCAAGTTTTTTCAAAAAAATTGTATCTACATCGATTTTTCAGTAACGACCTAACTCTATAACCAATTAAAATTTTCTTAAAATTGGGCGATGCTCCCTTATAGTGAGCGATCATCTCAGTGATTATAGACTTTGGAAAGTACTCAGGAAGGTCTTTAAAGTTGTCGGTTGAATGGCCAGCGAGATGCCCTTCAATATATGAGTACTCATCACCCAAGCTACCAAGTCTTTTGAGAGTGAGAAGGAACCCAGGCAAACTGGAAATTTTAATATAATATCTAGTAAGAAATATCAACTGTTGCAGCTTGTAACAGGCAACATTACACCCCTCGTCACCGATAACTGCTGAGGAGAGCAAAGCATTTTCCCAAGGAAGGTGATAGTCCTTAAGGTGGCTCTCGCCAGTCATGATGCGAGTAAACACATGCAAATGAATGACCGCCTCATTCACATAATCCAATCCATAATAATGAAAAATATTAGGATAGAACAAATGGTTAGCTTTAGCTTCCTTGAAATCTAATCCTGCAATGAGGGAACAAAACTTAGAGAAATCTCCCCGACCCACTAATATATCTAAATCATCTTCTCCTCGAACGGCCCGTTTAGTCTCATGACAATTCTTCCAAACACAGTACCGTACCTTACCCTGGTTCAGACAAGAAAACAGCTTTGTCAATAAGTTTCCATCGCTCATTTTTTGTACTTTAGGCTATTTTAGCAGCCATTACCTCACAAATAGAGGGGCCATACCTTTACTTTAATGTCTTGATAAATTTACCCAACAAGTCGGTACGAGATGCATCAAGCACAGAACAATGTTTAAAGTATTTTTTACCAAAGGAAGCAATGCCATTTTCAATATTTCTATTTATCTCAACAAACAAATGAGCCTTTTCTCTATCAAATCGTCTATGACCACGGCGACAAAGTCTCTGCTCAATATCAAGATGAGTGGAGTCAAGAACAATCAAATGTATATTTTTTAGTTGCTCTTTTAAAGGTATATAAACTTTTTCTATTGAAGTTATTTTTTTTGAATGGAAATCTGTAAGATTAAAGGGGATATGAGACAAACCTTCATCTACAACAACATGAAATTGACTCAGATGTTTTTTTACAAAATTAAAACGCCCTATCTTTTTATAAATATTAAAGTAAATGTATGCCTTCATAAGCAGAGAATATTCCATTCTACAGATAATTTTAAAAGTTATTTTATATGTAGTTGAAAATATTCTAAAATTTTGACATGCATATACAAACAATAAGAACTTCAAAAAAATACTTTTATCAGAAACTATCCAGTCTGGAATCCCCAAACATTTCTTCATCAACTTTCCGGAGAAAATTTTCACTTCAGGGGCAATCTCTCGTGCTGCTTGTTTAAGCAAGGCTGTTTTACCACAGGCAGGCATTCCAGTTATTTCATATAACTTACCGTCTTTTTCTAAGCTCAGAGGTTTCATTCAACTATTTTTTGCGCAAAAATTCTATCAAACCCCTCTCTACGATAATCTGTATCCAGAATATTAAAACCATTCCTCCTAAACAATTTTTCAACTCTTCCTTTCGGTGGATACGGATGACCTATCTTCAACCAAAAAATATTATTTAAAAAACATTGCAGCCATTTTTTCATGGAGTGTTTACCACTCCTGGAGTTATTTGTCTCAAGAAATAAAAACCCTCCGACCTTTACCATTTTCGTAACGGCCTCAGCCATAGCAAAATCAGAACTACCGTAATACCAGCAAACCCTATTGAAGACTAAGTCAAATTCCCTCTCCAAAATCAATGGCACCTCTTCCATGTAACTCAAAAAAAACTCAAGAGTAACACCAACTTCTTGGGCTTTTTTCTTTGCTATTTCTCTATAAATACGACTCACATCACACCACACAACCTTTGCCCCCCTTTTAGCAAACTCAATGCTGAAATGTCCAGGCCCTCCACCTAGATCCAACACATTAAGATTCTCCATAGAGCTAACAAACGAATCAAGATACACAAAAACATTTTCAACCTGACTGGCCTGAATTTTCTCCCGATAATTATTCGCATAAGCAGGAGTAATCGGATCCCAACCATTTTCGGGCCTGAACAATTTTCTATGTATGTAGTTTATCATTTGTATACAATACCGGGAATGATATCTTAAAATATTGTCTTAAAAGTCAGCAAGTTAAGTCGTTTTTGAATGTATTGCGGTTGTATAACGTAGTATAGGGATAAAGACAAACCTTTCTTTGCCCAACAGATTAATGAAAAACGTATTGGGCACGATTTCGAGATAAAATCAATACTCACGGGTAAGCATAAAGTATGAGTGGCAGATAAACGTAAGTTTGTTTTGGACGATCAATGAGACGTATATAATAATCGTTCAACACCCTGGCAAGAAAATATTAATATTGCCTTTTAACTACAGAAAATATACCGATCATGAAACCTGACCTATATAAATACCGCAGCAAAAAAACTCCACCACCAATCTCTAGCACGATAAACAGCAAAAACCCATATTTAAACAACAATAAATTGGTGGGGGAGAACAAGTAGTGAAATCCCATGACACTGAATGTATAGAAGAAGACTATAACCCAAAGCAGTACAACCACAATCCTATTCACGTCAACTCTATAGGTGCACTTAGTCATCATGTATACAAACTGCATAAAAACTGAAAGAACCGACACCAACATTATTTCTGCTAACTCCACAGATCCATCATATAAAATCAAGCAACCATCTAAAATTATAATGATTGATATACCTAACAAATTTGCCTGTAGAACATATTTCTTACTATCCGAAATAATACAATAATAATTCAAGTTCCCTACAATAGACCTAAGGACAATTAAAATAATTATTATCGGCATTAACGGTATAGTCTTGCCATAATCAGGCAAATATTTTGGGATTAACAAAGATGAAGCACTCTCGATGATTAAACCAATAATTCCAAGAAACACTACAACCCAAACAGACAACATGATATAATTATCTAATATCTTAGCCTTATCAAAACCTTTGGCAAGCATTTCTCTCGTATATTGTGAAAATATCGACAAGATTTGGTTAGGAACAATCAACATAATTGTGCCAATGTAAACTGCCACACTATACGTCGCCATGCCTTTGGGACCGCTCACATAAATAACAAACCAGCGGTCAATTGTATTTGAACATATTGCAGCAACAGAAATTATTACGAGCGGAAACCCTACTTTT
>Ga0102953_1001652_pt1 | contig 14005 bp, 13 predicted proteins | sample SalPon2A_C_D2_MG_FD_78509 | JGI IMG/M metagenome (GOLD analysis project Ga0102953, IMG submission 78509) | Soil microbial communities from South San Francisco under conditions of wetland restoration - Salt Pond MetaG R2A_C_D2_MG | ecosystem: Environmental > Terrestrial > Soil > Wetlands | place... | reverse complement strand
CAGGCACCGGCAAGGAGTTGTTCGCCCGCGCCATTCATGATGCCAACCCCCGTAAGGACAGGCCTTTTGTGGCAATCAACTGCGGAGCCATCCCGGCTGAGTTGGTTGAGTCAGAACTGTTCGGCCACGAAAAAGGGGCCTTCACCGGGGCCACTGCCGCTAGGATCGGCCATTTTGAAGCGGCGCACCAAGGCACCATATTTCTTGATGAGATCGGCGAGCTGCCCAAGGAGATGCAGGTCAAGCTGCTGCGCGCCGTGCAGGAAGGCGAGGTGAAACGGATCGGTGCCACCCAGCCCCGCAAGATTGACATAAGAATTGTTGCGGCGACCAACAGAAATCTTATTGATGAGGTTGCAGGCGGCTCTTTCCGTGAGGATCTCTTCTACCGGCTTGCCGTGGCAGTGATTAAACTCCCGCCTCTAAGAGAAAGGGAGGGAGATGTCAGCCTGTTGATTGATCAGTTCCTGGAGCGGATCAACCGAGAGAGCACCAATGAACCAGGCTATAAGCAAAAGAAAATTTCTGCTTCCGCAAGAAATCTTCTGCTTTTGCACTCCTGGCCGGGCAATGTCCGGGAACTGCAGAATACCTTGACCAGAGCGGCGGTCTGGTCACTGGATGAGGAACTGGGCGAGGACGATATTCGGGAGGCATTGCTTCCTGTTCCTGCTTCCGGCAAGGGCTGTGACATGATTCTCAACCAGCCGCTGGGGCCAGGCATCGACCTGCCGGAGATCATGAAAACGGTGGCGGTTCATTACCTCGAAAGAGGACTTTCCGAAAGTCATGAAAATAAGACAAAAGCCGCGAAAATACTGGGACTGCCGAGTTATCAAACCCTGACCAACTGGCTCAAGAAATACGGCCTTGAATAACTTTGGCACGGTCATTGCTATAATAGACCAATATGAAGGATGAAACCATGAGCGAACAGACAACAGAAGCTGACGCCAGAATACTTATAGATGATCTGCTTAAAGAGGCCCTCTGGGATCCGGCGGATAAATCCCAGGTGCTGACTGAAGTGTATATCCAGCAGGCCAGGGACGATGTTTTCGCAGGCCTGAGAGCAGCAGAACCTAAATCTGACTACGAGCACCAAGGCAAGCAAGCGGCGAACAAAAAAACTGTCTCCGGCCGGGCCGATTATGTCTTGCGGGACAGCAAAGGCCGTGCCCTGGCGGTGATTGAGGCCAAGAAGAACGCCATCAACCCCTATGTGGCCAAACAACAGGCCCTCCCTTACGCCCAGGAGCTTGGCGTACCCTTTATCTTCCTCACCAACGGGGAATTGATCTATTTCTGGGATTACCAGAACGATGACGCCCGCATCGTGGCCTCGTTCTATTCTCGTCGTGATATGGAACGTTTGGTTGAATCCCGTAAAAACCGCAAGCCAATGGCCACGGTGGAGGTCCCGGAATATTACATTCGCCAGGGTGAAACCCGCACCCTGCGGCCTTATCAGCAGGAAGCAATGAAGGCGCTTGACCATGCACTTGAACTTGGCAAGAGACGCTTTCTTATCGAATTGCCCACCGGCACCGGCAAAACAGACCTGACGGTTTTATACATTAAAAGACTCATCGAGGCCGGGTGGGCCGAGCGTATTCTTTTTCTGGTTGACCGGGAGCAGCTCGCCAAACAGGCCACCGAGGCCCTTCAAGACCTTCTTGGCGGTCAATACGGCAGTTACTGGCTCAAGCCCGGCATGGCCCGGCAGGAAAAACAAATTACCATCTGCCTACTGCAGACCATGATCAATCGCTCCCATGATTACACCAGCGGGTATTTCGACGTGGTGATCATGGATGAAAGCCACCGTTCCATTTACGGGGCCTGGCAGGCATCCCTGACCCGCTTTGACGCCCTTCACATCGGGCTCACCGCCACCCCGGCCAGCTACATTGACCGCAACACCTATGAATTTTATCACTGTAAGTCCGGTCAGCCAGATTTCTCCTACCGAATACAAGATGCCTTTGCTAACGGGTTTCTGGCACCATACAAATTTGCCACCGGCATCACCGAGTTGATTTCCGAAGGGGTTGATGTTGACGAAGAACATTACGACCCGGCTAAGTTCGAGCGGCAATGGACAAATGAGAAAACCAACCGCCTGATGATGGAAGAGTTCGACCGTCTCGCCTGGGAATCATACCAGGATCTGGCCCCCGGTCAGAAGGTCGGTCCCGGCAAGGCGGTGGTTTTTGCCATAACCAAGCACCATGCCGCCCGCCTTGCCCATTACCTCAATGAACTCCACCCGGAGCACAAGGGTAATTACGCTGTGGTCATCACCTCGGATGTGGCAGACCCCGATGCCCTGATCCGGCAGTTCAAAAAGGAGACATACCCCATGGTGGCGGTAAGTGTCGGTATGCTGGATACAGGCTTCGACTGCCGGGAAATCCTGCACATCATCATGTGCCGCCGGGTGATGAGTCCAATTCTCTACCAGCAGATGCGCGGCCGGGGCACCCGTATCGCTCCGCATATACAGAAAGAGAAATTCATCATCTATGATTTCTTCAACAACCATAAACGCTGGAATGACTCAGACACCGATGTCTTCACCGGCGGGGCCAAGGGCGGCATGGCACCGGGCGGTTCGGGCGGGAAGCCAGAACCCAAGGAGCTTGTCGAACTTGGCATTGATGACGAGTGGTTGGAAGCGGTAAGCTATGTAGAAGTCGGGCCGGAAGGCGAACGGATCGACAAGAAGGAATACCAGACCAACTGGGAAAGCACGATCCAGGAGATGAGCGCACAGGACCCGATTATCGAGAAGGTCAAAAAGGATGAACCTCTCTCCGATGATGAGGAAGAAGAACTCTCCTCTCGACTCAACAGCCCGAAACTCTATTTTAATGAAGAGAATCTGCGCAGGGCTTACAAGAATCCAGTGGGCAATCTGATTGACTTTATCAAGGCAGCACTCGGACTGCTCAAGATTCAGAGCAAGGATGAAAAACTCGACGAAATGTTTCGCGCCTGGCTGGTCTCCAAATCCCTGGCACCGGAGCAGGCTGAATATCTTTCACTACTCAAGAATCGCGGTATTGCCACCGGCAAGGTGCAGTTGGAAGATCTCTTCAAACCGCCGCTGTCCATCCTTAATGCCGCAGGAATCGGTATTGAACTGTTCGGCGAGCAGGGTCTGCAGGAAATAGTGGATGATCTCAATAAAAGCGTCTTTACCAAAGCCGCATAACTCTTAAGAAAAGGGACATATGGACCAGGAAATAAGAAGAAAACTTAGCCGGATTACCGATATCCTCTGGGCTGGCGGAGTGACCAATCCGGTCACCTATATAGAGCAGATATCTTATCTAATATATCTGAAACTCCTTGATGAGGAGGAGAACAATCGAGAACTGCGTACCCGGATGAAGGCAGGCAACGGCAAGCTGCTCTTTCCCGATCAGGCCGAACGCTTCCGCTGGATGAAGTGGCGCTTTTACAGTGGCAATAAACTGCGCGATTATATCCGTGACGAGGTTTTTCCCTATATGGCTTCACTGGTCAAGGATGAGCCCCAGGTGGCCGAGTATTTCAGGGACGCGGTCCTGGAGATTATGGACCCCAATGTTTTGAAGCAGGTGGTGGATGAGCTGGACACCATTGATTTCAGGAAACTGGGGCCTGATGTCAAAGGCGATATCTTTGAATACCTGCTTACCCATCTCGGCCAGTCGGCCCTGAATGGCCAGTTCCGGACTCCCAAACAGATCCGGGCCTTCATGGTTGCCATGACCGACCCGGACATCGGTGATACGGTTTTTGATCCTGCCTGCGGTACTGCCGGTTTTCTCATCGACACGGTGGATTACCTGCTGGCCAAGTACAGTGAGAACCCGCAGGAATTGCCGATCTATGGTGAAGACTGGCTGGACAAGAGAAACCAGACCCTGGCCGAGGTCAAGAAGGAGATGCCCAATCTCCAGACCTACCGCAAAGGAGCCGGGGAAAAAATCCCTGACTGGGGCCTCCTGGAGGCTTCCATCTACGGTACCGATGTCTCTCGGCAGATGATGCGGATCTCCATGATGAACCTGGTTCTGCACGGTATCGGCAAGGCGCGGCTGAAACGGGCCAATGTCCTTTCCGAAATGGGCGGCCTTACCGAGGATGATCTCAACCGGCGCTATAAGGTGATTCTCTCCAATCCGCCTTTTGCCGGGGTGCTACCCAAGGATTCCATCCGCCATGATATCTCCACCAGTTCCAAGAAGAGCGAACTGCTCTTTCTGGCCCTTATGATGGAGTCCCTGGCCCCTGGAGGCCGCTGTGCCGTGGTGGTACCGGAAGGGGCGCTGTCTGGCCCCACGGCGGCACATAGGGACCTTCGCAAGAAACTGGTACGGGATTGTGAAATTCTGGCCGTGATCTCGATTCCTGCTGGTGTGTTCAAACCCTATTCCGGGGTCAAGACCTCAGTGCTGGTTTTCAGAAAACCGGTGAATGCCCCGAAAAAAAGCCAGGCCGCGACTCAGAAAACTTGGTTCTACGAAGTAAAAAATGATGGATTTGATCCAGACAAAATTCAGGGTGGTGGCCGCCCCGAAACCCCTGAAAGAAACGAAATTCCATCCCTGATGATTGCCTGGGCCAAGTATAAGGAAAGTGGATTCCAGGACCCGCCAGGTGAAAAGGCCAACACCATACTAACGCCGGGTTCAGATGAGCCAAAATACTGGTGGGCCGAATATGACGTAATCGAGGGCAATGATTTTAATCTTACGGCAAGCCGCTACAAGCCCCAAATTGGTGAGGACGTATCTGACGAGGAACCTGCCGATCTTATTCTGGATGTGCTGGAGATTGAGCGAAAAATCACGTACGGACTTGAAAATTTGCTCAAGGATGTGGAGGCGGTCAGATGAAATGGCCCTTTGTAAAAATAGGCAATGTTTGTGTAAAGACAACGACAAGAGATCCTCGTCGAACTCCTGATGATTCATTTAGGTATGTTGACATATCGTCTGTTGACAGAGAACAAAAACTTATTGTTACGGCACCAGAAATAATTGGTTCGGAGGCTCCAAGTCGTGCAAGAAAAGAGATAAAATATGGTGATGTTCTTGTTTCGACTGTGCGCCCGAATTTGAATACAGTTGCAATGGTACCACCTGAGCTTGAAAATCAGATAGCTTCAACAGGTTTTTGTATTCTCCGCCCAAAAGTACAAATTGATAAAAACTACCTGTTTTATTTCACGCTATCAAATTTATTTGTCGAAGTTCTGACCTCAAAAGTCCGGGGGGCGCATTATCCAGCAGTTTCTGATTCTGATGTGAAAAATGTAAAAATCCCGCTTCCTGCTCCTAAAGAACAACGGCGAATTGTAGAGATACTCGACCAAGCTGACCGGCTCCGCAAACTGCGCGTCGAGACGGACAAAAAGGCCGAGCGCATCCTCCCCGCCCTATTCACCAAGATGTTCGGCGATCCTATTCAGAATATTTCTGGAGAGAGATGGCCTCTCAAGCAATTTGATTCCTTCAGCAAAGTCAGCTATGGCCTTGCCGACAGAATAGACTCTTCTTTGACAGCAAAGGGCGGACTCAGGATCATAACAATTTCAAATGTAAAAATTGATGGATCTATAGACCCTTTGGTCGAGAAATATTCCCCAGCTGGCAAAAAGCAAATTGCTAAGGCTTCAGTTCAAGAACACGATCTTCTGTTTAATTGGCGAAATGGCAGTAAAGAGCATGTCGGCAAAACTGCAATTTGGGAAAACAATTGGGCTGGTGAAACTCTGCATGTCTCGTTTTTATTAAGAATAAGACCGGATATTAAGCAGGCCTCACCATATTACCTTTGGAGCCTTATAAATCTCCTTCGTTCAACTGGATTTTTTGTTGGGCAATCCCGCATACAGGTAAACAGCAAGTTTAATGCGTCAGAGCTTTCCGCATTAAAGGTGCCATTGCCACCACGGGAAAACCAGGGAAAATATGACCTTCTGGTAAAACAAATTAGAGGAATCTCCAATACATTTAACAGTCGTGAGAAAGAGATTGAAAAAATATTTTCTTCTCTTCTCCACCGTGCCTTCTCCGGCGACCTCACCGCCTCCTGGCGGCAGGCCCACATGAAGGAACTCCTGCAGGAAATGGAACTGCAGGCCAAAGCATTAAACAACTGAAACAACGGAGGCCCGACATGCCCAAAAAAGTAACCGGAAAGAAGGCAGCTTCCAGCGCCTCAAAGACCATGACCAGTAAGTCAACAGGAAAAGGTTCAAAGACAGCAGCCGGAAGTGCTCTGAGCCAGACCAAGGCACCCAAGAAAACCACTTCCGCAAAGGCAGCGTCAACTGCGTCCAAAGTCCTGCGGGACGGTCGGACCAGCAAGGCTTCTAAAACAGCGGCAGGCAGCGCTTTGTCTCAGCGGGAAAAAGCCGCGAAGAAAAAGAAATAGGTAAACATATGATCACCTCACTCCATCTCGGCAACTTCAAGGCCTTTGCAGAGGCCCAGAATATTCCGGTCAAGCCCATCACCCTGATCTTCGGAGCCAACAGCGCCGGCAAGTCCAGCATCATCCACAGTCTGGCCTTGGCCCACGAGGCCACACGCACCGGTGAACTGGACCTCTTCCGTACTGATCTTGGCGGCAGTTCCATTGACCTTGGTGGTTTCCGGCAGTATATCCACCGTCGTCAGGCCAGCCGCCGCATGGTATGGGGCTTGACCCTGAGTACCAAGAAATTTACCGGTAGGCTCAAGGAACTCCTGGAACCGGTTGGCGATATTACCGTCAACATCACCACTGGCATGCCCCTTGATGACCATGAACAGCCGCTGCCCGAAGCCACACCTCATGTTATCTCGTACGAACTGGAGAGCGACGGCAGCACCCTGATCCGCATGAGCCGGAGGCCGGGCAATCAAATGGCCCTTGACATGCTGCCGTATAAACATCCGGTGCTGCAGCGGATCATCAGCGCCCTGCTTGAAGGATTCACCACCACCGGCACCGTGTCCGAGGAAGACCTGGTATCCCTGGAAAAACCTATAGCGGATATCATCGCCGGGCTGCGTGCCCCCATGGGCACTTTTTTTCCGAAAGGCCTCAAGGATGACAGCCGTGATGATGAAGGGGGGAACGTTAAACAAATGAGCCTTTTTCCGGTCAGCCGGGGAAACAGAGAGGAAGACCTGGCCAAGGCGGTGCAGTTCTTTCTCCCTCGTACTCTTGATGAATTGATCCAGGAACTCAACATCCAGCTCCGTTCGGAGATCAACCGATTCCAATACCTGGGACCGCTGCGCTCCTATCCGGCCCGCCATCTCGCCTTTGCCGAGCATGAAGATGTCAACTGGCACGCCGGCGGCTATGCCTGGGATGTTGTCCGCCGCAATAAGGAAGTCCGCGACAAGGTCAACTCCTGGCTCTGTGACGCCAAGAAACTCAGCACTCCCTATGAACTTTCCATCAAGAACCTGCTGACCATTGATGATCTTGACGCTGATTATGAAGAGATCATCGAACAGATCGAAAAGGCCTTTGTGGAAGATGACCAGGACAGGCTTGGCGGCAACAATGAGGAAGGAGTCGGCGGCGACCTGTTCGGCACCCTGTATGGCGCTCTATCCGAGATCAAGAAAAAGGAGGCCAACCTGGCAAGCATCCAGGAACTGGTACTCCTGGACCGCCGTACCGACACCCAGGTTTCCCACCGGGATGTTGGTATAGGAGTGAGCCAGGTCCTGCCGGTGCTGGTCTCGGCCTACGCCTCCAAGGATAAAATCATCACCATCGAGCAGCCGGAAATTCATCTCCATCCGGCCCTGCAAGCCGAACTGGGAGACGTATTCATCGAATCCGCCCTGGCTGGGAACGGCAATACCTTCTTGCTGGAAACCCACTCTGAACATTTAATTCTTCGTATCCTGCGCCGTATCCGGGAGACAGCAGAGAACGAAATGGAAGAAGGCGCCATAGCAATTACCCCGGACCAGGTGGCAGTGCTGTATGTGCAGCCTGGCAAGAAAGGTTCTGAAGTCATCCATATCCCCATCAATGAAGAAGGCGAATTTGAACGGCCCTGGCCACAGGGGTTCTTTGCTGAACGCGCCAGGGAGCTGTTCTGATGATTTATGAATATGCAATTGAACCGAAGCTTGCTGTTGAGTGGGCTAAAGACAGGTCAGAATTCCGTATCGCGTACAAGAAATTTGGTTTGGGAAAGCAAAGAATAATGTCTGAGTTTCCTAGTTTAAAGAATTGGCGAAAGCACTTCGGGCGTGCAACGACAGGAGCATCTGACAGCGAATTAGAACGTATAACCGCCATTTTTTCTATCTTGACTGAAAAAATGGTTCAAAGAAACTCTTCGGGATATGATGGAACAAAAATATGGTTAGAAAATGCAGAAATTGAAAATGACCGACATGAGTTTCAGGCTATATTGGCGTTAGACAATCCCAGGGTTCACAACAATGTACTCAAAAGCCTTCCTTTAGATATTATTCCTAATGCAAAATGGGATGTAGGCAGAACATCTACTCCAGAAAGAAACGCCACAGAAATGGCAAAAGCTGTTTCTGCTATGCTGAGGAATTGTAAAACTGCTATTTTTGTCGATCCATATTTTCGAGCAAATAGATTTGAGTGCAGAGAACCTATAAAAGCATTTCTTAAGGAATGCGTCTCCTCTTTTAATTCTCCGCAACAGCTGCGCGTGGAGATTCACGCCTCGGCAAATTATGATAACGCGCCATCCACCCAACAATATCATCAGGAATGCGGGCACGCTATTATGACCACATGCATTCCCAATGGAATGCGGGTTACCTTTAAAAGGTGGACAAAAAGAATCGGAGGAGAAAAGCTTCATAATCGATACATACTCACTGATTTAGGAGGTGTAGAGTTTGGAATAGGCCTTGATCAGGGCGAGTCAGGAGAAACCGATGACGTGACTCTCATGGAAAGAGCACAATATGAATTACGTTGGAATCAGTATGTTAGCGAAAACCCTGCTTTTGATCTTGCAGAACAGCCGCTAACCATAATTGGCAGTACTTCTTGACCGGTGATTTTCATGATAGCTTGCGGTTGCCGGAAATGAACCACAACACTTAGGAGGGTCATAATATGGCAGACAAAAAAGTAATCTTCGTGGCATTTGCTATAGAAGACGAGAGACAGAGAGACTTCCTTAAAGGACAATCCTTAAGCACGAACTCGCCATTCGAGTATATCGATATGTCAGTGAAGGAACCATACGATTCCAACTGGAAGGAGCGTGTCCGCACTCGAATCCGTCGCTCTGATGGCGTTATCGTCCTAGTGAGCAAAAACTCCCTTTCTTCAAGCGGTCAGAAATGGGAAATCGCATGCGCGCGCGAAGAAAAGAAGAAGGTTCTCGGCATTTGGGCATATAAAGACGATCGAACAAACCTGCCCGGCGTTCACACTGTGGTATGGACATGGGAAGCAATTAAAAAATTTATCGATAGCCTCTAACGTCAGCGGAGGAACTACAATGCGAATAGCACTCATTGTTGGTATTAATTATTACGAACATGGTAGCCCACTTTTCGGCTGCGTTGATGATGCACATGCTGTAAAAGCGGTCTTGGAACGTCACGACGGTGGAGCAGTTAACTTTGATTGCATGTTATTCACAGGTAACGGGCCAAAAGATCGCGTAGATCGAGGTGACCTTAAGGACAGAATTGAGAAGTTATTTAATACTGAGGCCAAGATTGCATTGTTTTATTTTGCAGGGCATGGACATATAGAAGCGACAGGCGGCTATCTTCTTGCAACTGACTCAAAACGTGGCGATGAAGGCGTTTCTCTGTCTGAAATTTTGACCTTAGCGAATGCATCGCCAGCCAAAAACAAAGTCATCGTCTTGGATAGCTGTCATTCAGGAATTGCAGGAAGTCCACCGACATGCGGACAGCTGGCGGCTTTATCTGAGGGTCTAACGGTTCTGACTGCATCGACAAAAGAACAGTACGCGACGGAAGAGAACGGAAGGGGAGTATTTACAACTCTCTTCGTCGATGCACTGAATGGAGGCGCGGCCAATCTTACTGGTGACATTACTCCTGGCAGCGTCTACGCCCACATAGACCAGTCGCTTGGAGCTTGGGAACAGAGACCCGTCTTTAAAACTAACGTCAAGCAGTTCGTTTCTTTGCGGAAGGTCTCGCCTCCGATCCCCTCTTCAGATTTGAGACGACTTACAGAATTTTTCCCCTTACCTGGTTTCGAGTTTCCTCTCGATCCATCCTACGAGCCAGAAATGAAGGGCCGGGATCCAGGAATGCCCCCACCTAATCCTGAAAACACACGAACATTTGCTGTACTCCAGAAATACAACCGACTCAATCTACTTGTTCCGGTAGATGCTCCTCATATGTGGAACGCAGCGATGGAGAGTAAAGCATGTCAGCTTACCGCGCTCGGTGAACACTATCGAAGACTCGTGAAAAAGAGCCGCATTTAGATGACATTGTAACCCCACAAAAACCAGTACGCAGGAACACTGGCGACGCTGGTAATAAAGAATAGCTAACCAAGAATCGATGGAAAGAGAAATTTATCAAAAGCAATATGACTTTGAACTAGAGCAAAGAAATAGTATCGCGTCAGCCATCAATATACCAATGATGGCAATTACAATTCTGGGTGGGGCTTTATCTGCAGTAATATTAGGTTTTTCCTATGCAAGTAATCTGATTACTTATCTTTTTTGCACTATCGTCGGGCTGTCAATAATTTCATTATCATATTCATTGTTTTGCGTGTTCAAATCATTTCTTGGTTATTCCTATCAAAAATTACCAGCATCTTCATTAATCTCTCTTCACTACAAAAAATTGGTTGATTGGCATAGAGAAAATGGAGAAAACCAGGAAAATTCTGACGCTTATGCTAAAAATGATTTTTATGAATATATAAACCAAAGATTATCAGAAGCAGCAGAACACAATGGAAATAACAATATTAAACGAGGCAATTATTTACATAAAGCAACTACTGGGGTTGCTGTTTCAGTTTTCTTTATGTTTTTTACTTCTTTCCTTTATGTACACAATAGGTTGGGAAATAATAATAGCTCTTATAATGTAAAAATAATTAATGAAGTTAAACTTGACCAAGGAGGATCTAAAATGACCAACGAATCCGGTAATGATAGTAACTCTTCAACGCAAGAAACATCTCCAGCGCAATCCCCAACAGCGGCACCCTCAACTACAAATCCAAAACCTGAAGGGCCTCCAAATGTTGTATTTAGAGGAAATACCGAGAAACCTGGTATTGTGACAAAAAAGGACTCCACCCAAAAAGAATAACTCCTATAACATTTAGCAGACACTGCCACGGTGCACCGGAAGTCGGCTGATGAGATGAAATTGGCCGATGTTACACCGAAAACGTCGGGGAAAGTGTCGGGGAAAATAGTTGAATTGATGAAGGAGAACGCTTTCATCACCATTCCTGAACTCGCAGAAAAAACAGGAGTCACCGAAAGGTCCGTGGAGCGGAATATTCAAAAACTCCAGGACAGCGGGATCGTCCGTCGTGTTGGCCCTGCCAAGGGTGGGCATTGGGAAGTCCTCCAATAGACTATGGTACATAACAAAAATGAACAAATACAAACACCAAATATCGGACAAAGCACTGTAAAATTTGTTCATAAACAGAGGTATCCGCATGACCGGCTTAATCAAAACGTCTGAGTACAAAAAATGGCTGGCAGTGCTAAAAAACAGGCTACTGACTGTTCAGCTCAAAGCAGCAGTGGCAGTCAATAAGGAGCTGTTGCAGTTCTATTGGCAACTGGGTGCAGATATTGTTCACAGACAGAATAAAAGTCAATGGGGCGATGGTTTGATAAACCAACTCAGTCAGGATCTGACGGCTGAATTTCCTGAGATGAAAGGATTTTCGATCACCAATATAAAATATATACGACGGTGGTATCTATTTTATTTCGAGCATTCTTTAATTGGTCAACAGGCTGTTGACCAATTGCAAAACCCTGAACAATTGCCGTTTTTCCAAAAGATTACAGGAATTTCCTGGCTAATTCGGAGAAACGTAAATGGTAGAGCATGAAGATCCTCTTGACCTGCTCCACGACGATGGCGATGGCGTCATCGAAATGTGTTTACTTGAGGAGGAAGAGAAACGAGAAAAAGGCAGTGGCAACCAGAATAGTGGTTGCTGTGTAGCTTTCTTTCTCATTGGAATATCTTTACTGACATCCTGGTGTGTTCTGTGACAACAAACAAATATAAATATCAAACATCAGGCAAAACAGACCAGGAAATCTGGGTTTGTGAAGCCTGCAAAAAGGGAAACAGCCAACTGATCTTGACGGGTAAATGGAAGTTGATCGATCGGAGCAGTGATAGCGGGATTCCCTGTGTAATCTGTCAAGGAAATGAAACTGATACCTTATCCACAGCCGATGTTGCAAAAAAGGAAACTTGACATGTTGGAACGAACTGCCGATATTAAGCAAAGGAAAGAAGATATTGGAACAAGGCAGAACAAGATGACTACCGCTTTAGAAAAAGATACGGTTTGCCCTCATTGCGGGGCGGAACCGTTTGATGACGATGACCTGTGCAGATTCTGCGGCAAGGTTATGGTGCCGATGGGGTCTGTCCAGAGTGCCTCAACTTTAAAAATGGTAAAGGCTGGCCTGCGGTCTCTGAAAAAAAATATTAGGCCCCTGACCAAAGACGAGTTTCACTACTGGGACACCCTGGATCTTTCCGATCCATCCGATCCTATTTGGGACGATTGATCATTCTTTGTTTTCCTGATCTTTCCTGAGGGCCTCTTCAAATGTGGCCGGTGCCGGCGTCAACTCGGCTTCAACCGTTCCAGGAGGAGGTGCGCCCGGTTGATCCGGAGCGCCGATATCCATGACATCCTGCTGTGGCCTTTCCGGCTTACCGACGATTTTACCAATAGCGCGATCAATCTTCCCGATTCCCTCTCCCGCCATGCCGACGACATTGGTTTGGATACGGCCTTGGCCTGTTCTTTCCCGCTCGAAAAATTCTTGTCTGGCCTCGAACTTTGATTCCACTTCATGTCGATTCGGCTCTTCCACTCTCCGCCCGGAAGGTTGATATGGCGGTTGGTCGCGGATTTCGTCGGTTTTATTAATCGCTGTATCTGCAACTGAATGGGCCTGATGCCGTAACGGCTCCCTGGATGTCTGTATGGTTTGGGCGTTTTGCTCAATGGCCGCTCCCGCGTTTGTTGTGCCAAGGGTTCCGAACCGGCCACTCAGAAAATCATTGGTAAGATCCTGCAAATGCTGCTGATCATCTCGGGACCCAATGGCCTGGCCATTCAGAAATGTCATAGCCTTCTGCACATTTTCCGGACTGTCCGTGCCGTATCGATAGGCGGCATAGTCCCGGACAAAGGCCGTCTCCATATTATTATTGTACGATGCTGCATCCGTGTTGATCCGCTGGGCCTCGCTCAGATAGGAATGCGCTTCCGACGCACCAATATTTTTTGAAAGGTTGTCTGCATAGGATAGGTTTTGAGTGTTCTGAAAGGTTTCGGTCAAGGCCTCAGACCGGACTCGTTGTCGATTCTCTTCAAACGACTGGGCCTCTCTTGAGGAAATCGATGTGCTTATCTTTTCCCCGTCCTCGCCAATTCCTTGCAGTTTGTATCCTGTTCCCCCCTCAGCTTTTATGATCGCAATATTGAAGCCACCACCCCCACGGGCGTAAGTTTCTAAGGATTCCCTGGTTTTCTCATCTTTAACCATCGAAAACGCCGACCCATTATCCACGCTCTGGGACCATTTTTCTTGTTCGGCGTTACTGAGTTGCTCACTGAAAGAGCGGGCCTCGGTACTGGTACGGCTGTCCTGCCTGAGCCGGCTGAGCATATTGGAATAATTTTCGCTGCTGGCCAGGGAGTGGGCAGCTTTTTCAAGATTACGTTCCTCTTGTTTCTTGGCAAAATTCATATCCATGTTTCTGACATT
>Ga0102953_1001651_pt1 | contig 14017 bp, 14 predicted proteins | sample SalPon2A_C_D2_MG_FD_78509 | JGI IMG/M metagenome (GOLD analysis project Ga0102953, IMG submission 78509) | Soil microbial communities from South San Francisco under conditions of wetland restoration - Salt Pond MetaG R2A_C_D2_MG | ecosystem: Environmental > Terrestrial > Soil > Wetlands | place... | reverse complement strand
GTGTCCGATGTGCAGCTGCAGTCCGGCCTGCCCATTGCCAACGCCATCCTGACCACCGACACCGACGAGCAGGCCGAGGCGCGCATGAACGTCAAGGGTGCAGAAGCCGCGCTGGTGGCGATCGAGATGGTCAACCTGCTGAAGGCACTCTGATGAACGAAACGGCCAAGGGACCAGCCAAGAGCGCACGCCGCCGTGCACGCGAACTGGTGGTACAGGGCATCTACCAGTGGCGCATGAGCGGCGCTGACCTGGCCCAGGTCGAGAAGCAGATGCGCGAGGAAAAAAACCTCGGTAATTACGACGCGAAATTCTTCGTTATGCTGCTGCGCGGCGTACTGACGCAGCATGCCGATCTGGAAGCGGCGATTGCGCCGCATCTCGACCGCACGCTGGCTGAGCTGAGTCCGGTGGAATTTTCGGTGCTGTTGCTGGCTGCCTACGAGTTATTGCAGCATCCGGAAACCCCCTACAAGGTAATCATCAACGAGGCAGTCGACCTGGCCAAGACCTTCGGCGGTACCGACGGCCACAAATTCGTCAACGGCGTGCTGGACAAGCTGGCCGCACAGGTGCGTGCGGTCGAAGTCGCTGCCCGCTAGTTTCTTCCTGCGCATGGAGCGAGGCATGTCGGAGTTCGATCTGATTCGCCGCTATTTCACCCGCGCCACGCCCGGCGCGGAACTGGGCGTGGGCGACGATGCCGCGCTGCTGCGCACAACACCCGGCATGGAACTGGCGGTGTCTTCCGACATGCTGCTGGCCGGCACGCATTTCTTCGCCGATACCGATCCTTTCATGCTGGGGCACAAGGCGCTGGCGGTGAACCTGTCCGATCTGGCGGCCATGGGGGCGCAGCCGCGCTGGGCATTGCTGTCGCTGGCGCTGACACAGGCCGACGAGACCTGGCTGCAGCAGTTCAGTGCCGGATTCTTCGCGCTGGCCGATCAATACGGCGTGGAACTTGTCGGCGGCGACACCACGCGCGGGCCGCTCAGCCTGTCCGTGACCGTTATGGGCGAAGTGCCGCAAGGTGCGGCATTGCGGCGCAGCGGTGCGCAGATCGGGGACGATGTGTGGGTATCGGGCACGCTGGGCGATGCGGCGCTGGCACTCGTGCATCTGCAGGGCAAGGTACAACTGGCTGAAGACGATTTTGCCGCCTGTGTGCAAAAGTTGCACCGGCCCGAACCGCGCGTGGCGCTGGGACAGGTGTTGCGCGGCATTGCCAGCAGTGCGATTGATGTGTCGGATGGGCTGCTGGCTGATCTCGGCCACATCCTGGAAAGTTCGTCGCTCGGTGCGCAAATCGATTTCGCAGTGCTGCCGGTTTCCGCTGCGGTGCGCCGGTATCTGGAACAGCCGCTGGGCCGGCATTGCGCGCTGGCCGGCGGCGACGACTACGAATTGTGTTTCACCGTTCCGGCGGCGCGACGCGCAACAGTAGAGCAGTTTGCACGCGATCTGGACTTGCCGCTGGCGCTTATCGGCACTATTGTGCCGGGCAGTGGCTGCACCGTGCAATCGGAAGACGGCCGCGCCATCACTCTCGGGGAATCGGGTTATGACCATTTCGCATGAATTGAACGTTCAGCCTTCGTGGCGCTTCATTCTCAGCCATCCCGCGCACTTGTTGTCGTTCGGTTTCGGCAGCGGCCTGTTCCCGCGTTCGCCCGGCACGGCGGGCACGCTGGTGGCTTTCCCGCTGTACTGGCTGATGACGCCGTACATGACTACCAAGAGCTACCTGATCATGCTGGTGTGGGCGTTTGCCATCGGCGTGCTGGCCTGCGACAAGACCGGGCGCGCGTTGGGCGAATCAGATTACGGCGGCATCGTGTGGGACGAGATCGCCGCCTTCCTGCTGGTGCTGTTCTTTACGCCGATGGCCGGCTCGTTTGCCACGGTGACCGGCATTTTCTGGAACCTGCTGGCGTTCTCGCTGTTTCGCTTCTTCGATATCGTCAAACCGCCTCCCATCCGCCATTTCGATATCCACTGGCACGGCGGACTGGGCGTGATGTTCGACGACATGCTGGCGGCCGGCTACACCTTGCTGTGCCTGGCGCTGGTCAAAACCATACTCGGATGATTGTGCGCCGGCTACTGCTGGCTCTGCTGCTGTGCGGCGTTACGCTTGCGGCACATGCGGAAAAGTTTACCGGCCGGGTGATCGTGGTGATCGACGGCGATACCGTGCTGGTGCTGAAGCACGGCCATCCGCTGAAAGTGCGCCTGGCCGATATCGATGCGCCGGAAGTGAGGCATGCAGGGTCGCAAAAATCCCAACGCTATGGACCTGCATCACGCGACGCACTGAAACGGCTGGTACTGCACAAGCGGGTGGAGGTGGATACGCTGGCCATCGACAAATACGGACGCACCGTTGCCTTGCTGAAGATGGACGCACTCAACGTCAATGAGGAAATGGTGCGGCAAGGCATGGCTTGGGAATATTCGCATTTCCACAGCGACCGGCATTACATCGCATTGCAGCGGCAGGCGCGGCAGGAAAGGCGCGGATTGTGGCAGCAGGTTGATCCGGTGCCGCCTTGGGTGTGGCGGTCGCAACACGTTAGTAAGAGGCGCTAGATACTCAGCCTGCGGCAGCCCCGGGTGTCGCAAAGCAGGGCGTCGCCCTTGCGTTGCCAGTCGCTCAACACCCAGCGTTCGCACTCGTGCCCGTCGACATAATGCCGGTGGTGGCCGGGGCGGTGGGTGTGGCCGTGGATCATGCCGGGGTAGCCGTGTTTGCGCAGCATGGCGGCGACGGCTTCTGCATTCACGTCCATGATTGCCTCGGGCTTGTTACGTTTCTCCTGCTGGCTGCGGCTGCGCAATTCGCCGATGAACGCCTTGCGCTGTTCCAGCGGCTGCGCCAGGAACTGGTGCTGGAATTCCGGATCGTGCGCCTGCTTGCGCCAGGTCTGGTAGTCGTGGTCGTCGGTGCACAGCAGGTCGCCGTGGGTGAGCAGTAGCGGTCGCCCGTATAACTCGATCAGCGTCGGGTCCGGCAGCAGCGTTGCCTCGCAGGCCTGTTCCAGTGCCTTGTCCATCAGCAGGTCGCGGTTGCCGTGCATCAGGTAGACATGCGTGCCGCTGCGGGCGAGCTGCTGCAGCGCACTGGTGACGGTCTGGTGCAGCGGCTCGTCGAGGTCGTCGTCGCCTGCCCAGTATTCGAACAGATCGCCAAGGATGTACAGCGCTTCGGCCTCGGGAGCGACATGCTGGGCAAAGTCCAGGAACAAATCAGTGGCCGGCTGCTCTGGACTCAGGTGCAGGTCGGAAATAAACAGGGTGTGCATTTCAGGACGCAGGATTCAGGATGCAGAAGGATGGCGGCTTTTCTGAATCCAGAATCCTGATAGCCGATTACTGAACGATTTCCGCGTTGGTGATGATCACATCCTGCAACGGTACGTCCTGGTGGCCGCCGCGGAAGCCGGTCTGCACCTTGCGGATGGTATCCACCACGTCGGTACCGTCCACCACCTTGCCGAACACGCAATAGCCGTAGCCTTGCATGGTGGGCGCAGTGAAGTCGAGGAAGTGGTTGTCCTTGACGTTGATGAAAAACTGCGAGGTGGCGGAATTGGGATCGGAGGTGCGCGCCATGGCAATGGTGTAGGTGTCGTTTTTCAGGCCGTTGTCCGCTTCGTTCTTGATCGGTGCGCGGGTTTCCTTGTGCTTCATGCCGGGCTCGAAACCGCCGCCCTGGATCATGAAACCGTCGATGACGCGATGGAAGATGGTGCCGTCATAAAAGCCGCTGCTCACGTATTCGAGGAAGTTCTTGACGGTTTCCGGTGCCTTGTCGTCGTACAGCTCGAGGGTGATGGTGCCGTGGTTGGTATGCAGTTTGACCATGCCGTGCTTTCCTTTTTCTGCTTGGTGGGTGGCTGCCTGTGCCGGCACGGCAAACATTGCCACGCACAGCAGGGAGGCCAGGATATTCAGGAACTTCTTCATGCCGCTCCTTCATAGATGATTTGCCAGTGGTCGCCGTGTCTCATCCAGTACTGGCGTTTTCTCATGCGGTTGTTCAGATTGCTGCTGCTGTAGTCCTGGTCGAAGCTGACTACTGCCAGGTTGGGTTGGTCCGGATAGGAAAAGATGCTGATATTGGACAGCTTGACCTTGATCCAGCGCTTGCCCGAATTGATCAGTTTTTTCTGGTGCGCCCAGATGGAATAATCCTTGTTGCCGCTCTTGAAGTCCGGTGCGTAATGGCGGAGGTAGGCAGCGGTATCCTTGCTGGACCAGTCCGTGCGCCATTGTTCCAGCGACTTCATCAGCGAGTCGCGCTCGTTCGCGTCCTGCGTATCGCTCCACACCATCTTGTCGGTGATGATCACCGGCGTGACGCCGATCTGTACCACCTTGCCGATGTCGAGCAGGTCCTGGTTGGTCAGCACCACGCAGCCCTTGCTGGCGCGCGGCGGGCGACTGTAGGTGTTGCTGGGCGTGCCGTGCAGCCAGATGCCGTGGCCGTTGCGCCCGTGCTGGCGGTCCCATGCGTTGGGGTAGTTCAGCGGGTAGGCACCGTCGCCGTAGAGGTCGCTGAGCTTGCTCTTGGGCAAATGGCTCCTGATGTAGTACACGCCGATCGGTGTTTTTTCATCGCCTTCGCTTACCTTGTCGGCGCCCTTCTTGCCGCTGGTGATGTAGAAATCCGTGACGTAGCGCGGTGTGCCGTGGTCGTTTTCGTACAGGTAAAGCGTGGATTTGCTGGTATCCACCACAATGGCGTAGCGCTGCTGTTCGTCCAGTTTCCATAAATATTTCGGCTGCAGCGTGGTTGGCAGTTTTTCCTGGTAGCGCTGCAGGCGCACCCGTGCTTCGTCGCGGAAATCGTCCACGCGGCCGCGCGGGGCATGCGGTGCATCGCCGAAGGCGGTGAGCGGCTTGGAGCGCGCCAGCAGCAGGTCGCCCTTGACCAGTTGCGCCAGCTTGAAGTTGGGGTTGATCTTGAGCAGGGAGTCGACGTCGCTCAGCGCCTGATCGGGCCGGTTGTCGGTGATCGCCAGCATGCTTTTGGCCAGCAGCGCTTCCATCTTGCGCGACTCGGGCATGACGTTGAAGCCGTCAGCGTGAGCGGCGGGGATAAACAGACCGCTCAACAGGATGGCTAACAGCGGGTAACGCATTGCCCGTCCCCTAATGCTCTTTCCGGATCAGCCAGTGACCGCCGGACTTCACCATTTGCAGCGTCTTGATGACGGAAACCTGCAGATGGCTGGCGCGGTAGTTCTCACGGAAGGTCGCGGTGGCATGGGTGTCGTCGGCAAACTTCACGTGGGCATTGCTGACCTTGACGTGGATGAATTTCGGGTGGGTCAGGCGGTTATGACGCTGTTTCTCCCAGGCGCTGCGGCTCATGCCGTGCGGCGTCTTGAAGTCATCGGCATAGAAGGACAGGTATTGCTTGACGTTCTGCGCGGACCAGGCGGCAGCCCAGCCGTGGACAGCCTTCAGCACGTCGTCGCTGCTGTTGGAAGCGGTTTTGACCGGAGCGGCAGGAGCCGGCGCAGCCGGCTTGGTCGCCGGAGCTTCGGCAACCTTGACCGGTGCGGGCTCAGCAACCTTGGCGGGTGCGGGCTCAGCAACCTTGGCGGGCTTCGGTGCAGCAGCAGGCTGCTGGGCGGGAGCCGGGGCAGCGGGCTTGGCCGGGGCTGCGGCAACGACTGGCGCAGCAGGTTCCGCCTGCGGCTGCGGTGCGGGGGCTTCACCCCGGTTGCGGTCGGTGGAGAACAGTTCCTTGATCAGTGCCAGCTTGGTCTTGGTGCTGGTGTTGTTGCTGTCGAGCCGCAATGCCCGGTCATAGGCCTGGCTCGCCATTTTGGCGTAGATGTCGCCCAGGTTCTCATGCGCGGTGGCATAGCTGGGATGGGTACGGATGGCCATTTCCAGCGCGACCCTGGCCTTGTCGTATTTGCCCTGTCCGGCATACAGCACGGCCAGGTTGTTGTAAGGCTCGGGCAGTTCGGGATAGTTCTCGGTCAGCGCCGAGAAAACCTTGATGGCGGCGTCGGTCTTGCCCTGTTCGGTCAGGATCAGGCCTTTCAGGAAACGTGCCTGGGCATCCTTGGGTTTGGTAGCCAGGAAGTTGTCGACCTTTTGCAGTGCCTGGCCATACTGCTTCTGTTTGAACAACTGGTTGGCATCCTGAATTTCGTCCGCATGGACGGAGAGCGTGAAACTCAGCAGCAAAACGCCCCCGCATAATGCGGCGCGCTGGCAAAAACGATTGAACATGCTCATAAGCGTCTTAATTTTCCAGAAATTGATCACGGCCGGAATTCTGTCCGGGATTCCCCCGAGGCGGCCTGAATTCTACCAAATAAGCCTGCCTGTTTCACAAGTTATCGCATAAGGCAGAGGTTCCCCTGCTTGGAGACAACGGTTTTCGGGTAAAATTCGTCAATTTCCCGGATAACAGAAGCCAGCCCATGAGCAGCAACGCACCCGCACCCATTTCCCATTTCATTCGCAACATCGTCGAGGATGATCTGAATAGCGGCAAACACACGAGCATCGTTACGCGTTTCCCGCCCGAGCCAAACGGTTATCTGCACATTGGCCATGCCAAGTCGATCTGCCTGAATTTCGGGTTGGCGCAGGATTTCGACGGCAATTGCAACCTGCGTTTCGACGACACCAATCCGGAAAAGGAAAGCGAGGAATATGCGCAGGCCATCGAGGAAGATGTGCGCTGGCTGGGTTTCCACTGGAGCGGCGAGGTGCGCTGGGCCTCGGACTATTTCGATGCGCTGTACGACTTCGCGGTGGAACTCGTCAACAAGGGCCTGGCCTACGTCGATGACCTGACGCCGGAGCAGATGCGCGAATACCGCGGCAGCCTCAACCAGCCCGGCACCAATAGTCCCAATCGCGACCGCCCCGTGGCCGAGAACCTCGACCTGTTCGCGCGCATGAAAGCCGGCGAGTTCGCCGACGGCGCGATGGTGCTGCGCGCGAAGATCGACATGACCTCGCCAAACATCAACCTGCGCGATCCGGTGCTCTACCGTATCAAGCGTTGGCACCACATTCGTACCGGCGACAAGTGGTGCATCTATCCGATGTACGACTACACCCACTGCATTTCGGATGCGCTGGAGGGCATCACGCATTCGCTGTGCACGCTGGAGTTCGAGGATCACCGCCCCTTGTACGACTGGGTGCTGGATAACATCACTGTTCCCTGCCATCCGCGCCAGATCGAATTCTCGCGGCTGGAATTGCATTACACCATCACCAGCAAGCGCAAGTTGCTGCAACTGGTGACCGAAAAGCATGTTGCCGGCTGGGACGATCCGCGCATGCCCACCATCAGCGGCATGCGCCGGCGCGGCTATTCTCCCGAAGGCATCCGCGAATTTGCGCGCCGCATCGGCGTTTCCAAGAGCCCCAACATCGTGGACCTGTCCGAGCTCGAAGCGGCCATTCGCGACGACATGGAAGGCCGTGCGCCGCGCGTGATGGCGGTGGTCAATCCCTTGCTGGTGACCATCACCAATTATGATGGCGCCGGCGAGCGCGAGGCTGATTTCCATCCCCAGCATCCGGAATTCGGCAAGCGCATGGTGGCGTTCGGCCACAAGCTGTTCATCGAGGCGGAGGACTTTGCCGAAGTGCCGCCACCCGGCTGGAAGCGGTTGACTCCGGGCGGCGAAGTGCGTCTGCGCCACAGCTACGTGATGCGTTGCGACGAGGTGGTGAAGAATGTCGACGGCAAGGTAATCGAACTGCGTTGCAGTATCGACCACGACACACTGGGCAAGAACCCGGAAGGACGCAAGGTGAAGGGTGTAATCCACTTTATCTCGGGCGAACATGCGCTACCGGCGGAAATTCGTCTGTACGACCGGCTGTTCACCGTTGCAGAACCGGATGGAGACAAGGAAAAGAATTTTCTGGATTACATCAATCCCGAATCGCTCACCGTGGTGCACGGCTGGGTGGAAGAGTGCGCGAGGCATGCAGAACCGGAGGCATGCTACCAGTTCGAGCGCCTGGGCTACTTTGTTGCAGACCGCCACGATCATCAGCCCGGCAAGATGATGGTGTTCAGCCGTACAGTGACGCTTAAAGACTCCTGGAACAAACAGGGCTGAGCGTATGCTGAAGATTCACAATACGCTCATCCGCGACAAGCAGGAATTCAAACCCATCGAGCCCGGCAAGGTGCGCATGTATGTGTGCGGCATGACCGTGTACGACTACTGCCACCTCGGTCATGCGCGCGTGATGGTGGTGTTTGATATGGTGTACCGCTGGCTGCAGGCTTCCGGCTACGACGTTACCTACGTGCGCAACATCACCGATATCGACGACAAGATCATCAAGCGCGCGCTGGAAAATGACGAATCCATTCATCGGTTGACGGAACGCTTCATCGGCTACATGCACGAGGACGAGCGCGCGCTGGGTATTCTGCCGCCGAGCCAGGAGCCGCGCGCCACGCAACACATTCCGCAGATGCTGCAGATGGTGGAACAGCTGGAGCAGAACGGCCTGGCCTACCGTGCAGCGGACGGCGACGTGAATTACGCGGTGCGCAAGTTCGAGGGCTACGGGAAACTGTCCGGCAAGTCGCTGGAGGATTTGCGCGCTGGCGAGCGCGTGGAAGTGGATATGGCAAAGCACGACCCGCTCGACTTCGTGCTATGGAAACATGCCAAGGCCGACGAACCGGCAGAAGCGCAGTGGGACTCGCCCTGGGGCAAGGGGCGTCCCGGCTGGCATCTGGAATGTTCGGCCATGAGCTCGGAGCTGCTGGGCAACACCTTCGATATCCACGGCGGCGGCGCCGACCTGCAGTTCCCGCACCACGAGAACGAGATTGCGCAAAGCGAAGGCGCGCACCAGTGTACGTTCGTGAACTACTGGATGCACAACGGTTTCGTGCGCGTCGATAACGAAAAAATGTCCAAGAGCCTGGGCAACTTCTTCACCATCCGCGAAGTGCTGAAGCAATACGATCCCGAAGTGGTGCGCTTCTTCATTTTGCGTGTGCACTACCGCAGCCCGTTGAATTATTCCGATGTGCATCTGGACGATGCAAAGGGGGCGCTGACGCGGCTGTATACCGCGTTAAAGTCGGTGGCTGCCGCAGATCAGGAGGTGGACTGGAATGAAGCGCATGCACAGCGCTTCAAGGCCGCCATGGACGACGACTTCAATACGCCGGAAGCGATGGCCGTGCTGTTCGATCTTGCCAATGAGGCCAACCGTACCAATTCATCGCAACAGGCGACGCAACTGAAAGCTCTGGGTGGGGTACTCGGCCTGTTGCAACGCGATTCCTTGGAATTCTTGCAAGGAGGGGGCAATGTTATTTCTGTGAATGTGACAGCGCCTGCGCCTACTCTTGAAGCGAGTGGTGATGCATTTAATATTGGTGCGTTAATTGAGGCGCGTGCGGCCGCGAAGAAGAACAAGGACTATGCCGAGGCCGACCGCATTCGCAAGGAACTGCTGGAAGCGGGCATCGTGCTGGAAGATACGCCGCAGGGCACCACCTGGCGCCGAGCCTGAAACCTGTCAGGGCAGCTTGCCTGCCGTCACCATGCGGTTCATCAGCACGCCGGGAGAAATCCAGGTAACCAGATCGTCAAAGGTGGGTGTGAAGTCGTGGCTGACAAAATTGTTGTCGTTGTTGGCGTTGTCGCCTTCATCGCCGCTGGCGCCGGAGATCTGGTTGCCATTCGAGGTATAGGCTCCGTATCCATCTGTCCCGTGTGAAATGACAATAGCCGGAATATTGCTGGCGACGCTGGAGGAATGGCTGGAGCTGGTCCATACATTCAGGTTCCCACTGGAACATAACTGGAATGAAACGCCGGTTGTTACGGAACAGGAAGCAGTTCCACTTCCGTCCGTGCCGTCGGCAAATGCGGCAGTGACGCGGTAAGTGAACCGCCGTCCCCAGGCATCCGTTTCGCCCACGCCCAGTGTGGCCCAGGGCAATACACCCCATGCAGCATTGCCCGTTATGTTGCTGCAGGTCATGGCGCTGCCCGTCCCGGTGGTGGCTTCCACCCCGGCACCGCTCTGTCCGGTGGCGATGGTGCCGTCGGCCGGACACGGCAGCCGTCCATTTATGAGGGCATAGCCGATCAGCGCTTCCTTGATTTCGTCCAGTTGCTTGCGCGTCTCGTTGATGCGCTGTCGCTCGACCTGGCCGGAAATAGTGGGCAGCAGGCCGCCAAGCAGCAGGGCGACAATGGCGAGCACGATGGAAATCTCGACCAGGGTAAAGCCGGCATGCGAAAAACGGGTTATGCGGGAGCGGGTCGTCATCGGCTAGGGGCAGGCAACCACACTCAGGTCCGTCTTTATGCAATACAGCACGTCGTTGAAACTGCTGGTTGACGTCCCGCTTTTGTAATCTCCATTGCCGGATGAAGAGTTGTTGATATTGGTCAGATTGGAATCTTCCAGGTAATTGCTGGTGACGAGATGGTTTGCGTCCGTTGAGCGTGATTGCCCCGAAAGCGCCTCCCCGGCAAATATCACGATGCCGGCATAACTGCCCGAGCCATTCACGCTCAGGCAGGGTCTGTAACCGCTGCAGCCATACATATAATGATAGCTGTAATTGTAATTGTAATTGCTGGGGCTATATGCGCTGGCGACAGCATAATACAAATGATCCTTCCAGTTGGTCCACCAAGGGTAATAGTTGGGCCAGTCCTTGTTGCCGAGGGAATCCCTGACGTCCGGGCAGTTATCACCGTCGCTGGCCAGTTGATACCAGGGCGAGTTTATCGGGTTGTTGGTGTCACCAGAGGAGGTGTTGACGCGGTATGGCAGGCGGCCGGCCAGCCGGTTATCCTCGTCGTCATAGCTGCTGTCCGTCTTGTAATCGGAGGACGATGGGTAAAAACGCCCGGACCATGGGAGCCGGTAGTCATGCCAATAGTGATTCCGTTTGCCATAGTCGGCGATGCATTCCGCGGCTTTGTACGTCATGAGAAATAGAGGATTTTTTGTAGTTGCAGGATCAGTAGTTTGGTCCTTGAAGTCTGAACGCTTCAACATGGCATTCCAGATGTCCTGCCGGGTGATGTAGATGAGCCGGTCGTTCATCTGGCTGGAAGTGCCGGAATAATAGCTGCTGGTGGCGCTGGCAGTGCCGGATACCGCGGAATTGTCGTGGCTGCCGCCGTCGTTGTCCAGGTAGTTCGACGCGGTGTAATTGCCGCCGCATGTCGGTGCTGCCCCGGATGGTGATCGGTCCTGTCCGGACAGCGTCGGGCCGGGGGCGAAAATGACCGCGACCACGTCCGAGACAGTGTTGCCATTGGCATCGGTCACGCTGAGCAGTCCCTGAGTATCCCAGTTCATCATGTCGGTATTGGGGTTGTTCTTGTAGGTGCCGGAAACAGCGTACCACAGGCATTCGCTGTAGCCGTCGCGCAACGGCTCGAGGCCGAGTGTTCTCCACGGCAGCCTGCCGATGCTGCTGACATCCTTATTGCCGCAGGTTTGGGAAGAGCCCTCGCCATTGCTTGCATTCAGATCGGGACATGGCAGGTAGCCATCGACGGTGTTGCTGTGTGTGTCGGCATAGGTGATGGCATAGCCGATCAACGCTTCCTTGGCTTGCGCCAGTGCGAGGGAGGTGGTCTTGTCGCGCGCGATATTTATAGCCGAACTGTTGAACGAACTGACCAGAACGGTGGCGATGCCGACCACCAGGATGATCAGCATGATCAGCAAAACCGCACCCTGCTGGCGATGAGGGAAGGAATGTTTGCGGGGTGTGCGTAGACAGGCCATACAGCTATTTGGCAGGAGCTTCCGACGAAGGCGATGCATCCGGCAGCAGCTTCTGGCCGACCTTGATTCTCACCGGCTTCGATTTTCCCGGAACGGAAACCGGCACCGATTCCGGGTGGCGTGCGTCGCTGCCGCCCGTAGCCTGGGGCACGCCGTTGATCCATACAGTGCGCGAGCCACCATCTTTTTGCACGATGCCGTTGACGGTCAGCCCGGAGGAAGGTTGACTGCTGCCGTCGTAGGTGGCGTTCTGTGACTGCTGGTAGTCGAGTTGCGCGCGTTGCTGCGGCGAGAAGAACAGGCGCCCGATACCTTCCGCCCGTGCGGGAAAAGGCAGGGTCAGCAACAGTATGAGCATAAGGATATGTCTCATCATGGCGCGTTCCGGTTCTTCAGGGTCAGCCAGCCGCCCTTGCATTCGGCCCTGAGCTGCGGCACGGAGCCGGGCTTGCTGTTGTCTGACGCATTGTCGGTGCGTGTTATGGAGCAGCCGTCCAGCATGAACCAGCCGTTGATGCTGGAACGCAGGGTGTCGAAGAACCTTATCAGCTGGCCTTCATGCAGCAAGTCGAAGGAGAGCGACATATCGCTGCGCATGGGTTCGAAATTGCCGGTATCCAGCGGCACCGGAGCCTGGTACGGCTTTTGCGGGGAAATGGTATAGCTGAAGCGCATTACCAGGTTGCGGCGGCGCAACCGTTCCAGACCATCTATCCAGTCCAGCCGCTGTTCGTTGCCGATGACGTTGCGTTGCAGCAGCATGGAATATTCCTGCGCGTACGAAGCCATGTTTTGCCGATCATCGGCGGCGGTACTCAGACTGCGCTGGGCTGCGGAAAGCTTGTTCTGGGCCGTCTTGTGGGTTTGCTGCGCATCGCCGAGAAAGTGCTGGCTGAGCGTGATGACCGTGCCGTTCACGGCCAGCGCCAGCAGCAGGGTAGCGAGTCCCCCCTTGATGTATGGCAGGTCGGACTTGAGGTCAATCATTGCGTCTGCTCCCATGTGAGCTGAAGCGAGAAGTCGGCCGGCTTGTTGTTGTTTTCCAGTGTATTGTCGGCAATGCTTCCCTTGGAGCTGATATCCAGCGGCAGTTTTTTCACGGCTACGCCGTAATGGTGTTGTTGCAGCGCGCGCTGGAAGCGGTCGAGATATTCCAGCGAACTGCGATAATTGGCGTTATCCCATCCTTCCAGCGTGCCGTCAATTGTGATGGTCTGACTCGTCGAGTCGGTAGTTTCGTTTTGCCAGGACAGTTTTTGCAGGCCGATGCGCGGGAAATCTTCCAGCGTTGCGCCGAGGCCGGCCAGGAATTTTTCCGGTGGCGGGGAAACTGCGTACAGCTTGCGCATGGAGGTGACGGCGCTCTTCATGTCGGCAGCGGGAGCCACCTGGCTGGCAAAACTTTGGGTAATCTGCTGCGTGTGCTGTGCCAGTTGCTGTGCCTGGGCCTCCAGCGTGGTGCTGTCGTCGTTAAACTGGATCCCCTGCCAGAGATTGAGGCTGCTCCACAGCAGCCCGGCGGCAGCGATCAGGATGCCCAGCCAGAACAGGCGAATGTTGTTTTGCCACAGGCGGAAATAATGGGTGTGTTCAGGGGAGGCATAATGCGTAGCCGGTGGCCGGCTGGCCAGCAGGTGCAGGAACAGGCGCGTGGCGTCCGAGTCGCGGAAGGTTTCCTGTGATTTGATGCTGGCTGCCAGCTCCTGGATATCCTGGTAAACGAACGAGATATCGCCCGCCTCCTGCAATTTGGGTTCCAGTTCGCGGCGGCTGTCGGCATGGCACACGATGCGCACCTGCAATGTCTGGCCCAGCGGCAGCAGGCTCAGGCTTTTCAGGTATTGCTGGGTGCGCGCGACTTCCGGCGCGACCACATCGCTGAATGTCTGGTCGTCGGCTACCGGCGTCAGGCGCGACAGATACAGCCGCTTGGCGTTGAAATAGGTTTGCCGCAGCCCGGCGTTCTTTTCCCAGGTAAGCAGCAGGATATGGTCCGACTGGACACTTTCCGCCAGCGGCTTGCTGATGCCGGGAACCGAATAGATGCCGGCCAGTGGCGCATGCTGATCCACGATGATGTCCAGCCAGATCTGGATCAGGCTGGGGTTGGTCAGCGCGGAAAACAGCATTTCGTCGTCGCGCCTTCCTTCCTGCTGGCGCTGGTGCACGAAAGCCTGGCGGAACGTGGTGTTGCGGTACAGCTGCTCGAATTTGCGCTGGATCTGGTCGG
>Ga0102953_1001650_pt1 | contig 14032 bp, 13 predicted proteins | sample SalPon2A_C_D2_MG_FD_78509 | JGI IMG/M metagenome (GOLD analysis project Ga0102953, IMG submission 78509) | Soil microbial communities from South San Francisco under conditions of wetland restoration - Salt Pond MetaG R2A_C_D2_MG | ecosystem: Environmental > Terrestrial > Soil > Wetlands | place... | reverse complement strand
GTCGACGTGCAGGCGGTGCCTCCCGGCACCAACTGGGGCAACGTCCTGATGTACGTGGTGCCCATCCTGCTGATGGTCGGGTTGCTCTTCTACCTGCTGCGCGGGGCGCGCGGCGGCAGCGACGGCGCCATGTCGTTCGGCAAGAGCCGCGCCCGGCTGATCAGCGAGGAGAACACCAACGTCCTGTTCCGCGATGTCGCGGGCGTCGAGGAAGCCAAGACCGACCTCACCGAGGTGGTGGAGTTCCTCAAGAACCCCGCCAAGTTCCACGCGCTCGGCGCGCGCATCCCCCACGGCGTGCTGATGGTGGGCCCGCCCGGCTCGGGCAAGACCCACCTCGCCAAGGCCGTGGCCGGCGAGGCCAAGGTGCCCTTCTTCTCCATCAGCGGCTCCGACTTCGTGGAGATGTTCGTCGGCGTGGGCGCCGCACGCGTGCGCGACCTCTTCGAGACCGCCAAGAAGAACGCTCCCTGCATCGTCTTCATCGACGAGATCGACGCCGTCGGCCGGCGCCGCGGCCTGTCGGTCAACGGCGGCAACGACGAGCGCGAGCAGACCCTCAACGCCTTGCTGGTCGAGATGGATGGCTTCGAGACGCAGCACGACATCATCATCATGGCGGCCACCAACCGGCCCGACGTGCTCGACCCGGCGTTGCTCCGGCCCGGCCGCTTCGACCGGCAGGTGGTCGTGGACGCTCCCGACGTGCGCGGACGCGAGGCCATCCTGGGCATCCACGCGCGCGGCAAGCCGCTGGCGCACGAGGTGGACCTCCACCGCGTCGCGGTCCGGACGCCGGGGTTCGTCGGCGCGGACCTCGAGAACCTCCTCAACGAGGCGGCGCTGGTCGCCGCCCGCAACGACCGCCGCGAGATCGCCATGATCGATATCGACGAGGCGGCCGACCGCGTGGTGATGGGGCCCGAGCGCCGCAGCCGCGTCATCAACGAGCGGGAGAAGCGGGTCACCGCGTTCCACGAGGCCGGCCACGCCCTGGCCGCCTACCTGCTGGAGCACGCCGACCCGGTCCACAAGATCACCATCGTCCCGCGGGGCCGCGCCATGGGCTACGTCATGCAGTTCCCGGAGGAGGACCGCATGTCGGCCAGCCGCAACATGCTGCTCGACCGCGTGGCGGTCGCACTGGCCGGCCGCGCGACCGAGCAGCTCGTCTTCGAGGACGTCACCACCGGAGCCCAGAACGACTTCGAGCAGGCGACCCAGGTGGCACGCCACATGGTCACGCGCTGGGGTATGAGCAGCCTGCTCGGGCACGTGGCGCTGGCCAACTCCTCGGAGTCCTACCTGGGTGACGTCGAGGGCCCGCGCAGCTACAGCGAGGAGACCGCGCGCGTCATCGACAGCGAGGTCAAGGGCATCCTGGACGAGCAGTACCGGCGCATCACGGATCTGATCCGGACGCACCGACCCGATCTGGAACGGGTGGTGAGCGTCCTGCTCGAGCGTGAGACGCTCCACGCGGACGAGTTCGCGATGCTCCTGCGCGGCGAGGAGCTGCCGCCGATGCCGGCGCCCGTGCCGGTCGAGCCCGCGCGGGCGCGCGAGCCGCAGTCGCCGGGCAAGGGCACCGAGGGCAACCCGCAGGAGCCCAGGCTGCCGCCGGGCATGTTGCCGAAGCCCGGCTAAACGCCGTCCCACAGCGGGCAAGAAACCCGCTCTCGTTGCGAAAATTTCACTCGGCGCCGAGAGGGCACCTGATAGACTCCGCTTGATTTACGAGGAGGAGACGTCTATGCCCTCAATGCGCGAGCGCCTGGCGCGCATGCTCAGCCCCCGGATCGAGGCGGTCGGTCTAGAGGTTGGCACCAGTGCGCTAAAGGTGGTGGAGCTACGACCAGGCAATCCGCCGAACCTGGTCGCGATGGCCGTCCGCCCCATGCCGCCTGGATTGATCCAGGAAGACCAGGTGGTCGACGCGCATGGGTTGGCCGAAGAGATCAAGGCGCTCCTGGACGAGGCCGGGATACGCAAGCGCTTCACGGTCGTGGCGGTGAGCAACCGTCAGGCGATCACCCGCAACATCCACGTTCCCAAGATGACCATGCAGGAGCTGGATGAGGCCATCAAGTGGGAGGCGGAGCGCTACATCCCCTTCCCCATCGACGAGGTCGTCCTCGATTACTACGTGCTCGACAACCCCGATGACATCGAGGAGGGCGGGCAGCTGGAAGTGGTCATCGCGGCTGCACGCCTCGATCAGGTCACCCAGCAGGTCGAGTACCTCAAGCAGGCCGGCCTGGAACCGCTGGTCGTCGACGTCAAGCCGTTCACCCTGTTGCGCTCCCTCAAGGGCTCGCTCCTGGGCGAGCACCTGACCAAGACGACCCTCTCCGGCACCAGCTACACCGAGGCCAACGAGATCGGGGTCGTGCTGGAGATCGCGGCTTCCAACACCACGATCACCCTGGTCCGCGGCGAGCGTGTCCTGATGAACCGCAACATCGGCGTCAGCGGCGACGACTTCACCGCGGCGATCCAGCGCTCCTTCGGCCTGGACTTCGACAGCGCCGAGGACGTCAAGCTCGATTACGGCACGGCCACCATCCCGACCGAGGACGAGGAGGAGCTGCTGAACTTCGACGCCAAGCGCGAGCAGTTCAGCCCCAGCCGCGTGTACGAGTCGCTCCGGCCGGTGCTCGTCGATCTCACTACCGAGATCCGGCGGAGCCTCGAGTTCTTCCGGGTGCAGACCGGCGACGCGACCATCAGCCGGATGGTCGTGACCGGCGGCGGCGCCAAGCTGCGTGGGCTGCCCGAGGCCATCGGCGATGCCCTCGGCTTCCGGGTCGAGCTCGGGGATCCCTGGCTGACCATCCATTACGACGAGAACCGCTTCGACGCCCAGTTCCTGCAGAAGGTCGGGCCCGAGTTCGCGGTGCCCCTGGGGCTCGCGCTGAGAGGGGTGGCGGGCGTTGATTAACATCAACCTGCTTCCCAAGAACCTGAGGCGCGTTCGCGAGCCCGGGTACTGGCGCCTGCTCGCGATCGTCTTCCCTCTGCTGGTGCTGGGCGTAGCCTTCGTGCTGCAGATGTTCGCGTACCAGACCGCCCAGAACCTGCAGGCGGAGAAGCAACAGCGCCAGGACGAGCTCGCCCTGCTCCAGCCGTACATCAAGGAGCAGCAAGCTCTCCTCCAGCGCCAGCGCGACCTCAACCAGCTCATCTCGGTGGAGAAGGCGGTCCACGCCAACCGGATCCTGTGGACCGGGGAGATCTCGGGGCTGCTCGAGACGCTGCCGCCTCGCGGCACCAGCTCGCGCCCCAACATCGACTTCAAGAGCCTCAACATGAACGCCATCAACCCGCCGCACAGCGATCCCAACAAGTACGACGGCAAGAGCGTGGTCGCCGAGCTCAACGTCAGCGGGGACGTCGCCTCGCCCGCGGTCCTGGCGCAGTTCATCCGTGCGCTCGAGACCTCGAGCTCGTACGGGGTGTCCTTCCACAACGCCTCACGCCAGTCCAACGGCGACCTCTACAACTATGCCCTGACGGTCGGCGCGTTCGGATCGGCTAGCGGAGGCGGGCAATGAACCTCGGCAACTTCAGCTTCCGCAACCTGCGCCAGCGTGACGTCGCCATCCTGGCGATCGTGCTGACGCTGATCGTGGCGCTGCTCTGGTACCTGTACATGTACCGGCCGACGCAACAACGCATCACCACCTTGCAGAGCGACATCCAGACGCTGCAGACGCAGATCTTGCGCGGCGAGCGGGCGAAGGCGAACCTCCCCGACCTCCGGTCGGCCGTAGCACAGCTCGAGCAGGACCGCCGCGACTTCCTGGCGCAGCTTCCCAAGGAGAGCGACATCTCCGGTCTGATCGACCAGTTGCGCACCTCCGCCTCCGCCAGCGGCGTCATCGTCAACAGCTTCTCCCAGGGCGGCGGCCAGGGGGCCGTGCAGGACGTCCGCCCCATCGGCTTCAACGTCGCCACCACCGGCAACTTCACCCAGACGATGGACTTCCTCGGCAAGCTCGAGGCCCTCAAGCGTTTCACCAAGATCCACCAGGTGGGCCTGAACGCCAAGGGCAACGCCTCGAGCGACCCCGACCTCAACGCCACGTTCGCCTTCACCGTCTACGTCTACACGGGCAAGGACCCGGGAGCGGTGGCGAGCAAATGACCCTCTCCCGGACCGCCCGCATCCTGATCGGCGTCCTGCTGCTGGCCGCAGCCGCGTTCTTCTGGGTCAACTTCTTCTCCCGGGAGCAGGCGACGCCGGCCCCGGCCGTGACCGGGGTCGCGACCGCGCCGGCGAAGCCCGTCGCGGCGCCCTCCAAGACCCCCTCCGTCGCGACCAACGGCGCCGCGACCGCGGCCCCGCCCGCCGCGGCCGAGACGGCGCCCGCGAACGGCAAGGCACCGGTGGTCGCACCGAGCAAGCCCGCCGTGGCCACCCACGACCTTCAGGTGGCGCAGCTCCCCTTCCTGGTCACGCAGCCTCCGCAGCCGCAGAGCGCGGGGAGCACGGCCCAGGCCGCGACCGGCAACGGGTCGTCCTCGGGCGCGCCGGGGCAGGTGGCCGCATCGGCGCAACGCATGACGGTCAACCCCTTCGCGCCTATCCTGGTCCAGGCCGCCGCGGCCCCGAAGGCGACAGCGCCTACCCCGCCACCGACGCAGCAGGTCACGACGCAACAGGCGCCCAAGCCGCGCGTCCTGGCGCAGGCCCCTGCACCGCAGCCGGTCGCGCCTCCGCCTCCTCAGGCGAGCGGGCTTCCGGGCGCGCTGCCCTCGGGCATGCTGCCGACCACCCCCAGCGTCCTCCAGACCGCCCGGGCTCAAGCCACCTCGTCGGCCCCCAAGGACCTTGGCAGCGTCGTCGCCGTGCGTGAGCCCGGCGCCTCCGGCGCCGGCGACCTCGGCACCATCGGCAGCGCCGGCCTGGTGACGGCCGGTCCCGGCGTGCCCGGCCTGCTCGGCCCGGGTCAGCCTACTCAGGCCCAGGTCGCCAGCGCCGCCGCCAGCGCCAGCAGCACCCCGCCGCTGCAGGCGGGCACCGACTCGCTGAGCCTGTACCTGCGCGATCACAACGTGCGCTTCACGGGCACGGTGTTGGGGCCGGTGAGCGTAGGCGTGTTCCGCTCCGATCAGTACCCGGCGCCCGTGGTGGTGTCGCTGGGTCAGGTCCTCCCCAAGACGAAGATCACGTTGACGGACCTTCGCGGTCATGAGGCCGTCTTCAGCTACCAAAACTCCACGCAGAGCCTCTCCTTGGATCTCAGGCGGTGATCATGAAAAGGACCCTGATCCTCCTCACGTTCCTTGCTCTGGCGGGGCTCGCCCTGGCACAGACCCAGCTCGCACCCCTCCCGAAGGATCCTCGTTTCGACCAGACCGTTCAGCTGGCCACCGGGGTCGGCGGCGAGTCGTTGCGGGCGATCGTGTCCGCGCTCGCCAAGTCGGTCGGCCTGACCGCCATCGTCAACGACGTGCCGGACAAGACCATCAGCTACGACATCGGCTCGCCCAAGCCCTTCCGCCTGGTGTGGAGCATCGTGCTGACAGACAACGACCTGCAGTACGCCCTGCTCGACAACGACGTCGTGGTGGTCGGGCCGCCTTCGGCGGTCGCCAAGTTCCAGCAGCCGAAGCCCGTCGCCAGCACCGAGCAGAAGCCGGCAGCGCCTCCTCCCCCGAACACGGTGCAACGCTTCTACAAGGTCAACAACGACCCCGGCACCGTCGTGCAGATCCTGCAGCGCTCCATCCCCGGCCTCGACGTGCAGTCGCTGCCAGGGGTGAAGAGCATCGTGGTGGTGGCCACGCAGGACACGCAGGACAAGGTCCAGAACCTGCTGCAGCAGTTCGACACGCCGACCCAGGCCGAGCCGTTGGAGCAGCGCACCTACCAGCTCTCCAACGCCAACGCCGAAGACCTGGCGAAGACGCTGCAGAGCAGCGGCGTGGTGACGCAGCAGACGGGCCAGAGCGGGCAGGCGGGCCAGACCGGCACCGTGAGCACGCAGAACTTCAAGGTGGTGGCCGACAAGCGCACCAACAGCCTCATCGTCACCGCCACCGCCCCGGTCCAGGCGCGGATCGCTCAGCTGATCCCGCAGCTCGACAAGCCGCAGAAGCAGGTCAATATCCAGGTGCGCATCCAGGAGGTCACGAACACCACCGCCTACGACCTGGGGCTCAACCTGCAGAAGGCCACCTTCGGTAACCTGGCGGCGTCCATCCTCGACACCGGGCTGAAGTTCGTGTTCGACATGAGCACGGTCTCCCCTCTCAACATCAACGCCGTGCTCAACGCCCTCGAGGAGCAGGGGTTGTCGCGCCTGGTGGACGACAGCAACATCACGGTCCTCGACAACGAGACCGGCTCGATCCAGTCCGGCGGTACGATCTACATCAGCATCCCCGGCGCCAACCAGAACATCGAGCGCACCATCCCGTACGGCGTGGAGGTGGACGTCACGCCCCGCATCGCCAACGACGGGCGGGTCACCCTGGTGATCACGGCCAAGGTGCAGGACGTGCTGTCGACCACCAACGACCCGAGCTTCCTGAACCTCTCCACGCGGGCCGTGACGTCCACCGTGACGCTCGCGCCCGGCCAGACGGCGCTGCTCGGCGGGTTGCTGCAGAACAGCCTCACCGTCGACAAGAAGTCGCTGCCCGTGATCGGCGCCATCCCCATCCTCGGCGACCTGCTGGGGCACAGCACCTCCACCAGCAAGGCCGGAGACCTGATGCTGGTGGTGAACGCACAGACCATCGATTGAGCCACCGGCTCGATCCGCCTGCGAGATCCCACCGCCGCCCGGCCCCATCGGCCGGGCGGCGGTGTTGCGTCTCGCGCGAGGCGCACCCGGATCGCCGTTCCAGAAGTCAGGGCCCGCTGCCGGAGACGGGCATCGGGACGCTCCAGGCGCCGCCGGACCGAATGCGAGCGCGTGATACATTACCGGAATGTTGAGATACCTCTCGGCCGGGGAGTCGCATGGGCCGTGCCTGACCGTGATTCTCGACGGCCTTCCGGCGGGCCTGCCGCTCCAGCCGCAGACGGACATCGACCCGTGGCTCCGGCGCCGTCAGGGAGGCTACGGGCGCGGCCGGCGGCAGCTCATCGAGAGCGACCGCGCGGACCTCCTGGGGGGCGTGCGGGCCGGCCTCACGACCGGCGCTCCGCTGGCCCTGCGCGTCGAGAACCGCGACTGGGAGAACTGGCGCGAGGTGATGGACCCCGCACCCGGCGGCGAGCCCCGCAAACGCGCGGTGACCGAGCCGCGCCCCGGACACGCGGACCTGGCGGGCGGCGTCAAGTACGGACACAAGGACCTGCGCGACGTCCTGGAGCGCGCCTCGGCGCGCGAGACGGCCAGCCGTGTGGCGGCAGGGGCGGTGGCGCTCAAGCTGCTCTCCGAGCTGGGTATCGAGGCCTGCACGCGCGTGGTCAGCCTGGCCGGCATCGCCTGCGACGGCGGCATGGACTGGGACAGCCTCGCCGTCCTGGACGAGAGCCCCCTCCGGTGCTTCGATCGCGAGGCCGAAGCGCGCATCATCGACCGTATCGACCTGGCGAGGGAGACGGGCGACACCCTCGGCGGCGTGGTCGAGGCGCGCTTCCGCAACGTGCCCATGGGGCTCGGCAGCCACGTGCAGTGGGACCGCAAGCTCGACGGCCGTCTGGCGCAGGCCGTGATGAGCATCCCCGCCATCAAGGGCGTCGAGATCGGCGACGGCTGGCGAGCCGCCGGCTTGCCCGGCAGTGAAGTCCACGACGCCATCCTCCACGATCCGGAGCACGCCTACTTCCGGGAGACGAACCGCTCCGGTGGGCTCGAAGGCGGCATCACCACCGGCGCCGAGCTGGTGGTGCGCGCTGCCATGAAGCCGATCGCTACGCTGATGCGCCCCCTGCCGACCGTCGACGTGGTGACCCACCAGCGGGCGGACGCCTCCCGCGAGCGCTCCGACCACACCGCGGTCCCCGCGGCGTCGATCGTCGTCCTGGCGATGAGCGCCCTCACGCTCGCCGGCGCCGCGCTGGAGAAGCTCGGCGGCGACACCATGCGCGAGCTGCACGAGCGCCTCGAGGCGCACCGGGCGTACGTGGCCTCGTACTGAGCCTGCCGCCATGCTCCGGCGTTACCATCCCCCCGAGCGTCCGGTCACCTGGCTGGCTCTGGCCGGCTTCATGGGGACCGGCAAGAGCCGCATCGGCTGGGAGCTGTCGCGCCGGCTCAGCCTCACCTTCATCGACACGGACCGCGTGATCGAGCGCGTGAGCAACATGCGCATCGCCGACATCTTCGAGCTCTACGGCGAGGCCGTCTTCCGCGACTACGAGACCGAGGTGGTCCGCCGATGCGTCCGCCTCGACGAGGTGGTGGTGTCGACCGGCGGCGGCACGGTGGCCCGCCAGCTGAACCGCGACCTGCTCAAGGCGCGCGGTCCCGTGGTGGTGCTCACGGCCAGTGCAGAGACCATCTTCAAGCGTACCCGCCGCAACCGGCGGCCGCTGCTGGAGCTCGGGGACCCCGAGCAACGCATCCGGGACCTCATGGCCGCCCGCGAGGCGGCGTACCGTGACGTGGCCACCTTCACCGTGTCGAGCGACGGCCGTCAGTCAGACGAGGTGGTGGACGAGATCGTCGAGAGGTTGGGCACATGGTCGAGCGAGCGACACCCCACCTGATCCGCGTGCGCGTGACGCCGGCCTACACCGTCACCGTAGGCGCGGGCGTGCTGGACGCTGTGGGCGTCACGGTGCGGGAGCGGCGCCTGGCGCTGGTGAGCGACGCGACGGTGGCGGAGCTCTACGAGGCTCAGGTGGCGCACGCGCTACGGGCTTCCGGCCACGAGGTCAGCACACACCGCGTCCCCGCGGGCGAGGACAGCAAGTCTCCCGACCGCTGGCTGGCCCTCCAGCGGGCGTTCGCGCAGGGCGGGCTGGACCGCAGCGGTGCGGTGGTGGCGCTGGGCGGCGGCGTCGTCGGGGACCTGGCAGGTTTCACGGCGGCGACCTACCTGCGGGGCGTTCCCTGGTACCTGCTGGCCACCTCGCTGCTGGCCATGGTCGACGCCAGCGTCGGGGGCAAGACGGCGATCGACATCCCCGAGGGGAAGAACCTGGTCGGCGCGTTCTGGCAGCCAGGCGCGGTCGTGTCCGATGTGCGGACCCTTCGCACGCTCCCGCTGCGAGCGTTCCACCAGGGAGGCGCAGAGCTGTTCAAGCACGGTCTCCTAGGTGACCCTGCCCTGCTCGCAGGCTTCGAGAACGGCCTGGCACCGGACTGGCCGGAGCAGGCGCTCGCGGAGATCATCGCGCGGTCCGTGGCGGTCAAGGCCGAGATCGTCACCGCGGACGAGCGCGAGGCCGGCGCCCGGGTCCACCTGAACCTCGGGCACACCCTCGCCCACGCCCTCGAGGCGGTCACGGACCACGGCCTGCCCCACGGCGAGGCGGTGGCGTACGGGCTGCACTACGCAACCATCCTGGGGCGGCTGCGGGGCCTGCAGGACCTCACCGGGCGGACGGCGGCGCTGCTGGCCTGGGCGCAGCCGGCGCCGCTCCCCGACGTGCCGTTCGAAGCGCTGGTGCCCTACGTGGCCCGTGACAAGAAGGCCCGGGACGGCCGGCCGCGCTTCGTCCTGCTGGAGGACATCGGCCGACCCGTGGTCGTCGACGACGTCACATGGGCGGAGCAGGAACGTGCCTGGAAGCTCCTGAAGGAGGAGGTCGAGAGATGATCCTGGTCTTGAACGGGCCCAACCTGAACCTGCTGGGACGGCGGGAGCCCGAGATCTACGGCACCACCACGCTCGCCGAGCTGGAAACGTCCTGCGTCGAGGCGGGCCGCGAGCTGGGGGTCGACGTGGTGTGCCGACAGAGCAACCACGAAGGCCAGCTGATCGACTGGTTGCACGGTGCGGCCTCCGAGGGCGCCTCGGGCGTCGTGCTGAATCCCGGCGCCTACGCTCACACCTCGATCGCGCTGCGCGACGCCATCGCCGGTATCGAGGTGCCGGTCGTCGAGGTGCACCTGTCGAACGTGCACGCGAGGGAGCGTTTCCGGCACAGGAGCCTGAGCGCGGGAGCATGCCTCGGGATCGTGGCCGGCTTGGGAACGCCCGGCTATCGGCTCGCCATCGACTACCTCGCCTCGCGACGCGAGCGTCAGCAGGGCGGCTGAGCGTCCGGCCCCCACGCTCCGTTCAGCCGCGGAGGAAGCCCTCCGGCTGCGAGTCCAGATCCGGGAGGTCATGCAGTGACCTGAGCCCGAACTCCATCAGGAAGCGCCCCGTCGTGGCGTACATGAGGGGTCTGCCCACCACCTCGCGGCGGCCGACGACCTTCACCAGCTCGCGTTCCTGCAAGGTATCGAGTGTCGACGCGCACGAGGCGCCCCGCGCCGCTTCGAGCTCGCCGCGGGTGACCGGTTGACGATAGGCGATCAGGGCCAGGGTCTCCAGCGCCGCGTTCGAGAGCTGCGGCAGCGGCGGGGGCGCCAGCAGCTCGGCCAGCTGCGCCGTCAGCGCCGGCTCGACCACGAGGCGAAACCCGCCCGCCACCTCATCGACCGTGAGGCCCAGACCCTCCCGCGCCAGCCGCGACCCCAGATCCTCGACGACGCGTGTGAGGCCTTCTGGGCTCACGTCGAGGAGCTTGCAGAGCTCACGCTCGCCGAGCGGCCGATCAGCTGCGAGTAGGGCTGCGCTCAAGAGCGCAACGTGCGCCATCGCAACCATCTTTCCAGGTGACTCGGCCACGGTCAAGCGGAGCGCCGGCCCCCCCAAACGGTGGTGCCGCACAGGCGGCGGGCCCCATAAGCTGCGAAGCGATGAGACAGCGTAATGGGTTCACGCTGGTTGAGATGGTCATCGTGCTGGCCGTCGTCGGCATCCTGCTCGCGATCGGCCTGGTGTCCTTCCATCCCGACCACGTGGCGGTCAATCAGGCGGCGCGCGGGTTCGCGGACCAGCTCTCCCGGGCGCGGATCGAAGCGCTGAAGAACGACGCCTACGCGTTCGTCACGCTGGACACCAGCGGCGACGGCTCGTACGCGGTGTGCGTCGATCAGAACGGCAACGCTCAGTGCGACGCGGGCGAGGCCGTGCAGACCGTGAGCCTGGGTCAGGGCAACAACAGCCAGGTCCGGCTCGCATCGGCCGCGTTCTCGCAGTTCGAGTTCGACCCGAGAGGCATCCCGTTGACCAGCCCGGCCGGCGCCGTGGTCTTCTCCAACGCCAACGACTCGTACTCGGTGACCGTACAGGTGTCCACCGCCGGAAAGGCGACCGTGCAATGAGACTCGAACGCGGCTTCACGATCATCGAACTCCTTATCGCGCTCGCGATCATCGGCATCGCCTTCGTCGCCCTGGCGCTCACGGAGGTCAACAACCTCAAGGCGAGCTCGCGCACCCGCATCGCGTCCGAGGCGAAGACGGTGGCGACAAACGTGCTCGAGAGCAAGGTCTCGGACATCCTGAGGGTCGACACCACGTCGGGCGTCGCCACCTATGACGACGCGCCCACGGGCAGCCCCTACAAGAGCTACTACTTCATCGACTACTACTACGCCTGCCCCACCAGGGTGGACCCGCCGGCGGGCATCAGGTCGGGCACCATGAACGATCTGCGTGCCAGCACGGGTGGCGGCGCCACGATCCACTGCACCGGCACCACGAGCCCCGTCACCGTGCAGGACGGCACCGTGACCGCCTCGTGGAGCATCGTCGGCGAGACCGGCCCCCTCGGTGAGGGGATGCTCGACATCACGGTCACGGCCACCCACAGCGCAGGGCCGAGCGTGGTGCTCTCCGACCGCTTGAGCTGCTACGACGTCTACCCGTCCCCGAAGATCGACGCCCCGGCACCGTGTCCCACGCCGACGGTCTCCGGCGGCGGCCGCCCCACGGGGTCCGGCTGATGAGGACGCGCACGACGGCGGGGCTCACGCTGGTGGAGCTGCTCGTGGCGATGGCGATACTGGTGATCGTGTTGGGCATCGTGGGCGTGTACTTCGCGAGGCAGGCGAGCCTCACCCGCACGACCCAGGCCCATACCCAGGTGCAGGACTCGGCGCGCTCGGTGATGCAGATCGTCACGAACGACCTCCTCTCGGCCGGAGCGAGCCAGTTCGTCAGCAGCGCATCCGGCGTCACGACGGCCGCCGCCGTGACGGGACTGCTGCCCCTCATCGGCACCGACAACGGCGTCGCCGACAGCTTCACGGTGGAGTACGTGAGCAGCCTCCGCACGCAGGCGACGGCGTGCCGGCGTGTGGCGTACAAGGTCACCAACGGCACGCTGGAGCGCAGCGACGTCGGTTGCAGCGCCACCTCCGACAGCTACGCCGCCCTCGCTGACCACGTCCTGGCGTTCAACCTGTCCTACGTGTGCAGCGACAGCCCCACCGACATCAAGGCCGAGCCGTCCGGGGCCGCGGGCTGTCCCAGCGGGACCTACGTCCGCTCCGTCCGCGTCGGGGTCGCGCTGCGATCCGACGACCCGGCACCGGGCGCCACCAGCACGGCCACCTACACCTCGCCGACGAACGCCAGCGACACCGCGTCGTGCACGCCGGGCTACGCCTGCGCCATCCTGACGCAGGACGTCCAGACCCCCAACCTCAAGGACAACTAGGAGCATCATGCGACGAGACTCGAAGGGCATTGCACTGGTGACGGCGCTGGCGATCCTGGTCGTCGTGTCGCTTCTGGTCCTGGGCACCGTCTTCTCCACGCAGATCCAGTCCTGGACGACGCGCAACGACACCACATCGACGCAGGCCTACTACATCGCCCACGCCGGGCTGGAGAAGTACAAGACGATCGCCTTCCAGTCCTTCAGGTTCTACCTCGACAACCTCCAGCACTACGGGAGCGCGCTCGGCACCTCGGCGATCTGCGGGAATCTGCTCTCCAGCGGGCTGGACATCAACCGCAACTTCGTGATCGACTCCAGTGACGGCGACCTCATGCCCGGAGGGAGCCGCACCGAGAGCTACGGCGGGGGAACGTACACGGTCACGTTCACCCCTGACGGCTCCAACGTGATCCTGACCTCCGTGGGCAAGATCCACGGAGCCAAGGCGACCGACCAGGTCGTCTTCGAGCCCAAGAACGCCGGCATCTTCAGCAACGCCCTGTTCGCGGGTGGAGGCATAAGCAGCAAGTACATCAACGGCGGTGCGCAGGTCTGGGGCTCGGTCTACATCCAGGGTCCGGATCCTACGGCCGTGACCAACCCGCCAACGGTCATCAGCAGCAACGGTGACTTCGGCATGCACAACTTCTACGACGACTCCCAGCTGCTGAACCTCATGGGCAACAAGTTCACCGACAACCAGCTGCAGAGCATGCTGGGCGCCACCGCCACCGACCAGAAGGACCTGTGCGCGCACCTGCGCGTGGCGTACGGGCAGGTGGACACCGGAGGCAACACCACCATCGGCGATTCCACGGCCCCGTCGGGCTACAAGAGCTCGCTGCAAGGCCTCAACGTGTCGAGCGGGGCGACGGATATCAGCTCAGGAGGCTCGAGCACCATCTATGCCGACAACTACCCGAACGGCAACCTCGGCTACGACCTGACGAAGACGATGCAGCTGCCCACCTTCGCGGGCCCCTGCAAGACCGGCAACTCCTGGGGCGAGTGCCTCCAACGGGACGCGAAGACCTACACCTCGGACGCCTCGACCAACCCGGGCGGCTGCGATCTCAGCACGATCGCCTCGGGCACGACGCTCGATTTCGACAGCACGCCCATCAGCTGCGTCATCTACGACTCCAACAATAAACCGGTCGGGGGCTTCAGCTACCAGCAGGGCAGCGACGGCAGCGACTGGAACCTCAACGTGTACGGCCTGGTGAACTTCAACGGGTACGACCTCCACTTCGCGAAGAACGTGGCCGCCCGCTTCAGCGGCAAGGCGACGATCATGGTGACGCAAGACAGCGGCGGCACCGGGGGCAACATCACGGTCGACGGGGACATCCTGCCCTCGACCCATCAGGTCTGTGACCCGACGTGCCACACGCCCAGCTTCCCC
>Ga0102953_1001649_pt1 | contig 14037 bp, 9 predicted proteins | sample SalPon2A_C_D2_MG_FD_78509 | JGI IMG/M metagenome (GOLD analysis project Ga0102953, IMG submission 78509) | Soil microbial communities from South San Francisco under conditions of wetland restoration - Salt Pond MetaG R2A_C_D2_MG | ecosystem: Environmental > Terrestrial > Soil > Wetlands | place... | reverse complement strand
TTTGAATGTGTCGACTGGTTATCATGCCGATTATCATAAGGTTACCGATGAGGTTTCCCGAATAAATTTTAATAAATTGAAACGGGTAACTGATTTCTGCTTTTTGCTGGGGTACGAAATTGCCAATCGTAAAAAGCCTTTGGAGAAGATAGCAACAGCGTACCAATAAAAAAAGAGCTGCCCCGCTAAAGACAGCTCCTTTGAAATTATTTCGAATAAATCGTGTGTTTCTTACTGTTGCTCTCTTGCCATTCTGAGCGCTTCGGTAGTTGTATAGTATTTTACAATCATATTTGGCACTTCCCATTCCGGCAAACGGCCCCATTTCAGGTAGCGAAGGTATTTTTGTGTTACCTGACCAAAGTGTGCTTCATGGCCCACTCTGTATTTTTCAGGTATATCAACGGTCCAAAGTTTGTCTTCCAGTTTTCTTAATTTTATGCCCGGATACATTACAGCCAAATCCTGATTGATGGCCTTATCCAAACCGCCTTCGAACGAATCGAGACCTTCATCGATGTTAGCTTGAATATACAGTTCAGGTTTGTAATTTTGTTCGGCGCCTTGTTTAATGATAAGATTACAGGTCGAACCTCGCATAATTGAGTAGTGGGTATCGCCCGTGCCGTCAGTTGCTTCCGGTGCCTGAAAACGCCATTCAACAGAAACTTTGGATTGTACACCTTTTAATTTGTAATTGATTTCACCGTTACTATATACTTTTAAAACTCCATCATCAACGTCCTTTTTCAGATAATCGGGATATTCATCTAATCCGGTAACTTTTTTAAACATTTCAGGCGTTAAATCAGTAGTCCAGTGTCTGGCTGAAGTAAGTTCAACGTCGTCTTTGCTTAGAATAATTTCGGGGAATGCTTCCCACTGGATTAAATCTACCAGGTGAGAAGTAACATCCACAATTCCTTCGCCCTGCTGATCAACATCGAAAAACCAGGCCGGGCGAATTAACGGATTTCCTGAAACATATTTAAAAAAGTGGTGCACACTTTCTTCAATAATTGCCGGGTTATCGGGTGTTCCTTTTTGCAGGGTGCCAAACACTTCGGGTATTTTTGATAATTCGCGCTGCAATATAGTAGTCACCTGGTAACGTTCAGTCATAATATCGTATAACAATAAACCTTTTTCCCTGGCTACTCTAAAAGCTTCTTCCAGTTTTGGAAATTCTTCAGGAGTAATTACCATTGGTTTATCTGCTAAAACATTAATACCGTCCTGCAGGGTTTTCAGAATGTATTCGGTTTTTTTTGCATTGTTTCCTGCGGTAACCATAACATTACCTGGTTTTTCTGTCAGCATTTTTTCCAGATAATCGGGGCCTGTATACACTACTTCCTGCCACGATGTTGGATTTTCAGCGCGGGTGTTGTATCCTTCAATAATTTTCAGATGACTTTCAACATCAGGTCCCTTTGGTGCATAAACATGAACCACGGGATTTACCTGTTCGTACATCACTTTTTGAACCAGTGCTGCATGAAAATGTCCCGGATCAAGTGTCATTAATTTTACTTCGCCTTTTGCTCCTGTAAACATACTTTTAGTTTCTTCTGTTTGTGTTGATTTTTTATTTCCGCCCGTGCAGGCAGCAAATAAAATGGCCAAAGCCATTGCAATAAAATGTATTTTTCTCATTATTTAATAATGTTAAATGGTTTAAGTTCCACATGTATATGCAAATTTATAATTTTTAGTATGACTAACAATCCTGCAAGGTTAAAACACCGGTTTCTTTAACAGATTATTGTTTTGCATAAAAAAAAACGCCACCCGTTTCCGAATAGCGTTTTTAAAAGAACTTAAGCCAAAGTAAGAATGCTCTTTACATATTGATTGGATCTTATTTTATGTATGTGTAACATAGTTTGTACCGTAAGGATAACGTTGGGGCCGACTTAACATAGAATTGGCTACATCGCTATCGATAAATTTTTCGGTTTTAGGATCCCAATTTAAAATTCCCGGAACATGCATTGCAATGTGGCTAATCAGACAAACAGTACACGCACGGTGTCCCTTTTCAATAGGAGAAATGGGTTCTTTCCGCGATTTGATGCAATCCAGCCAGTTACCATGCTGTTCGTTGCTAACGTATAAATGGATTTCGTTTTCGCCGATTTTTGATTTAAGGATTTCCGGATCGCTGGCGTCCAGTGCTTTGGTCGAACCTTCGGGAATCGGATCGGACGGAGTGGCCCGATACGCACCGCGGGTAACAAATATCCAACCTTTGGTTCCTTCGTAGCGAATTCCGTTTGGAAATCCCCCGCTGGTATAAACGGTAATTCCGTTTTCATATTCATGTTTAACCATAAAATCGCCATGAACATTCCAGGTGCCCGATTTTGGGAACTCGGCAACTGCTTCAACCGATATTGGCCCAGTGTATTCAGTATCCATACCCCAGGCTGCTGAGTCATAGTGGTGCTGGCCCCAACCTGTGATCATTCCCGCACCGTAATTTTCATAACGCAGCCAACCCGGGCGACCATAACCTTTTTGCGGATGAACCAGATTCTCAGTATATTCAATTTCAGGGGTTGAACCTAACCACATTTCAAAGTTTAGGTTTTTCGGTACGGGCATTTCTTCAAAAACAGGTCCCGAAGGATCTCCCGGTAGTCCAATTTTAACGGTATGGACTTTTCCAATTCTGCCATTTCTTACCAGTTCTGCGGCACGTCTGAATTGCGCTGAGGAACGTTGTTGTGTTCCCATCTGCAAAATTACTCCCTGCTTATGAACAGTATCGCTTAGTAATCTGCCTTCGGCTATTGTTAAAGAAGTCGGTTTTTGAAGATAAATATCTTTCCCGGCAAGCGCAGCTTGCATCGCAGGTTGTGCATGCCAGTGGTCGGGAGTACTGATAACTACCGCGTCGATGTCTTTATTTTGCAGCAAATCCTTGTAGTCTCCATACATTTTAACATCAATGTAATTATCCTTCCCAAATTTTTTACTATAGGTATCTTCTACCAGTTTTTTCCCTTTTGCAAGGCGATTGCTATCTAAATCTGAAACCGCTATATATCGGGCCTGATCATATTTTAGCAAATTAGCCATGTCATGAGAGGTTGCAATTCGGCCGCAACCAATCTGACCGATATGAATGTTATTACTGGGAGCTGATTTCCCAAATACTGAAGAGGGGACAATCGATGGTACTACAATTGCACCGGCAGTTGTAGCAACAGCATTTTTTAAAAATTTTCTTCTTTCCATGGTATAGTTTTTTAGGTGAATTTTAATCGTTTTTATATTTCTCAAATTCCTCGGCTATCTTAGCCTCTTTGTAATCTCCTGAATGGACTATTACGCGATACCTTAACTTAATTTGTTCACCTTTTTTAAAAGTGATATTTTTCCCGTTATCGGGCCAGTACATTGGTGTTGGTGAAAAGAATCCGTAATCACGTGTAAACCAGGCCGACGGAAACCATTTGTTTGAAGGATGCTGCAAAATAGCCAATCCTTCAATTTTCCCCATTCTTTTCCCATAATAATCCATCCATGGCGAATGTAATCCAAAAGTACCTTTTTCACTGGTATCCCCTTCGGCATTTATCATAGTTCCACCGTTAATCACAGCAAGATCCGGATCCATTCTGGCGCTAAAAAAGGAATGGTTCGTTTTATTAATAGTTACATCCATTAACATTTCCAAAGTTATATCAAAATCAATTTGATATTTTTCAGGTGAAGGTACTGAAATGGTGATTCTTCGCGTATCTTTTATGGGAGCTTCTGCTCCGGGACGCTTCCAAATACATTCGTTTTCTATAACTGCTTTTTCTCCATCAGTTTCGATAATGTCTGCATGCAATGAGAGGATTTGTCCCCTCTCCAATCCTTCCTGCCAGTAATTGCCTCCGTTTACTTTGTCACAACCAAAAAACAATGAACTGTGGTGTGGATAATTGGCATTTCGCATGGATGTTACACTGGCCTTTGAAGGTCCGTTAACAGGGAAGAAAAAAGGATATTTTTCATATTCGGAAAGAATATAACTGGTAAAAAGGTTACCGTTTACCCTGAACTCAATTTTATCGCCTACTTTTTCAGCAGTAACTTTAGTTTGAGAACGTGCTGAGGTGGTGATTGTTAAAAGAATGATAATCAGTAATTGAAATAGTTTCATTTTTAATTATTTATTATTTGATCAACTCCAAGAATCCACAAAATCCCTCCCTTCAGATGTGCTCTGAATGTAGGATCTTTATAAACCTCCTTATTGTGACCGAGTGCAGAATACCATTGTCTTCCACCCTCGAATTTGTGACACCAGCACAATGGAAAACGCTCACCAAAAGTTTTCCCGGGATATTCTGCTTTCCCTTTATCCTCAACAGTTGTCATGTCGGCAGCAAGCAGTACATGAATGTCAGGATTCAGTTCGTTCGAATAATAACATTCATCTTCTACATGCCAGCGTTCAGGTAGCGGTGCAGTTGACGGATTGTTTGGATCAACCACCACCACGTCGAATTTTTGATACGGTGCATGCCGGACAAATTTTCCTCCTACCAGCGACCAGTACCATGGCCACTGCCGTTCCGTTGCATTTGCAGAATGAAGAGCGGCAAAACCCTTTCCGCTTCTGCAAAAATCCTGAAAGGCTTTCTTTTGCGCTTCTGTATCAAATCCTTCGTTGTTGCTGTTGCAAAAATACAGCGCATCGAAACGGGCCAGGTTCTCCGGGGTGAATACTGCCGGATCATCCGAAACTTCTGTTTTTATACCTTCTTCGCTGCATAATTCCTGCAATGCTGCTACACTGGCTGCGATGTTATCGTGTACATAACCTTTACCATTTTTGGTATATATTAGAATTCTTTTTCCGCTTACATCCACTTTTTTTTGTTGCAAACATGAAAATGCAGTAAATGTTACCAATAGAAGTATGAATATCTTTTTCATTCTTTTAATTTATGAATTTGATTTCGGGATTATAGGCGAAACTGTTCCAGTACATTTCTGCAGTTTTTGCATCCATTTTCCCATCGAATACAACCATCCTGTATTTTAAGGTATACTCTTTCCTCTGCTCCAGTTTCCAGTCGTCATGACGAATGGGTACAAATTCAAAATACATATCTCCGCGGCCTCCGTTCGCATTGAGTGGCCAAACCCGCATAGGTTCCGGATGCATCCGGTTCGACGGGTGACTCATAAACAAAATTCCGGAACGGCCTTCCTTGGTTTCCGATTCGCCTTCAACAATACACCAGCGTGCATACGAACCGTCAGCATCTACCCGTGTTTTATTGTCGGAAGTTAAAACGGTGCAATTGTCTTTTTTCCATTTTTCGGTAGCACGGAATCCAATCCCGCCTCCATACCTGTAAGCATCGAACAAGATTCCTGTATCCAGCGGACAATTAAGTGAAGTGGTATAATCAATTACCCATACTTTTCCTGCTTTATCTGCATTCCATGCCCGAACGTCGAGAATTTCATTTAGGGCAATTTGGTCCTCTCCTTTGGCGCCAAAATCAATATGTTGCTGCAGCGCTTTAAAACCGGTAAAGATAGCTCCCTGTACTTCGGAAAGAAAACCGGCAAATTTAACTGTCCCTTCACCTAAAACCAGATTCCAGAAATCTACGGCCCGGTTACCAATATGAGTGTGGGTCCAGGGGCCCCAAATACCATAATGATGTCGGTGATCCGGCGGCTGAATACGTGTCAGCACTTCTCCTTCAGGCGACCAAAGCGGATGAATAAAGCCGGAACGTTTATAAATCGGATTTACTCCATCCGGTGGATAAGTAATGGCAAACCGATAGTTTAATATTGGTTTATTATTGAATACCAGGCTCAAATCTTTGTAATCCTGTTTTATTACAATCTGTGAAACAGATAGAGAGGGTATATCATTTTCTTCTCTTTTTAATACAAAAGTCCGCACCGAACCGGGTGTTGATTTTCCTGATAAAATAAACCAAAGACTTGCCGAATGTCCGGTTTCCAACTGACTTGGGACTACTTTTTCGCTTCCCGAAATCACTTCATACAAAACCAAATTTCCTTTATCGGTATTGTAATTCAGACCATCGAGCGAAACCGAAACAGGAGCATCTATTCTTTCATTTTGTACGCGCACTTCAAATTTGGCCAGTTGTTCCCGGGCAAAAAGTTGCGGTGCAACAAGTAGCAGGATAATTAGTATTTTTATTTTCATTGCCTCAGTATTTTATTGATTCATTTAATTATTAAAGTTGAGGAACCATCTTATCGATGGTTTCTTTAAATGCAATAATATTATCGGTTGTAACATTGGGTGGCATTCCACCTCCACACGACCAGATTACCCTGTTTTTTTCGCCAAATTCAAATACCATTTTTCGTGTTTCTTCCCTTACCTGCTCAGGAGTACCTGCAGCCAGCACATCACGCGGAGGCAGGTTTCCGATTAACGCAACTTCCGGGCCAGCGAGTTCTCTTATTTCCTTCATGGTATGCTCAAAGCTAAAGTTAAAAAGATTGACACCCATTTCTTTTAAATACGGAGCGCTAACTAAACCCTGAGCATCGTTATGAAAGAAATTCAGTTTAGAATCAAATGTATTAAAAATCTTCTTGATGTAAGGAACCGCATATTCTTTACATTCATCGTTACCGATAAAACCAACAATATCGTCGAGCAGTAAAATGCCTTCAATAGAAGGAAAAGTATTTTTCTGAAGTTCAATCCATTGGATGGTGAAATCAGAAATTATTTTCAGCAGTTTGTGGCTGTTTTCCGGATCCATCATAAACCCCATCATCAATTCAGTAGTCCCCATTAAAAATGAAGCAATGTTCAGTGGGCCGCGGGCTACAGCAAATTTAATGTTGTGGCCCATGTCCTGAATGGGTTGCTGGTAATTCAACAACCGCTGAATAATAAAAGGTAATAACCCGTCGGTTTTCGGGTTCGGAATTTTCAGGCTGTCGACTTGGGAAATGTTGGTTAAAATTTTATCTGCATGCGGAAGATTGAAATCATTCCAAACCATTTTCGCTCCAAAAGCTGATGGTTCACTGCACATGCCAAATTCAGACCAGAATCCCGGAAGGAAAATGATGTCGGGAAAAGTTTCAATAGCTTTTTTATTGGTTTGAAACCAAATTTCTTCAGAAGTATAAAACTGTAACGTTGAAACTCCTGCCCAACCTGGAAGCCAGGGGCTGTCGATAATAAAACCTGTAACAGGTTTGTCTGGTGTTTTGCCCTGCACAGTTTTAAGCAGCAGTTCCCATTGTTCGTTTGTCATTATTTAGTTTATAGTTGGTAGACAAATTTAGAAAGATAAAAGCCCATCGAACAGTATTTATTTTGCAATAGTTAGTACTTTATTAACAATTTTTTCTATCATTGAACCATGAAAATAATGCACGAATATATCGATTTTCCCGGACGTTCGGCAATAAAAGTAAAATGGCGTGAAATGCCTTATTTTACATATCCCTGGCATTTTCATAGTGAATGTGAGCTACTTTATGTAATTGAAGGTTTTGGTACCAGTTACGTAGCCGATTCGATTAAACCTTTTCAATCGGGCGACCTGGCTTTATTGGGAAGTAATTTACCACATTTCTGGAAAAGTGATGAATCGTATCACAATGGAAGCAGTAATATTAATGTTAAATATATAGTAATTCAATTTCCAAACGACTTTTTTAAAGATCAGGTTTCAAAATATCCTGAATTTAGAATGATTGGTGATTTATTTGAACGAGCATCACAGGGTATAAGGTTTTTACCTCAGTTTGTTACGGGAGTGTCGAAAAAAATCAAAAAAATTGCCAAAACCAATGGCATTGAACGAATAGTACTATTATTGCAATTACTGCAAATACTGGCAACAACAGAGGATTATATATTATTGGCCGGAGAATTTTATCACCAGGAAAACCTGGAAATGGGTAACGACAGATTAACCAAAGTATTACACTACATTAACACCAGCTATCAGCACAAAGTAGAATTGGAAAAGGTGGCCGAAATTGCCAACCTTCATCCATCGGCATTTTGCAGGTTTTTTAAGGAAAAAACCGGTAAATCGCTCCTGGAATATGTAAACGACATGCGTATAAGTTATGCTTGTAAACTTATTATTGAAAATCAACAATCCATTTCGCAAATATGTTTCGAATGTGGATTCAATAATTTGTCGAATTTTAACCGCATTTTTAAAAAACAAACCGGTTTTACGCCTTCAGAATATTATCTGCAATTTCAACGCAAGTAAATGGGAATTCAATACCAGTTTTCAAGCATCAGGGAATTTGACTTTTCCAAGACAAAGAGATATGCATCAGAGGCTTGCTTAATCTTTTTTATTGTAAAAAAGTTTTAATTTGTCAGTTATTCCCCAGTAATGAATTAATTCAGCTTTTCTTTGGGTCAATTTGTAATCATATACATTGCTCCAGTCCAAAACAAAGCAATTTTTTGGAATTGCAATAATGCTATCTGTTGAGTGGGCCATTTTATTAAGTGCATTTCTTTCGCATGTGTTTTCACCAATTCCATCTAAATCGGCAACTATAAAAATCAGCAAAACAAAAATTAGTCCGGCCATATATTGTTTCATTTTCTTTCCGTTTAAATGGTTCAGTACAAACCAGCAAGAAGCAGCAAAAAACCAAATTAAAGCAATGTTTATTGGCATAAAAGTGTCATATCTTATTATTCTCGGACGATAGGGCCGGTAACCGCCAAACGGCAGGAAAAGAATGTAAATAAAAGCAAAAATACCGATCCATATTAATATACGAACCAGGTTTTTGCTTTCAGGTGAATGCTTCTTTTTCATAAATAATATATTTACTCCGATCATCATAAGCATCAGGGGAAAACCAAGGGAATGAAAAACCTGCGAATACACACCTTCAGGAAGACGTTTGAATCGTTCCCACAATGAAATCATTTCCGAATCGTAATTCGAATTGTAAAATCCAAGGAACAGCGAATACAGGCTCCAAACGCAAATCGGAATCAGTAAAACATAGATTTCAGTAGGTACATATTTTAAGAAATCAGATGGTCTTTTGCTTACAGCATGAAACCAGTAATTTATAAAAATCAAAAAAGAAATGATAAGAATAACTGCCGGAACCAATGGCCCGCTCAGTGGCAAGATAACCATGAGTGGCAACAGAAAAATCCAGTTTGCCGTTCGTATTTTTTTATTTCGAAGCATGCGATTGAAAACCGGTAAAAAGTAAATCATCAGCAACACAAGCGGAATTCCATAGAAAAAAGTATAAACAACCGATTTGTCAACAATTCCCATGCGGCTCCAGAATCCGTAAACCTGAAACAATGGGGCGACCAAAACCGCATTTAAAAGGAATTTCCGGCTCAGCGGATTTTGCTTTCCGCTGACAAAAGCAGCCATGAGAAATACAAAAAGCACCTGTACTGCAATTTTAGCCAATGCACTTGCCAGGTAAACTGAGTTAACAGGATTTGTAAACTTTTGCATCCAAAACGGTACATGCTGAAAATATTCTGATAAAAAGAAATGTGAAAAAAAACGGTTTGGATTGGAATGCTTTTCTCCGGTAATCAATACATGAAATCCAAATGGATAATTAAATGTTGATTGCACATTTTTATCGGGTAAAATACCACCTGCCAGATCCCCAAACAAGGGTGTATTATAATATTGAACAAATGAAAAAGTAAAGTCACCGAGCAAAAAAATAATAAGTAAAATTTGGAGTAGCCGATTTTTTATCATGTTTGATTTATTGATTGATTGAAAACTTAAAAGTAAAAATACTTTTATAATTTTTCTGGTTAGCTTTGCATAAAGCTTATATATTAAACCAGAAAATATGAACCGTTTACTTTCCTTTTTTGTTATTTTCTTTTTATTGAATGTATCTGTTTTTTCGCAGGAAGTTGAATTCCTGCCAAATGACTGGGAAAATCCGGCTGTTTTTGAAAAAGGCCAGATAGCGCCGCATGCTTTTCATATTCCTTATTCATCAAAAGAAGCAGCATTAAAAAATAAACAAAGTGAAAATTTTCAACTGCTAAACGGCCGCTGGAAATTTAAGTGGGTAGAAACGCCTGATCAGGTACCGGATGGCTTTCAGGATCCGAAGTTCGACGTAAGCGAATGGGATGAAATAACGGTTCCGTCCGACTGGCAAATGGAAGGTTTTGGTTACCCGAAATTCAGAAATGTAAAGCTTACATTCGAAAGCGACCCACCAAACATTCCCGATTATTTTAATCCGGTGGGCTGTTACAAACGCACTTTCGAAATTCCGAAGGAGTGGAAAAACAAGGAAGTAATGTTGCGTTTCGAGGGAGTTAAATCGGCATCTTATGTTTGGATAAACGGGAAAAGGGTCGGGTACAACCAGGGCGGTTTCGAACCGGCAGAATACAACATTACACCGTTTATTAAAAAGGGAGAGAATGATTTGGCTGTTGAAGTGCTGCGGTTTTCCGATGGTTCGTACCTCGAAAATCAGGATATGTGGCGTCTTTCAGGTATTTTTCGTGATGTGGAACTCTACGCTCAACCCAAAACATACATTCATGATTATTATGTTGTTACTGATTTGGATGCTGAATATAAAAATGCCACGCTGAATGTTCAGGTCGATGTAGCCAATGCTACGCGCGATTCATCATATGCTACAGTACAAATCGATGTTTTGGATAAAAATTTCGAATCAATTCTTTTGGAAGGCAAACACCTGGATGAGGTTAGAATTGGCCCGGATACTACAGCAAAAGTAACCATTTCAACCCTTGTAATCGATCCTCCCAAATGGTCAGCAGAGTTCCCAAATTTATACACACTTCTTGTTCAGCTAAAAAATGAGGAAGGAAATACAATTGAAGCGTTCACAAAAAAAATTGGGTTTCGGGAAGTTGAACTTACCAATCATATTTTAAAAATTAACGGAGTTCCGGTGAAGTTTAACGGGGTGAACAGCCACATGAACGACCCGGAACACGGGCAGGCGGTTCCGGTGGAAACGTTGCGGAAAGATTTGTTGCTGATGAAACGGTTCAATATCAATTGTGTGAGAACCTGTCATTACCCGCCTTCGCCGGAATATCTCGATTTGGCTGATGAGTTGGGTATCTATCTTTTTTCGGAAGTTGGTGACGAAGCCCATGAAAATACCCAGCTTTCAGGAAATCCGGCATGGACAGAAATGTACAAGGATCGTTCCCGCAAGCTGGTTTACCGCGATCGGAATCATCCTTCGGTGGTGGTTTGGAGTGCCGGAAACGAATCGGGTAGCGGGAATAATATTTACGAAGTGATAAAAACAGGGAAAGAAATTGATCCCAGTCGTCCGGCGTGGATGTACGGGGGAAATCGTTTTTACATTCCGTTTGAAGATATAACCGGCCCCCGGTACTGGATTCCACTGGATGTGAAAAACCTGGCCGAAGGTAAAGTATTGCCGCCACACGATCAACGACCATCATTTATGGATGAATACCTCGCCGCAACCGGAAACGGTTTGGGCGGACTGGATGAATACTGGGAACTGATTTGGAAATATCCGCGTCTTACCGGAGGTGCAATCTGGGATTGGGTTAGCCCGGGAATTAAAACTCCACGCTGGATTCTTCCCGATTTGTCTCCGGCAAAAAACGACGGACAAATTATGGGACGTCCCACTTTTACCAAAGGGAAAAATGGTCGCGGGCTCGAATTTTCGGGGCACGACGACTGGGTGGAATTTTACCGCGATCCTAGTCTCGATATTACCGGCAATCAATTGTCTATCGGTTTTTGGGTGAAACCGTATGAGATTCCGCAACCCAATACATTTATTACCAAGGGAAGTTACCAGTACGGTATAAAAATGGATACGCCGCAAAGCCTGGAGTTTTATATTCATAGTGATAAACGGATTTCAGCAAAATGGAAAGTAGACGAAAACTGGTATGGCAACTGGCATTTCGTGGCTGGAACTTATGACGGAAAAAGTCTGCAACTTTTTGTGGATGAAAAAGCAGTGGCATCAACCCGGTTTTCAGGAAATATCGACCATACGCCTTTCCCGCTGTGCATCGGACGGGAAGCTGATACGCAGGATCAGGGAGAATATTCCGGCCGGTTATCAAAGATGGTTATCGACGATGTAAAAATATTCGACAAGGCGGTTTCGATTCAGGAATTGCAAAATGACACTGCCAATGCTACTCTTGCGCTTGATTTTGAAACCGACCATAAAGACGGTGATTTTTATGCGGTAGGTTTGGGTGGAAGAACTTATGGAATTATCTGGCCAAATCGTCAGGTTCAACCCGAAATTAATCAAATAAAAAAATCAGCACAACCGGTAAAAATAGAGGCTATTGATATTGAAAAAGGGATGGTGAAAATTACCAACCTGCACCAGTTTAAAAATTTGAATGAATTGGCGGGAGTGTGGTTGTTATCTGTAAACGGAGAGGCAGTCCAGCGTGGATTTCTGGATATCGATTTACCTGCAGGGCAGACCTTAACAGATACCATTCCATTTCGCATACCTACAATTAATCCAGGATCTGAATGTATACTTACCGTCTCATTTGCATTGAAAAACAAAACAAACTGGGCAGAGGCAGGCCATGAAATTGCATGGGAACAATTTTCAGTGCCGGCGCTTATTGCCAAAGCTGAAGAACCAGTAATTAGTGGAAGAGTTTCAACTTTTGAAAACAGAACATCGTTGACGGTTGCAGGCAGAAATTTCAGGTATGTGTTCAACAAAAAAACAGGGGAACTCAACTCCTTGCAATTTGGCGGAACAGAGTATCTTGAAAAGGGACCAACTTTTCATGTGTGGCGGGTTCCGCTGGCCAATGATCTTGATCCCTGGGGAAGCCGGCAGTTTACATACCGTAATTTTACTCCCGGATTGGGGCGTAGCATCGATAATCAATTACGTACGCTGGGAATGCGTGATTTGGTTTCTGAAGTTAGTGAAATGGAAGTTTATAAGAAATCGGATACAGAAATAATCGTACATATAAAAGCGTATTCAAATTCATCAAACGATACAAAAAGAAGGATGAATAGTGGATCATGGGCATCCGCTTTTGAACGAAATGAAACCTGGACGATACTAGCTGACGGGACTATCAATCTGGAGCAGGAAATTATTCCACACGGCCTGATGCCTGACATGTTGCAACGAATTGGTCTGCAATTCGAGTTACCAAAAGCTTTCCACAATGTTGCATGGTATGGACGTGGTCCGTTTGAAACTTACCCCGACCGAAAAACCGGGGCAAAAATTGGTCTGTATCAATCGAATGCCGATGAAATGTTTGAGCCATATATTACACCACAGGAATACGGCAATCGAACCGATGTTCGATGGCTGAAAGTTCAGAATGAAAATGGTAAAGGTTTGCTTATAAAAGGATATGATTTGTTGAATTTCAGTTTGCATAAATACTCTACGGATAACCTTGAACGGGCCATGTATTCTTATCAACTAAAAGAAGCGCCCAATACCATTTTAAATTTGGATTATGAAGTTTCCGGTGTTGGTGGATCAGCAATTCGCCAGTTGCAAAAGTATCGTGTAATGCCCGGAGTGAGGAAGTATAAATTGACGATTCAACCTTTTTAATAAAAAACTTCGGGATATTTAATCTCCCGAAGTTTTTTCTTTTTTATTCCTGGCCAACTTCCCTGGTGCCGGATCCTTTTTCCAGTCCTACATTCAGGTCGCCCAGTTCGGCACGGGCCGCTTCAACCAGGGGCATAATTTCTTTCACGATTTCCGGATTATAATCAATCACATTGAATTGCTCTCCCGGGTCACGTCTCATATTGTATAATTCGGGTGTTTCAACTGTTTTTTTAATCCTGGGGCCTCCTTTCCCGTCGCGGCCAGGTTTAGTATCGTAGGACCGCCATGTGTGAGGCAGTACCAGCTTCCAGTTGCCTTTTCGAACAGCATTCAGGTTGTTTTTTCCATAATAAAATAAAATGTTGTTACGCGGCTCAGCATCAAAATTTCCTTGCCAAAGGGCAGTAACATCAACAC
>Ga0102953_1001647_pt1 | contig 14041 bp, 12 predicted proteins | sample SalPon2A_C_D2_MG_FD_78509 | JGI IMG/M metagenome (GOLD analysis project Ga0102953, IMG submission 78509) | Soil microbial communities from South San Francisco under conditions of wetland restoration - Salt Pond MetaG R2A_C_D2_MG | ecosystem: Environmental > Terrestrial > Soil > Wetlands | place... | reverse complement strand
GGCAGTTTAAAGGCGATGTTCCCGGCGAGAATCAGGTAATGCTCGGCGCCAACGCCGCTGAAACCCTGGGCTTGAAGGTCGGCGATACCATCACCATGGGTGGCCGGGAATTTAAGGTCGCATCAATCCTGATGCCGACCGGCGGAGCTGAGGATGCGGTCATCATAGGCAATATGGCTGAGGCCCAGAAGGTCCTCGGCAAGGAAGGGCGGGTGTCGTTGGTTGAGATTTCCGCCTTCTGCCGTGGTTGCCCGATCTCCGACATGGTCTTGCAGATCGCCGAGAAGTTCCCGGAGGCCAAGGTTACCGCGATGAAACAGGCGGTAATGTCCAAAATGCAGTCCATCGAGGTTTTCAAATCGTTCAGCTACGGAATTGCGGTACTGGTGGTTTCGATCGGTTCGCTGCTGGTTTTTATCACCATGATGGGCTCGGTCAACGAACGGACACGCGAGATCGGGATCTTTCGGGCCATCGGTTTCCGGCGCGGCCATGTTATGCAGATCATTTTGCTTGAGGCCATGGTTGTCGGTTTGATAGGAGGCCTGCTCGGTTTTCTCGGCGGCAACGGGATTGCCTGGCTGGTAATGCCGATGGTCATTAAAAACGGCTCTTTTGCTGGGATTAATATGAATCTCGGCGGGGTATCCATACTGCTGGCCGTGGCCTTAAGTCTCCTGGCCAGTCTCTATCCTGCCATGAAGGCCAGTAGACTTGATCCGAGCGAGGCGCTTCGAGCCCTTTAAATGTGTAGCAACCGTTCAATAGTCCCACATTTTGCGGGGATCGGCCCGGCTCACGGAGAAATACTACGCATCACCGACCCGCTTGCCGAAACCTGCGTCACTCTTGAACGGTTGCGGTTTCAGGATATTGCTGTTTGGTGAACGGAGGCAAAAAGAAGGTTATGAAAGAAAACCCGCGGAAAAAATGGGAGTGCTGAATATATGGCCACTGCAACAGTTGAAAATGTAAACCATCTTTTCGAAGCGAGAAATCTGGGCAAGGATTACCAGAGCGGCGATAGCGTGGTCCAGGCGATCCGGAATATGGACTTTTATATCGATGACGGCGAGTTCGTCAGCATTATGGGTCAATCCGGCTCGGGCAAATCGACCCTGTTGTCGATCATGGGCGGGCTCAATCACCCGAGCAGGGGGCAGATGGTGGTCGATTCCCTCGATCTCTATCAGCTGACCAGCGAACAGCGGGCCGATTTCAGAAGCGAGTATATCGGCATCATCTTTCTGTCCTTCCAGTTGATTTCTTATCTGACCGTCCTGGAGAATATTAAGCTGCCGATGGCCATTACCGGGATCAAGGCCAAAAAGCAGGATGAAATGGCGAGATCGGTGTTGGGAAAGGTCGGTCTGGCCGGCAAGGCCGACCGGCTGCCGGACCAACTTTCCGGCGGTGAGCAGGAGAGGGTGGCGATCGCACGGGCGATTGTCAACAACCCGCCGATCCTGCTGGCCGACGAGCCGACCGGTAATCTGGACAGCGCCACCTCAGAGGAGATCATGAAGCTCCTCCAGCAGTTGAATAAAGAGGGGCAGACCATTATCATGGTCACCCACAACCCGGACACCTGCAGCTACTCTAGCCGGACTATCGAGGTCAAGGACGGCAACTGCTATCTTCAGTAACTAGCCGGGAATAATATCGATAAACATGGTGGGCGGCTCGGAGGATGAAAAGAGGTCTCCGGGCAGTACGCCTTTTTTTTGATTCTGATTGGCGCTCTTTTCGGCCAAATTTTTAGAAGAGGCCGGGTGGTAGGGGCTTTGGCCGCGATATATATCCGGGAATATTTTCTCGTCAGTTTTGATATGGAACAAGAAAGAGCCGTTTGTTACCCCAATAGATAATCAGTCCCACCACCGCGTAGCTGATCAGGGCTGGAATCAGCCACACCGTGCCACTATAGTAGAGCAGCAGGGTGAGGACCAAGGAAACGACGGCGGCGACAAGGCAGAGCGCCTGCCGGTACTTTGTGGCGGTATCGACCGTAAAGTACCCCCCGCAATACGGGCAGACCCTGTAATTTTTCCAGAGACTCCGGTGACGAAGCGTCCGGATGCAGATTTCCTTATAGCAGTGCGGGCAGGTTTGCATGAAGGATGATAATTTGGTTCGTGGTTCTTCTTAACCCTTCGACGGGCTCAGGGTGAGCGTTGTTATATCGAGCATCCTGAGAGCCTGTCGAAGGACAGCTCCAATATCGCAGATATTCAAAGGGTTATTGCTCCCGAGAGGACTACTTTGGGTCTGTCCCCGACAGCAATCATCCCCAGGAACAGGCGTATTTGTCTTCATCAATCGGGGCCAAAAAATCTTCGATGAATTTAACTTCCGGTTTCGGTTGATAGCTGTGCCATTTCAGATCTACCCACTGCCAGTAAACCTTCCGGATATTTCTCGTTTTGACGTAAATCGCCTTGACTACCGGCAATTCCATTTTCTCTTTCGGGTGGTTCCAGACCGGTCCTATTTTAAAAATTTCCAAGCTTTGATTTTTGATTCGGTAACCCAGATCCCGCTCATTGGGGATTTAGGCCGGCTTTCTTCTCGATCCTCTTTTTCAAATTCGCTTAATGCCATATGTTTTCCCGGTATAATACAATAATTCACGCTTGCCCGCACCGATTCGGTATTGATGCTCCGGAGGTTTGGGTCAGTAAGCATTGTAGATCAGGTGGATGCCCAACAGGGTCAGGAGGAATATGAATATCTCCTTAAGGACCCGCTCGTTGATGCGGGCGGAGATCAACGGACCGATCTGGCCGCCGATCAAGACCCCGGGCGCCGCCCATAGCAAGACGGCGAGGTCCGGCCTGCCGCCCAGATAAAGATGTGTAGCCGAACTGGCGATGCATGTCCCGAAGACGATCAGAATGCTGCTGCCGATGGCACTGGTCATTTTCATGGCCAGTTTCCCCCTCATCAGCGGCACCAGCCACTCACCCATGCTGACACTGAGCATGCCGCTGCCGACTGCCATTACCATTACCAGCCATGAATAGCGAAAGGATTGGGCTAAATCGATTTCGCTCTCGCCCTGCTCAGCATATTTCTGATTAGTGGAGACAAACCACAGGGCGGTTGCCATCACCAGAAGTCCGAGAATTATCCGCATTTGCCCATGGCTGAGATGGCGTGACAATCCGGCCCCGACCAACAGGCCCGGAACGGCAGCCATCATCAACAAAAAAGCGAGTTTCCCGGCGATTGATTTTTGTCTGGCGTAGGCGTAGGTGCTTGATCCCATTCCGCAGGTCTGGATCAGCAGGGAAGTGACGACGGCGGTCCCCGGTTCCATCTTCAGGACGATCAGGAAGAGGGGCATCCAGAGGACCCCGCCGCCCAGGCCGATGGCGGAGACCACCGAGGCGATGATGATCCCGGCCGGAAAGGTTATCCAGGGTTCGGCAATCATTCTTCGCTGGAGTAGAAGTGGAAACAGTTGACCAGTTCTTCAAGGGAACCGAGTTCGTCCCGCAGTTGGGTCAGATCGGTGCTGATCCTGTCCAGATCTTCCGGGTCTAGTTTGGTCTTGGATAATTTCTCAATGGCTTCTTCGAGGGAGGCGTTTCCGGTCATGCAGACGTTTCGGGCCAGCATGGTAGTTTCCTGAAGGTTGCTGGACAGGTCGTTAATTACATTACTCAGTTCGCTAAGTTCGTTGCCGGAATTGATTTCAACGGTCTGCCGCAGATCGCCGGTTGCCAGCTTTTTGGCAACCTCTATCATGTGCTGGAGGGGTTCGGTGATGTTTTTCGTGAACATGGTGAGGACGATGATAATCACGAACATGATGATACTGATCATCAGAATCGCCTTGTTCCTGATCTTGTCGATCGGTCGGAACACCTCGGCAAAGGGTATTTGACTCGCGGTGTATTCCTGAAAATTGTTAAGCAGTTCCGCCCGCAACTCCGGGCGATTGGTGTCGGCAATGAATTCGACCCCGACAACCAACGACGCGACGCCGATCAATAAAAAGTAGACCAACATGGTCCTTTGGAGACTGTACCTGGATTTTTTTCTCACAACTTCACCAAAAATTTGTGGTAGATGAAATGGCGGCGAAATTCTCTGCTTGGTTCTGTGATGACATTAAAGGCTGGAGGGAAATCGATCAAGTATATTCAGGCGGAACCAATAGTGTTTTATCATCAGTCCAGTGTAGAGATTGAAACCATCTGAAAGAATATAGTTTATTTGTGTGTTAATAAAAGGAAGATTTAGAGAGTAGGTTGATGGTGGTGAGCTTAGCGAACCTCAACATTGCGAAGGAATAACTACTGATTTCTACTTTCTAGTTAGTTGTCCATCAAAAAAATTTACCAGAGGGAGAATAGGTAAATATGCGATAAATTTATTTGTAACTTCCTTATATCTTGAAGTCGCGCTGGTCGGGTTAGCACCCTGTAACCCGACTTCAATGCTTTTTACTCCATATAATCCCGGTTGATCTTAACTCCCACATAAACGCCGAAGAGACTGCCGACGAAGCTCAGTAAATAGGCGGTCATCATGCTTCCGCCGAAACGCTCACCCATTGCCCAGCCCAGCCAGCTGAAGATGGTGACACTGGTAAGCAGGATTATCTTCTTCATTCTTCCTCCGAAAAGAAGGTGGCCCGTAGGAACTCACGGTTCATTCGGGCGATATTTCTTATTGAAATTCCCTTAGGGCAGGCGGCTTCGCATTCCCTTTCATTGCTGCAGTTGCCGAAACCAAGGTCGTCCATTTTTTTGACCATGGCCAGGGCGCGTTGACTGCGCTCCGGTCTGCCTTGGGGCAGGAGGGCCAATTGGGAAATTTTGGCACCGACGAAAAGCATGGCGGCGGCATTGGGGCAGGCAGCCACGCAGGCCCCGCAACCAATGCATTCGGCCGCGTTCATCGCCTGCTCCGCGCTATTTTGCGGGACCGGAATAGTGTTGGCCTCCGGGGCGGAACCGGTATTGATCGAAACGTAGCCGCCTTCCCGGATGATCTTGTCGAATGCCGAGCGGTCGACCACCAGGTCCTTTTCCAATTTAAAGGCCCGGGCCCGGAACGGCTCGATCACCAGGGTGTCGCCATCCTTGAAGTGGCGCATATGGAGTTGGCAGAGGGTGGTCTTTTCCCTCGGACCGTGGGGGACGCCGTTAACCACCGCGCCGCAGGTCCCGCAGATCCCCTCCCGGCAGTCATGGTCGAAGGCCACCGGTTCCTCGCCCTCCTTGGTCAGTCGATCATTCAAAATGTCGAGCATTTCCAAAAAGGAAATATCGGTAGAGATCGGGCCGGAAGCGTAGGTCTTAAAGCCTCCCTTGCCATTCGGCCCGCTTTGTCGCCAGATCTTCAGGATCAGGTTGATCTTCACTTGTAACTCCTGCGGCTCGGTTCGACGTTTTCGAAGGAGAGGTGTTCCTGGTTTATTTTGGGACGCTGATTTTCCCGGTATTCCCAGACCGAGACATGGGAGAAATGTTCGTCGTCGCGCAAAGCCTCATGTTCCTCGGTCTGACTTTCCTCGCGGAGATGACAGCCGCAGGATTCCTCCCGGGCCAGGGCGTCTTCGACGATCAGTTCGGCGAACTCCATGAAATCGGCGACCCGACCTGCCCGCTCCAGGGACTGGTTCAAATCCTGGCCGCTGCCGGGCACCAGAACGTTTTGCCAGAACTCGTCGCGCAGGGCGGGAATAAGCTTTAGGGCCTTCAGAAGTCCCTCGCGGTTGCGGGCCATGCCGCAGTGGTCCCACATGATTTGTCCCAGTTGCCGATGAAAATCGTCGACTGTTCGCTGGCCCTTGATATTCAGCAGTTTCTCGGTGCGGTCGGCGGCGGCCTGTTCCGCCTGGTCGAATTCTTCCCGCTTGGGGGCAACTATCTCCGAACTTATTCCCGTCAGATAATTCCCGATAGTGGCCGGCAGGATGAAGTAACCGTCGGCGAGACCCTGCATCAGGGCGCTGGCCCCCAAGCGGTTGGCGCCGTGGTCCGAGAAGTTGGCCTCGCCCAGGGCATAGAGGCCGGGGACGGTGGTCATCAGGTTGTAGTCTACCCAAAGGCCACCCATTGTATAGTGGACAGCCGGGTAGATCGTCATCGGTTCGCGCATCGGATCGCTGGCAGTGATCCTTTCGTACATATCGAAAAGGTTGCCGTACTTGCGGCGGATGGTTTCGGCCCCGTTCCGTTCGATGGCCTCGGCGAAGTCGAGATAGACCGCGAGACCGGTATCGGTAACGCCCTTGCCGAGATCGCACTGTTCTTTGGCATTGCGGGAGGCGACATCTCTGGGTACCAGGTTGCCGAAGGCGGGGTATTTTTTTTCAAGATAATAGTCCCGCTCCGCTTCGGGGATCTCGGCCGGCGGCCGCTTGTCCCCCGGTTTGGAGGGGACCCAGACCCGACCGTCGTTGCGGAGGCTTTCGCTCATCAGGGTCAGTTTCGACTGGTGCTCGCCGTGGACCGGGATGCAGGTCGGATGGATCTGGACGAAAGAGGGATTGGCGAATCCGGCCCCTTTTTTGTAAGCCCGCCAGGCCGCCGAGACGTTTGACGACATGGCATTGGTCGATAGGAAATAGACGTTGCCGTAACCGCCGGTGGCCAGGACCACGGCATGGGCTGCGTGTCTTTCCAGCTCACCGGTCAGCATATTCCTGGTGATGATCCCCTTGGCTTCGCCGTCAATCGTCACCAGTTCGAGCATCTCACGGCGGGCAAAGACCTCGACCTTGCCCTGTTTGACCTGGCGCATCAGGGCGCCGTATGCGCCTAGTAACAGTTGCTGGCCGGTCTGCCCCCGGGCGTAAAAGGTCCGGGAGACCTGGGCGCCGCCGAAGGAACGGTTGGCCAGCTGGCCGCCGTAATCCCTGGCGAACGGCACTCCCTGGGCCACTGCCTGGTCGATGATGTTATTGCTGATCTGGGCCAGCCGATAGACATTGGCCTCTCGAGCCCGGAAGTCGCCGCCCTTGATGGTGTCGTAGAAGAGGCGGAAGACCGAATCGCCGTCGTTCTGGTAATTTTTGGCGGCATTGATGCCGCCTTGGGCGGCTATGGAATGGCCGCGGCGCGGGGTGTCCTGCAGGCAGAAGTTCTTGACGTTGTAGCCCAGCTCGGCGAGAGTCGCCGACGTCGAAGCCCCGGCTAGGCCGGAACCGACCACGATGATCTCGTATTTACGCTTATTGGCCGGATTGACCAGCTTTGAGGCAAAACGGTGGCTGTCCCATTTTTCGGCCAGCGGTCCGACGGGTATTTTGGCGTCCAGTTTCATGGGGTATCAATCTCCGTTATCTCAGGAAATCGGGCCAGAATAAGGCCAGGGCCGGGATCATCATGAAGACCGTGCCGATTATAATGCTTGCGGCCAGGGTTAGCCTGTCGATCAGCACATCGTATTTGGGGTGATTCAGGCCCGCGGTTTGAAACATACTCCAGAAGCCATGGCTGGTGTGCAGGGTCAGGGCCAGGAGTGAAAAGATATAGTAACCTGCGGTTACCGGCTTGGAGAGGTTATCGCGGACCAGATCGCTTACCGAAGGGGAATCGCCAAAGTAAAACCGGGCCAGATGGTGGAAGATGAAGACCAGGACCAGGAGACCGGTGTAGGGCATGGTCCGGGAAGCGAGAGTTTTTCCGCCGGCGGTTCCGCCGACTTCATAGCGGCTGGGCCGGGCCTCCAGGTTTTCGAAGTAGAGGCTGAGACCAAAATAGACATGGAGGAGGAAGACCAGAATCAAACCGGCCTCGAAGACCGGGATCAGCGGCCCCAGGGAGTGAAGCCTTTCCGCGTAGGCGTTGAAAGCCTCTCGGCCCAAAAAAGCTGAGGAGTTGCCAAGCAGATGGGTAAGCAGAAAAAGAGCGAGCAGCAGGCCGGTTATGGCCATGACGTTTTTTCTGCCGATCGAGGATTTAAGGGCGTTGATCATCCCGGGCACGATTACCCCATTAATCATTAGTTTTAAGACGCAATGTTTCTTTTATAACACATAAAAGTTGAGAGGGGAGTGAATTTGCCAAAATTAGATTTATAACAACCAGCAATATCGGATGGTAATTTTCGATGGAGAATTATCTCTTGATTAGAGAACGTTTTATCTGTATACCAATGAATTGCTGTATTTATTAAATGATAAATGACAATTATGACTGAAATAAAAAATAGACTGCCATCTGAAGCGGAAGTGTCTGCTGCCAAGGATGTTATATCTTCGTTCTTGGTATCAATGAAAAACTATGAACTCTATCCTGCAGATCATAGTTTTACCCAAAATTTCCTGAAAAATATTCATGAACGACTTGATCGTTTCCTTTCCAGCTATGGAAGGATGCGAATTGGCATCGAGCAGAAACGTTTGCTGTATAAGTCAGTAACGATTTATGAGGCTCATACATCCGAGGACAACTTTGCCTTTCTACTCTATCGCGATGGATTGCTATGGATTGAGTTTTTTGCAGGGTTGACTATCGAAGAAATTAAAGACTTTTTCGCGATATTAAATAAGTACAAAGTCTTGCACGATGAGCCGGAGGAAGACATTGTTACGGCATTGTGGGATGCCAATATGGACCATATCGGATATGAAGCCAAAGAAGTCTTTTTTGAAGATGTACCTCTTTTGGATTTCTCAGCGCTTAACAAGAAGGCAATTGGAGTCAGCGAAGAAGAAAAAAAAGATAAAAGCACTGGTTCCGATTCGTGTGAAAATGATTCAGATCACGGTTCAGCAGAAACCGGGAATATCCTCGATATGGTTTCCGGGGGCGAGCATCAACAATGGTGGAGTCTTACAAAAGAAGAATTTGAGTTGCTCAGAGATATGGTTCAGGAGGCTGAAAGAAGGGTGCGCGTGGAGAACCTTCTACAGGTTCTCTTTTATGTGCTGACAAAACAGGAGAATGCGGATGATTTTGTCAGCGTTCTTGATTTTTTGAAAACCGAATGGCGTTCCGGTATTGAAAAAGGTGATTTTTCTCGGGTTGTACATCAGTTGTCAATCCTACAAAAACTGAAAAAATCGCCGCCGCAGGATCGTCAGTGGGTCGCAGAGCCGCTTAAACATTTTTTTGAAAATATTTCCGGCAGGGATTTCCTATCTTCTCTTGAGGCATCCGTAAGGCACATTAACGGTAATACACCGGAACAGCTCAATATGTTCGGAAAGTTTCTCCTGTTTCTCGAACCCATAGCTATAAAAACTTTGGGAGAGCTGTTGCTCATCGCAAAAGACCAAAAAGTTCTTGAAATGCTTTATGCTGCCATGTTGAAACTTGGCAAAATTGACGTAGCTCATCTGAGTGATTTAGTTGATCATGAAAATGATCTTGTTGCCCTCGGAGCAACGCAGATTTTAAGTAAAATAAAAGGTAAAGAAGCGGATAGCCTGATTGTCAAAGCCCTGGACCACTCATCCCCTAAAGTACGCAGATATGCCCTGCGAAGCCATCTCGAAACAGGCGATCCTTGTTTGGAAGAGATCTTTAAAAAAATAGACGACCCTGATCTGACCACCCGATCAATGCTGTTATCTTTTTTGGGAAGTGGGCGGAATGAAAAAGCGGAAAGATTGCTGCTAAACTATCTGCAAAGATTGGAGCAGCAATCCGTCAATGAAGATCATATTTATAATTGCTACACTGCCCTTGGGCGATGCGGATCAATTCGTTCCCTGCCTTTTCTTAAAAAAACACTTTTAGATAAAGGCTGGAAGTCAATGCTGAACGGAGGAAAGGCCATCCAGCAGAATGGAGCAATAATGGCATTGTCAAAACTGGAAGTCGAAGGGGCAAAAGATGTTTTACGAAAGGGTGCGACAAGTCTTGTGCCTGCGATTAGAAAATCATGTCACAGTGCCCTGGAAAAGATGAGGCAAGGGTAGAGATAATGGCGGTAGCCCTTGAAAGAGAACAGCAGCTTCTTCTCGCTTTGCACAGCCTGTTGCGAACGGTGCTGATCCATGATGACAGCAACCGGCAGGCAGTCGAGTGTGCAGGTAATTTTGTCGATGCTGTCTCGACACTGTGTGGAGAGGATGATGAAGAACTTACCCTGCAATTGAGTAATGGCCGGTTTTTCCTGGGCGACGAAAAGATTCTGCAAAGCAAGAATACGGCAGCCCTCATCCAATTGATGATCGAATATTTTGAAAAGAGGCAGCTCTCCGGGGTTACTTTTTTCCATGATATAAACGAAACCAATCATAATGATATACTTGCTTTTGCCAGGATGGTTAATCGGGCAGGAGAGGAAAAAGATCCATCTTCCTGGCTGAAAAATAAGATACACGAGAAAGACTTTTTCTGGGTACAGCTCTTTGAGCCTATTCAGGAAGCTGGTGATCTTGAAGCCGAAGGGGAGGGGCAAGATGATATATCAGATGGGGAAACCAGGCGTGACCGAGCAAGAAAGGCATACTCCTATGGGCTTGCCAATTTGAAAGAAGTGGCCCGGAAACTCGGTTCCGGGCAACGGGCAGGAATAAGCAAATCGGTGCGGCTGGTACAGAATCTCGTAAATCTTCTCAATGATGATGAGCCGGTTTTGTTGGGTTTAAGCACCTTGAGGATTTATGATGATGATACATATAGCCACTCAATCAATGTTGCGCTTCTTTCGATGTGTATCGGTAAAAGGATCGGATTGTCACGCGGCGCTCTGGAGAAACTTGGTCTATCTGCCCTTTTCCATGATCTCGGTAAAGTTTCGATCCCGTCAGCAATAACTAAGAAACCGGCCAAGCTAACAAACCGTGAAAACAGTATCATGCAGACACATCCGCTGCACAGTGTCCGGCAGATTGTTATGTTGCGGGCCCCGCATAGTCGTAAGGCCCAGCTCGTTCTCCCCGCATTTGAGCATCATATGAAGTTTGACCTGACCGGCTATCCCAAGGCGTCGAATTGGTATCCCTCTCTTTTTGGCAGGATTATCACCATTGCCGATGTATTTGACGCAATTACTACGCCGCGTATTTATAGAAAGACATGTCTGAGCCCCGATCGGGCGCTTGGTTATATGATTCAATTGTCAGGGAATGATTTTGATCCTATTCTCTTAAAGGTCTTTATCAATATGTTGGGATTTTATCCGCCAGGAACACTGGTTGAATTGAGCACTGGAGAACTGGGTCTTGTTATCGATACGCCGCCAGGCAATCATCTTTCGGGACTACCCCGAGTGCAGATTCTCGTACCCGACCAGAAGAACGGCTACCGCAAGGGGGAAAAGATCAACCTGGCCGAGCAGTCTTCCGACAGTGGCAATTCCTTAAGGGAAATTACTAATACTGCCCATCCGGCTGCCTACAATATTCAGCCAGCCCAATATCTTATCTGATTAGACTAATGTCAGTTTTTCCCGATGGTCACAATGGTGATTAGTTTTTATTGCGGTTATTAATTTATCTTTGGGGTTGCTTCCCCGTGGTTTGCCGCAAGTTAGTGGACTAAACAGAGAAGTTGTCGCCCTGTAGCTTGCTGTAGGGCTGCCCTTCGATTTTTCTTAATAAGGTAATACCTCAAAGATATTCGCTGAAATGTGAGGGAATGGTTGGCATTTGCGTTCTAAAATCGCGATTTGTGTTAGTATTCAAAGATGAATAATTTCAATGCATGATTCGATGATCATGAAATGGTTTAAGTAGTAGTTGATTGTTGTTAGTGGTTGCACTAAATTTATTTGATTCCTAATTATTAAGCTAGTCTGACACTTATGGAAACTATTCTTGCTTAAAGTGCGGTGTGTGAGTGGCTATAGCCATTTAATTGACTAAAGGGCAAATAATGAAAAGCCGTCAAGAACTTCCTGCTGATGGTGAACTATCAGCTGCAAGGGATGTTGTAACAGCGTTCTTGGTATCATTGAAAAACTATGACCTGTACCCATCAGATCATAGCCTTGCCCAAAATTTTCTTAAAAATATTCACAGTAAACTTGAAAGTTTCCTCTCTCTCTATGGAGAAATGAGAATCGATGTTGAACAAAAGTGTCTTACCTACAAGTCGATTCCGATATATAAATCACAATCATCCGAGGACAACCTTGCATTCCTTTTATATCGAGACGGTGTGTTGTGGATTGAATTCACCGTAGGAGTGACGATTGAGGAAATTAAAACTTTCTTCTCGATAATAAACAAATACAAAGTTCTGCGCGATGAACCGGAGGATGACATCGTAACGTCTTTATGGCATGAGAATTTGGCCCATATCGATTATGACGCCAAAGAAATTTTCTTTGAAGATGTTCCACCACTGGATTTTTCTAAACTCAATGTTAAGCAGCTCGAAGCAGTTTCCGACAAACAAAAATCCGGTTCAGCCGATATCGGACCGGTTGAAACAGATAATGTCATTGATATCGTGCCGGAAGGCAGAGATTATGAGTGGTGGGATCTCTCTCCTGAAGAGCTTGAATTGCTCGGTGAAATGGTGCGTGAGGCCGAGGTTGGTATAGATAGAGATGAGCTTCTGCAGTTACTGTTTTTTGTGCTGACCGAACAAAATAATGCGGAAGACTTTTCAGTTGTTCTTAATTTCTTAAAAGATGAATGGTTTAAAGACATCGAAAAGGGAGATTTCTCTCGAGTTGTTCTTCAACTTCAGAATTTAAAGAATCTGAAGCAATCGCTAGCGGATGACCACAATTGGTTAATGGGGCCGTTGGCCCTGCTATTTGAAGAGATTTCGGGGAAGAGTTTTTTGTCTTCGCTTAAAATAGCAGTAACGACCCATCTTAACGGAGAAGCTCCGGACACTTTGATGATGTTCAGAGAGTTTCTCCTTCTTCTAAAACCAAAAGCCTTGACCCTTCTTGGACAATTGGCTCCTTACATTGACGATAAGAAAGTTCTTGATACACTTTTATATGCCATGGTCGACCTTGGCAATATTGATATTTCTCCCTTGGCAGAATTGTTGGAGAACGAAAATGAACTGATTGCTTTGCAGGCAATGCAGGTATTAAGCAAGATAAAAGCTGAAAAAACAGGGAAATTGTTTGCCGGAGGACTTCAGCACTCCTCTGCCAAAGTTCGCAGGTTTGCTCTGCGCGCCTACCTTGAAACAGCTAGCCCTTCGGTTGATGAGGTCTTTAAGTGTATAGAAGATCCGGATACGACCATTCGTTCTATTGCCTTATCTTTTCTGGGAAGAGAGCGCAACGAACAAGCAGAGAAATTGTTATTAAACTATCTGCGAAGCAGATCGCAACATTCCATGGACGAAGCAGATCATATTCATAACTGTTACACGGCTCTTGGCCGATGTGGCTCCGGCCTTTCTGTCCCCTTCCTGAAAAAGATCCTTTTGAGCAAGAGGTGGAAATCGATACTGTCCGGTGGGATAGCCGTCCATCAGCTTGGGGCTATAAAGGCTTTGTCTAAATTGCAGGTTGAGGAAGCAAAGGAGGTTTTAAAACTTGGAGCGGCAAGTTTTTTCCCTGCAATCAGAAAGTCATGCCTGAGAGCACTGAATGATAAAACTCAAGGGTAACAGGATATGACTACAACCCAGGAAAAAGGAACGCAGCTTCTTCTGGCTTTAAACAGTCTCCTGAGAACTGTCCAGATTCACGATGATTCCAATCTTCAGTCAGTCGAATCTGCCTCCAATGTTATCAATGCTGTCCGGTCCTTTTATGATGACGGTAATGAAAAACTTGCCATGCAAATAAGTAGTGGCAGATTTTTTCTGGGCGAGGAAAAAATTCTTCAGGGCAAGGATACGACGTCTATTATCCAGATCATGCTCGACTACTTCCAGAAAAGGCAAATTTCCGGTCTAACCTTTTTGCCTGATACGATTTCCATAAACCTCACTGACATCCTTAGCTTTGCCAGATTGATGAATCAGGCGGTAGAGAAAGACGATCCCGCCCTATGGCTCAAACAGATGATCCAGGAAAAGAGACTTTTTTGGGTAGAGCTTTTTGAACCTGGAGAGCAAAGTGTTGATTTTGATGCCGATAGTGGGCCTGTAGAAAGTTCAGATAAAGAAAATAAGGGGGACAAGGCTAAAAGAGCTTATGCTTTTGG
>Ga0102953_1001646_pt1 | contig 14047 bp, 11 predicted proteins | sample SalPon2A_C_D2_MG_FD_78509 | JGI IMG/M metagenome (GOLD analysis project Ga0102953, IMG submission 78509) | Soil microbial communities from South San Francisco under conditions of wetland restoration - Salt Pond MetaG R2A_C_D2_MG | ecosystem: Environmental > Terrestrial > Soil > Wetlands | place... | reverse complement strand
TGATCGCGCAGGGTTGCGCTCTCACGGGTCGACATGACCAGACCGGCATCATGGACCAACAGTCGCATGGTACAGATCAGCTGCACCAGGTGCCGGTCCGAGACTGGGTTGGGTGGCGGGAAAGCGCCTTCCGCCGGGCGCATGCGCGGAAAGCTGATCGAGATCAGGCTGCGCCAGAAATGTTTCGACAGGTAAAGAGCGTGCAGCCCGGTGAAAAAGGCTTCGGAGCGGAAGTTGCCGAGCCCTTGCAAAAAGCCGATGCCGATGCGGCGCAGGCCGGCCGCTCCGCCCCGCTCCGGGGTCAACAGGCGGAAATCGTAGTCGCGTTTCCTGCCAAACGGGTGGAGCTGCTCATACAGGGTCCGGTCGTAGGTTTCCTGGTAGATCGTCAGGCCGTCGACCCCGGCGGCAACCATGCGCCGGTAACCGGCTTCGCTCATCGGATAGACCTCGATCGCCACCGACGAAAAGAGCGGTTTGATCCGCTGCACGGCGGCTTCGAGCTGATCATCGCCGAATTTTCCCGGCGCCTCGCCGGTCACCAGCAAAATGTGCCGGAAACCCTGCTCGTGCAGCACCCTGGCCTCACGTTCAATCTCGTCGAGGTTCAGGGTCTTGCGTGCAGTCTTGTTGGTGGCGTTGAAACCGCAGTAGAGGCAGCCGTTGCTGCACTCGTTGGAGAGATAGATCGGCGCGTAGAGCAGAACCGTTTTGCCAAAGCGCTGCCGGGTGATGCGATGTGCCTGCTGCGCCAGCTGTTCCAGGCGTTGTTCCGCTGCCGGCGACAACAGCGCCATCAGATCGTCCGGCTGCAGACGTTCCTGGGCCAGGGCCCGGTCGACATCGGTCAGGGTCTTGGCTTCGATCTGTCGTAGAACCTCGGCCGGTTTACAACTGTTGATAATCTCGAGAAAACTCATAAATACTGAGACCTTTTCTTTGGCTTACAGTTGTCAATCCCGCAAAAAACCGGTCAGCGGGCTGCTCGCTTCGGCCTGCTGGCGCTGCTCGCCAAGACCAGCGAGATAGGCTTCGCGACCGGCTTCGACCCCCTTGCGGAAGGCGGCACCCATCGCCCCGGGATCACGCGCCACGGCCAGCGCGGTATTGACCAGCACGGCGTCAGCGCCCATCTCCATCGCCTCGGCGGCATGCGAAGGCGCCCCCAGCCCGGCATCGACCACGACCGGCACGATCGCCTGCTCGATGATGATCGCGATCTGCTCGCGGGTCCGCACCCCCTTGTTGGTACCGATCGGCGCCCCGAGCGGCATCACTGTCGCGGTACCGGCTTCCTGCAGATGCTTGGCCAGCACCGGGTCGGCGTTGATATAGGGGAGTACGGTAAAACCTTCCTTGACCAGGATCTCGGCGGCCTTGAGGGTTTCGATCGGATCGGGCAACAGGTAATAGGGATCCGGGGTCACTTCGAGCTTGACCCAGGGTTCGCAGCCCGCCGCCCGTGACAGGCGTGCCAGGCGGACCGCCTCTTCGGCATCCCGGGCGCCGCTGGTGTTCGGCAGCAGCAGGTAGCGATTCCGGTCGATATGTGCGAGCATGCTGTCGGCGGGGTTATCAATATCGACCCGCCGCAGCGCAACAGTGACGATCTCACACCCGGACGCCTCCATCGACGCCACCATGGCTTGGTTGGAAGAAAACTTGCCGGTCCCGACCATCAGGCGGGAGTTGAAACTGCGTCCGGAAATTATCAGCTGATCCATCTATCTATCCTTGTCCAAGAGGAAATCGAAATGGGGAAATGGCACGGATCAAGCGCTTGGAACCTGCCCCTGCGCCTTGAAGTAGTTGTTTAGCCGCCACCGACAAACTGGATTACCTCCAGCCGATCATTCTCATTGAGGGCTGTTGTGGCAAACTGACTGCTCTCAACGATCGCCTGGTTCAATTCGACGGCGACATGGCTGGTATCGAGCTGCAGCTCGACGAGCAGCTCTGCCAGACTTTCCGCACTTACCTCGCGGGACTGGCCATTGATCACAAGTTGCATCTTCACTCTCCCAGGGGGTCCTCACCCAGCAGCAGCCGCAGAACACAATTGGCCTGGTGGTGGGCGGCGATCCCGACCCGAGGCGCCATCAACCCGGATCCGGGGGCGGCGGCACTGACTTCGTCACCGACCAGGTAAAGGTTGTTGCCGGCACGGCGAGTTTGAATCGTATTGGCTGGACCGAAGCCGGCCATACCGGACGCGGCAACCAACGGCCGATCTGGCACATTGGAGAGAAAACTCTCCACCAGCAGCGCCTTCTGCGCCGCGGCATCAAAGGCCTCGACCATCACATCCACTTCGGCGAACAGCGTGGGGATATTCTCCCGGGTCAGACGCACGACATGGGAGATCACGGAAACGTATGGATTGATGCGGCGCAGATTCTCCGCCAGAGCAACGACCTTCGGCATGCCGAGTTGATCGACAAAGTACTGTTGGCGATTGAGATTGCTCGGTTCAACCACGTCAAAATCAGCAACGATCAACTCGCCAACCCCGAGGCGGGTCAGGGCAACGGCAATTGCTGAACCGAGCCCGCCGACTCCGGCGATTCCGACCCGCGCCTGCTTGACCCGGGCGTGAACTCCCGGGGTATGTCGAGCCACCAGCAAGGTCTCAAGTTCCGTTTCGGTCGGAACTTCACCGCGGCTGATCAGCACCACCCGGTCGCCTGCGGCCGGATGATGCGAGTCTGCAACCGGGTAACCGTTGACGATCAGCATGTCGGCAGTCGGCTTGTAGAGGGCCCTGAGATCCGCAAGGGAACTATCGCTGCCGACCTCGACCAGGTTTTCATTGACATAAAGCTGCATAAGAAAAGGCCGCGCAGGGCGGCCAGAAACAGAAAACGGAAGGTTTGCTGTTGCCGCTTCCCTACGCCGGTATCATCCGGATCAGGTTCAAAGGGTCACTTTGCCGGTGCAAAGTTCTCAGTCACTGACTCCCCCAGGGCTTATGAGCCCTAAATTATCAGCCGCAACCGGCCGGGTCAACTCTTTTCCCCTTGTCAGCTCGAATCGATTTGATTACCATGCGCCCCTGGAAAACGATTCACGAAAGGTCTTTCAATGAGCATTTCAGCCCGCTACCGCACCCTGTCCGCCGACGCCAGACTCCTGCAGAAAAAAATCACCACCAGCTCACCTGAACTCCAGGACCAGGTCGAACGCGAGCTGGCCAAAGCCACTGAAACCCTGGTTGCGTTTGCCGAACAAGTCGGCGAAATCCCCCAGTTCAAACTCGAAAAAGAACTGACCCCGGTGCTGATCAAGGCCCATGGCGAACTCGACCGGGCGCGGCTGCTGCTCGAAGCTGCGGATGACGAGGTCAACGCCGAAAGGATCTGGGACATGGAACAGCTGATTTACCGGCTGTTGAATGATCTCTAGCAAGTCATCTCAGGCCAATCCCATTCCTCTCCTAAAACTAACTCAACCTCCGACCCCGACTGTTTGCCGGGTCGAGGTCTCTAAACATCCCCCCCTTACTTGTCCACTCCCGGTTGCTCGCGTACACTTAGATTGAGATGACCTCTGGGCGTGAGACGCTATGGACATTTTTGTCGTTCTTTCCATATTGCTGATTGCCATTTTCCTGTTTGCGACAGAGTGGATCCGCATGGATCTGGTCAGCCTGATGGTTCTGCTAGCGCTCGGCCTGACCAGGCAGGTCACTCCCACTGAAGCCTTTGCCGGATTCAGCAATCCGGCCGTCATCACCGTCGCCGCCATGTTCATCATTAGTGCCGCCATCGCCAATACCGGGGCGACGATCAAGCTGGGACAACGATTGATGCAGTACGCCGGAACCAGTGAAGTTCGGCTGGTGATTATTGTCATGGTAACCGTCGCGGGCTTTTCCGCCTTTATCAACAATATCGGCGCCACGGCTATGATGATGCCGCTGGTCATCGCCATGGCGCAAAAAGTCCGGATTCCCCCCTCAAAGCTCTTGATTCCGCTGGCCTTTGGCTCTTTGATGGGCGGTGTCTGCACCCTGATCGGCACCCCTCCAAATATCCTGATGAACGAACTGCTGTTCGAGTACACCGGTCAAAGCTTCAGGATGTTTGATTTTACCCCAATTGGCCTGCTGATCGTTGCTGCCGGCGTTACCTACATGGTCAAAGTCGGCTTTAAACTGCTCCCCAGCAGAAAATCCGGCACCCTGACTCATGCCTATCAGGTCAAGGAATATGTGACCGAGGTTGCCGTCCTTGACAACTCCCCGTTAATTGGCAAAACCCTTGCCCAGTGCGGATTCGAACATGAATTCAAACTCAAGGTCCGGGCCCTGCTGCGCAATCGGCGCAAGATGCCCCAACCACGGCGCAACCGCAAACTCCAGGGCGGGGACATCATCTTTCTTGAAGGCAATCCGGAAGGGATCCTCAAGGTCCGGCACAAGAAAGGCCTCGAAGTCGTACCTGAGCGCGACAACCCCCCGGGCCAGGGCGGCGACCCTAAGGATATCGTCGTGGTCGAAGCCAGCCTCTCCCCAACCAGCGAAATGGTCGGCAAGACCCTGCGGGATGTCCGCTTTGCCGACACGCACGGCATGACGGTCCTGGCCATCTGGCGCAGCGGTTCTCCAGTAGTCAAGCGCGTTGACCATGTCGCACTTCGCTTCGGAGATGTCCTGCTGCTGCAGGGAACCCAGCAGAAGGCGTTGCACCTGGGCAAGGAACATGGTTTCCTGTTGCTGGGGGGTGTCCAGCAGGCATCCTATTTTCCACGCAAGGCGCCGATTGCCATAACCACCTTGATCGGAGTTGTTCTTTTGGCTGCAACCGGAATGCTGCCGATCATGCTTTCGGCAACCCTGGGTGCGCTGGTCCTCGTCCTCTGTAACTGCCTGACTCCCAAGGAGGCCTATGAAAGCATCGATTGGGCAATCATACTGTTGATTGCCGGTACCCTGCCGCTGGGAATAGCCATGGAAAAGAGCGGTGCAGCGAAACTGTTGGCGGATATGATTGTCGGCGGCGTCGGGCCCCTGGGCCCCTGGGCGGTCCTGGCCGGGCTGTTCCTGGTCACCTTCCTGCTGACCTCGATCATGAGTAATGCCGCTGCTGCGGTACTGGTTGCGCCAATAGCCTTCAATGCGGCGCTCGATCTGAGCATTCACCCCAAACCACTGTTCATGGCGGTCGCGATTGCCGCCTCAACCTGCTTTATGACACCTATCAGTCATCAGTCCAATGCCCTGGTCATGGGGCCGGGCGGTTATCGGTTTCTGGATTACACCAAGGTCGGAGCGCCACTTAATCTGCTGGTCATGTTGATCGCGACACTCGTTATTCCACTCCTCTACCCCTTTTAATTTCGGCCCTCTTTGCCAACCTTTGCCAGGCAGGCGTCAAAAGACAATCTCGCTCACACAAACGGGGCGATGGTACCCGGTTGCGGATGGGTCATGAAGGCTTCATCACACCAGACCGGCACTGGCACGCCAGCTGTTGGCCGATCTGGCTGTGTAAATGCCCATTCTCATTGACCGGTGCGGTGCTATCCTGCGCCAGAATAAGCTGATTCACCTTTAAATTGTCGCCTGGAGCTTGGTTACAACCCCTGGCCGAGTGACCTTGAGCCTGCATCAAACCCTTCAATCTCAATCTTCTGTTATTTTCACAACGGAGACGTTCCGTTCATCACGAGCTGGAGATCGTTGCGTCCCGTCGAACGAACAAACATTAGCAAAGACAAACATTGATGTTATATTTAAAAGAATAATCAAATGGTCGGCCACAACCTTGCCAGTAACCTCATGGACGAAGTTACATGTGCATCCGTGCCAAGGCAAAAATCGTTGCTCGATTTCGTTGCCCTCATGTCGACCGTCTCCCTCCGGGCTGCAGTGGTTCAGTAAACCCGTCCCCTCCAAACCTGACAGAACCTCAGTTTCGCTCAACACCCTCTGACTGCGCTCCGGGCTTCACGTGGACGGTATGGCTCGCTCTGCGCTTTTCCGCTACCGGCAATTCCTTGCCCAATCCAACCCGCATCCCAAACCCTGTGAGCCCAGTTTTCGCGATCAATTCAAGCGCACCACACTCTCCGAACTCCACCATACAAGATCTTCATGCCATCGATATCCTGCCAACGCGCCTGAGCCCTTACCATCCGTATCACTTGCGTCAGGCCCAACCCCATGAAAGGAGTCTTTGTTATGTATGTCACTCTCGAACAGGCAAAAACCACCCTCCGGCAACGTCGTGGCGATTTTAACCTGCGGCGCAAGGTCCGGGACTATCTCGGCGAATTCCCGGACTTTCTCCAACAAGGTCCCCGGGCGGTCCTCGCCCGGCAGTTGGCCAGCCCGACACTTGAATTTCAACAATTTGCCGTTGGAGCAGAACACGTTGGGCTGCCCCTGACTGCGATAGAATTTACCGGTGATAAGTTCTGCACCTGCAATCCTGACAAGCTAGCGCTGGCCAAGATGACCTTTTACCGCGGCAAAGGGCGCAACGGCGGAGAGAAAACTAAATCCTACCGGACGATTGACCTTGAACGATGGGATGGAAAACCTCTGAACAAGATTCAGACGTTGTGGGGCGAAAATTTCGTCGCTCTTCACCATCGCCTGCTGACGAGCAGCTATCCAACAGCTGCGATCAGCGATACTACTGCGTGGCTGCGACGCATGGGAGGGAAGCCGGCGCTCTTTTGGCCGCGGCTGCTGAGTCTGTTCATTTGTGACGGCATCCTGTTTGAGAATTTCCATACCGAGGGACATGAACAAGGCTTTACCCGCAAAATTATCCAGCCGGCGCTGGCGCAAGTTAAAGAATTATTCGGACAGCAACCACTGATTGTGCCGCTGGTGGAGATTGAACACGAACGCAACCGAAGCTGGTCATGGTATCCGGGGGGGTTGGAACTGATGTTGCAATACAGTTTTGACGGGCTGGATGAAACCGCCCTTTCATCGGCGCAGGTATCTGAAGCTCAGGTATCGGGAGGAACTTATGTCTGATGAAACCCTGACCAGTCAGTGCCAGAGCAGACTGCTCCTGGCAACCCTCGTGCCATCCTTCTACCTGGCCGAATGGCTACTGGTGGCGGCAACAGCCTCAATTTTCTCCTGGTTACGTCACCTCGGCACTTCGCAAGAACTCATCTGGCTGCTGTTCTGGGCCGGCAACCTGATCGTTTCGGCTGCGTTCATCCTCTGTAACGATCTGCTGCGAGTCGACATCACTCTGATGCAGGGGCTGCGCAAACTGACCGAGGCAACCTCCCGGCGCGCAAGCTGGTTCGGTCTGCTGCTGGAGGTGGGGCTTTTCGTCCGCCTCCTGCTGTGGGATGGTCCCTGTCAACTGCTCATCTACTTTCGATCGCGATTGCCTTCCGTCCCGCTGCAGATCACCCTCTTGATTATTGCCAGCGGCATCCAGATGTTCGTCTGGACCAAGGTCTACCTGCTCGGCTATGACGGCATCGGCGAGCTCCTCATGACACTGAAAGGAGCACAGCCATGAGCAGTGTACCAACCGCTCACATCGTCACCGGCCATGATCCGCAACTGGTCGCTGAACTGGTCTCCCTGCAGCAGACGGCTTTTCCGCCGCAGATGCAGTTCAAGGAACCGGAACGTTATTACGAGGAGGCTTTGCACGATCGGCGTAATATCAACGTCATTGTGAGATCGCCGCAAGAGAAACTGATCGCCTACCTGCTCGCCCTGCCGCAAACGGAGGTCTGTGAAGAACTGCGGAGATGGGATCCGCTGATGCGCGAGGATCCAAGCGGGGTTTACATCGACATCATCCAGACCCACCCCGAGAGTAGACAGTTCTCAGGTTTTATGGGGCTCTCCAATGGTGTTTGCCAGGAGGCCCGGCGACGCGGGCATCAACGACTCGGCATGCATGTCCGTATTAGCAATGGGCTGCACCGGGTGATCCGGAAGATTTTACCCGACAGTCGCAGCCTGCGTCGGATTGAAGACTGGTATGCCAGCGGCGAACCATTTGAGTATATTGAGGCCTCTCCTATCCTGCGACGAACGGGGTGAAATAATCGTCGGGGCAAATTGCGGTCAGAACTTCGATTAAACTTTTCGGCCGGGATTGCCGAGAGATAAAGTAAAGAATCAATTTGACCCAATGCGCATTTTCGTTATAGTAATCTTTAATGTTGGGGATCGGGCGCTCCGCTTTCGAGAAAGACAAAGCGGAGCGCCTGCCAATTCCTTAGCAACGAAATGGCCTCATTAAACAGGCCGGCTGCTGAAGCGGGTGTCCGAGTTAAACGAAGGATGAGATGTCCCCGACATCAGCTGATATGCGGGCGCATTACTTTTTGTTCGTTATGGATGACGAGATCCCGATTTGAGAGGAGCCACATGAAGATATCGCCCCCCTTGTTGTTATGTCTCTGGCTGGTTTTGGCCCCGGTCTCGGGGCACGGGTCCGAATTGGGAACTGCCGAGGAGATCCTGTTTCTGGACATCCCCTCGGTTTTCACTGCCTCGAAATACGAGCAGAAGGTCACCGCCGCCCCCTCGGCGGTCAGCATCGTCACCGCTGATGAAATCCGCAAATACGGCTATCGCACGCTGGCAGACATCCTCCGCAGTGTCCGCGGCTTCCACACCAGCTACGATCGGCAGTCCGAATACCTCGAAGTCCGCGGCTTCGGCCGACCAGGAGATTTCAACACCCGCATCCTGCTGTTGATCAACGGCGTTCGCACCAACAACAATCTCTTTGATGTCGCCACAATCGGCAACGACTTTCCACTGGACATCGACCTGATCGACCGGGTCGAGATTGTCCGCGGTCCCGGCTCCTCGCTCTACGGCAGCAATGCCTTCTTTGCCGTCATCAACGTCATCACCCGCCGGGGGCGAGACCTGCAGGGGCTGGAGCTCTCCGGCTCAGCCGGGAGCCAGGACTCATACCGTGGTCGCATCAGCTATGGCAAACGGCTCCAGGGAGGCGCGGAGCTGCTGCTGTCGGGGAGCCGGTACGATTACGAAGGACACGATTCGCTCTACTTCCCTGAATACGACACACCGGCAACCAACAACGGCATTGCCGAAAATCTCAATCGCGAAGAAAGCTATCAGCTCTTTGGCCACCTGACCCTTCAGGACTTCACCCTGGAAGCATTGTTCGGGGATCTCGAGCGGAAAATTCCGACCGGTGCTTTCTTCACCGTTTTCAACGACCCACGTAACGGCAACAGCGGTCATCAGGGCCACGTCAACCTGTCATACCAACATCTCTACCCTGGCCAATTGGAAGTCCAGGGACGCGTTGTCTACAGCAGCTTCCAGGGGGAAGGGGAGTATGTCTACGACTACGGAGCCCCCGGCTCGCCTTTTCTGGTCGTCAACAAGGATGAATTCCATGGCGACTGGTGGGGTGGGGAGTTGCAGGTTGGCAAACAGCTGTTCGGTAACCATCACCTGGTGCTCGGCGGAGAATATCGAGACAATTTCCGCCAGGACCTGAAAAACTCCGACCTGGCGATTTATCTCGACAGTCGGCAGGATTCATCCACCCAGGGGCTGTTCATCCAGGACGATGTGCAGGTCCGTGACAATCTGGCGCTAAGTCTTGGCGTGCGTTACGACCATTTCAGCACCTTCGGCGTCACCGTCAACCCGCGCCTGGCGCTGATCTACAACCCCTGGGAGAAATCCGCCTGCAAGCTCCTCTACGGCGAGGCGTTTCGTGCTCCTTCCGCCTTCGAAAATTATTATCATGACGGCCTGGCGACCCAGAAACCGAACCCCGACCTCGATCCGGAACAGATCAAGACCTACGAGCTGGTCTGGGAACAATACCTCGGCGAGTATCTGCGCGGGGTGGCGACCGGCTATTACTATGAAATCGAGGAACTGATCAACCTGAACCTCGACCCCGCGGATGGCCTGCTCTTCTTCGACAACCTCGACAGTGTCAAGGCCCAGGGGCTGGAACTGGAACTGGAAGGGCGCTTGGGCGCCGGTTGGGAAGGACGAGTCAGCTACTCGAACCAGCGGGTTCAGGATCAGCAAACCGGTGAACTGCTCACCAACTCCCCTCGTCACCTGGCCAAGCTCAATCTGATCGTCCCGCTGTGGCGGGAGCGCCTCTTTCTAGCCATGGAAGAGCAATACACCAGTGCTCGTAAAACTCTATCCGGAACGACAACCGGGGGCTACGCCTTAACCAACCTGACCATCTTCGGTCGCAAATTCCTGCCGGGCTTCAAGTTTTCTGCAAGCATTTACAATCTATTCGACAAAAATTACGCGGATCCGGTCTCAGCTGCCCACCTGCAAACTGCCATTGCGCAGGACGGCCGCACATACCGCTGCAAGTTGAGCTATAGTTTCTGAGCCGGGGGGATATGTCGAACTTATCCGGGAAGATACTCGGCGAGGGGGGCCTGGCTCTGGTCGCACTGTTGGTTTTATTGGTTACCGTCTCCAGTGCGGCGACGAAAGACCCGCTCCAACAGGAGCATGTCGCGGTGGTGGTCAACCAGCAGGACGTTCCTTATAATGAGTTCCTGGCCGGGTATCGTAACACCCTCAAACACAGGGGATCACCGGTGACACTGGATATGATCAATCTTACCAAGGACGAAGAAGCACAGTTCCGAACCATCAGAGAACTGCAGTCTCGTCAGCCACGACTGATTCTCGCTCTCGGGTCAGTCGCATTGCAGGCGGTCAGCCGCGAGATCAAGGACACCCCCATCATCTTCGGTCTGGTCCTGGGAGATATGAACCGGCCGCTCCCCGACAACATCACCGGAGTTTTCCTCAACTTTCCCCTGGAAACCCAGCTGACCTGGTTGAGCAAGATCCTTCCCGAGCGGAAAAACATCGGTGTCATCTACAACCCGGAGCAAAATCGAAGGACAATTGCTGCTGCAAGAAAGATCACGCAACAACTCGGCTTACGGCTAATAGCGCACGCCATCAACTCACCAAAGGAATTGCCGGTGGCGCTGGAGGCATTGGCGAGCAGTGCCGATGTTTTCTGGGGTATCAACGATCGACTGGTGCTGACACCGCAAACGGCCAAAACTCTTTTGCTTTTTTCCTTCCGCAATCGAATCCCATTTATTGGCTTATCGGAAACCTGGGTCAAGGCCGGGGCACTTTTCGCTTTGGATCGCGACTATCCGGACCTCGGTCGGCAATGTGCGGAGTTAACAGAAAAAATCCTCTCGGGTTCACGGGTCGAAGACCTCCCCACGGAAACCCCACAGAAGGTTAAGATCACCCTGAATCGCCATACCGCTGAACAAATGAAGCTAGAGTTTCCTGAACAGCTTCTGCAGGATGCAGAAAAGATATATTGAAGGAGTACCTAGTGTCCCCATTGATGAACATGATGCGCTTGAACATCACCACCAAATTTAATCTTCTTACGATTCTGTTGATATTGGTCACATCGACAAGCATTAGTTCCTATGTCGTTTACAAAGAGATTCACAACAATTACCAGGAATTGTTGAAGCAGGGGCTGACGACCGTGGCCATGGTCAAGCAGAACAGTGAATATGCCCTCTATGCTGAGGACACTGAATCGTTGGACGAACTTCTCGATTTGGCATTCGCCGATCCGAAAGTTGTCTACGGCGCACTCTTCAACCACGATCGTAAGCCTTTGATTGATCGAACGACTCGTGACACAGAGTTGACGCCATCAGAATTGTCGCTGCCAATCGATCTGAACGAAAGCGTCCAGCAACGGAAAATCAACGGCCACGACGGTCACCCCTATATCGATCTGATCACTCCGGTGTACGGCCATACAGCGACGGGTCCCTACGGATTCCCCGATACGCTTCAGGACGGACAACAGCCCATCGGATATCTCAGGCTCGGTCTCGACCTGGAAGCCCACCAGCAACAAATCCAGCAACTGATCATCAACACCAGCTTTGGCACCTTGATACTGATACTGATCGGCGTCGCAGTCACCCTTTTTGCGACCCGAAAAATAACCGCTCCGCTCAAACGACTTTCCGAGGTCGCCGGGGAAATTGCCGAAGACCACCTCGACCACTCAGTTGAGATCAGAGGCCGCGATGAGATTTCAGACCTGGGCAGGGCGTTCAATCAGATGCTCATGCGACTGCGCACATTCCGCCAGCAGGTGGAGCAACAGCACGAGATTTTGGAGGCGCAAGTCGCCCTGCGAACCCAGGAACTGCAGGACGCGACCGACCAGGCGCTGGAGTTAGCCGACAGAGCCGAAGCAGCCAATCGAGCCAAATCCCAGTTTTTAGCAAATATGAGTCATGAAATCCGCACCCCTATGAACGGAGTAGTCGGCATGACCGATATGCTCCTTCGGACCAAGCCGACCACACAACAGCTCAAAATGATAGAGACCATCCAGCTGTCAAGTGAGGCCCTGTTGGAAATCATCAATACGATCCTCGATCTTTCCAAAATTGAGGCAGGACACATGGAGTTGGAAAATGCACCTTTCATTCTACGGCGGATCGTTCAGGAGGTTTATAGCTTATGTGCCGGCCATGCGAAACAAAAGGGGCTGAAGCTAAATTACCACATCGCTCCCGAGGTTCCGGAGTCGTTCTGCAGCGACGCAGGCCGACTCCGCCAGATTCTCATGAACCTGGTCTCTAATGCCCTTAAATTTACCGAACGGGGCGAAGTGAGTATCCGGGTCAGTTTGGAAACAAAATCCAACCGGACAGCCACTGTTCGCTTCGAAATAGAAGATACCGGCATTGGCATTGGCAAAGAACACCAGCAGGCAGTATTCGAATCCTTTTCCCAGGTTGACGGCAGTGCCAGTCGTAAATTCGGTGGAACGGGCCTGGGGCTGGCAATCGTCAAACAACTTACTGAGCTCATGGGTGGCCATGTCGGTGTCGACAGTGACCTGGGAAAAGGCGCGACCTTCTGGTTTACGGTACCGATGGACATTCAGGACACCCACTGTCTGTTGACGGCGGCGGTAGAAAACGGCACTCCGCGGCGAAGCAGTCCCGATCGGCTGCCCCCGCAGATTACGGAGGCTCCAGTTCAATACGTGCCTTCACCCGATAATATCCGACACGGCCTGAAAAGAATCCTGGTGGCAGAGGACAATCTAGTCAACCTGGAACTGGTCAAAAGCATGCTTGAATGTGATCAATTCATGGTCGATACCGCGATCAACGGCCGACAAGCCTATGAGGCCTGGTCGAAATCGGCTTACGACCTGGTTCTCATGGATTGCCAAATGCCGGAACTGGACGGCTACGAGGCGACTCGCCTCATCCGTGACACAGAAGAAGTCAGTGGCGGAAATCGTCACACCACGATTATTGCCTTGACCGCCCATGCCCTGAAAGAGGACCGGCAGCGTTGTCTGGAAGCCGGGATGGATGACCACCTCAGCAAACCCTTTAGATTGCACCAATTACACGACATCCTGGCCCGCTGGCTTGGCACCGTTGATGGTCCAGCCAATGAGTTCCCCGTCACTGCCAGCAATATCGACAGCCGTACTGAAACAGACCTTGCCGCCGGCGGCACCATCGACACCTCGGCCTTTGATCGCATCCGCCAGCTACAGAATCCGACTCTGCTGCGCCGAATGATCGAGCTCTATCTCCAGGAGACCCCGAGGATTATCGGTACGATGCAGGATGCTGCTGATAAGTTTGACAAAGAGATCCTGCGTCGCTCGGCTCATCATTTGAAATCGAGCAGCGCCAATTTAGGGGCGTTGAAACTCGCGGCCCTATGCCGCCAACTGGAAGGTCTGGCCCGAAACGGCGATGCTTCGGCATGGGCAACCAAGGTTGCCGAAATCGACGCCGAGTTCAGCCGAGCCCAGGCGGTTTTTGAATTGGAACTGGCGAAGGCACCATGACCTTGGTCGTTAGTTGATCTCGAACAAGACAAAAAATTTTCACAATATGTGAGTTTTTTGTCTCCAGAACAATTCTCTACTTGATTGAACCGGCGGATCATTATAAACAGATAGATATTCAATGACTGGATCCTTCCAAGGGGGCCCCCATGAAAACAGTTGCCGATCTGCTCAAATCCAGCAAGCAAGAG
>Ga0102953_1001645_pt1 | contig 14048 bp, 9 predicted proteins | sample SalPon2A_C_D2_MG_FD_78509 | JGI IMG/M metagenome (GOLD analysis project Ga0102953, IMG submission 78509) | Soil microbial communities from South San Francisco under conditions of wetland restoration - Salt Pond MetaG R2A_C_D2_MG | ecosystem: Environmental > Terrestrial > Soil > Wetlands | place... | reverse complement strand
TTTATTAATGACGATATTGGTGTAATAAACCGGAATGGTTTTCTTTTCCCGAACTATGCTATGCCAAAGATATATGGTTACAATTTCAAGGGATATCCGGAGCTTAAAAATCAGGTTTTTTCCACCCGTTCATTAGTGGATAAATTTGCATGGAATTATAAAAAATACAGAAACGGGATACAGAAAGTGCGTCGGAAAATATCGCCAAAGATGTTTAATCCTGTGAATAACTCTGATTTTATGATCGGAAAATATTTTCTTCTCTCAAGACATTCGAACCCGAATTTTACGATATCAAAAATTAGCTCGTCTGTTGCTGCCCAATTAACACAGCAAATAATTCATACCGAATATAACTATTTCTATAATCATTTGATCTGGCATTTATATAATTCTCACTCCACTAAAACTGAACCGGTAATAGATTTTGAAAAAACAGAAGCAGTACGGTTAAAAATTTTGGAGGAGTCGCTGTCTAAATCGGAAAATTACTTTGTCTCCATACCAGCTGATATTTCTCATAGTGAATACCTTAAAGAAATGAAGAAAATAATAGAGTATTCTACAGCAAAAAGCTAGGAATTGTTTACCTATTAAAACATTTCCAGTTGTGATAATTGCCTTTTTAAATTATAGATTGATCCTACATGGCTGAAATTCTTGAAAATTTAAAAATTACTGCTAAAGACACCCTTATTTACAGTATCGGTAATATCGCTACAAAAATTATCGGGTTTGTCCTACTTCCCTTGTATACTGGCATCTTTACGACTTCAGAATATGGTATTTTAGGGATCATGGAAATCAGTCTTCAGGTCCTTGTTGCTTTTTTTAGTGTCGGTATCTATACGGCCTTGGCTCGACTATATTGGGATAAAGAATTTGTCAGAAAACAAAAATCACTATTCTTTACAGCTTTTGTTTCTGTCCTGTTTTTCTCTTGTTTAATGTTGTTAATTGTTTTTCTAAATGGTCAGACAATTTCTCTTTTACTATTAGGAACAAAAAAGTATGTATACTTAGTCCGTTTAATGACTTTGTCAGCATTTTTTCAGATTCTGACACAGGTAATTTTCACGTTGATGCGGCTACAGCGAAAGACAGTTCTGTATTCAACTTCCAATATTATTAAATTACTCATTACATTATTGCTTACCATCTATTTACTGGTGTATGCACATCATAAAATTGAGGGAATTTATGAAGCTCAGATAGTTGGATATATAATATTACTTGTTGTGCTTGTAAGGTTTACCTTGAAAAATCTGGATTTTTCCTTTCACTTTTCTGTTTTCAGGGAAATGTTCAGTTATGGTTATCCCCTGGCTATTTCAGCCATGGCCGGAGTATTGCTAAGTGTGGCTGACCGCTATTGTTTGCAATTAATTAATGGATTGGAAGACGTTGGATTGTACTCCCTGGGCTATAAAATTGCAAACACATTCAAAGTAGTTGTGGTGGCTTCTGTTCAACTGTCACTTACACCTATTAAATATAAAATGCTTAATAAAGAAGGGGATAAGAGATTTTACTCCAAATCGTTAACATACATTTCCTTCGTGATCATGTTTCTTGTCATTGGTCTTTCTGCATTTAGTAAGGAAGTTGTTGAACTAATGGCTCAGAAAAAGGAATTCTGGGTGGCTTACAACATTGTTCCGATTATTGCGCTTGGGCTTATGTTTGAAATGCTCCGAGGAAATGCTGTTTTTGGATTGAATGTCGCTAAAAAGACCGGAATTCTTTCTGTTTTGACGATTATTATTTCTGCTTTGAATATCGGGTTGAATTTCCTACTTATTCCAACACTTGGAATTTATGGTGCTTCTATTGCGACACTATTCTCCCAATTGATACTTTTTATTCTTATTTACCGGAAAGCCCAGAAGGAGTATTTTATTCCATATGAGCTATCGAAAATTATTTTGGTTATAATTTCTGGATCTGTTTTGATCGCTCTGTCGTTTCTTGCAAATGATTTGTCACTTCTAATGAGGCTGCTTTTGAAAGTAATTTTGTTGATAAGTTTCCCGTTTTTACTTTATTTCCTGGGCTTTTATGAAAAGATAGAAATTGTCAGAATTAAGGAAGCATGGAATAAATGGAGAATTCTATCAAATTGGTGGAAGAATTCATGACAATTATATCAGGGGAAATTTATTTAAGCTTTTAAAATCACGATGAAGTGAAAGCATTTGTCGCATTTATCATTCCTCAAATATACGACCACAAACTTCCTCTGATGGATTGTTTAATGATAATGCCCATTGATACACTTGATTCAAATAATTTATTCCTTACTTTTGTTTCAACTCGAAACAACCAATCATTAAATTATGGCAAAGATAAAAGGCGATCGCAATATATTCATTGTAATTGGTATAATCCTCGGTTTTATTTTAATCTCGTTCATTTATTTTTCTCCACAACTTCAAGGTAAACATCTGGAAGCAGGTGACCTCAATAACTTTAAAGGCGGAGCAAAAGAGCTAATTGATTTCCGAAATAACACCGGGGACGAAGCTCTGTGGACCAATTCTATGTTTGGTGGAATGCCGGGTTATTTAATTTCAGTTCGATACACCAGTAATTTGATGTCCAAAGTGCAATCTGCATTGAATGTAATACCCCGTCCTGCTGGGTATTTGGTGTTGATTTTCACCTTCTTTTTCATCATGCTTTTAGTGCTGGGGACAAACCCTTGGCTGAGTTTGGTTGGTGCGCTTAGCTTCGGGTTTTCAACCTACTTTTTTGTCCTCATGGAGGCAGGGCACATGTCAAAAGTTCACACGCTGGCTTTTATGTCTTTGGTAGTTGCCGGGATTTTGGTGGCCTATAAAAAGAACCGGTTGTTGGGAAGTGTGTTGACTGCAATCGGTTTGTCATGGATGCTCGCTGCCGGCCACCCACAAATGACTTACTATGCGGGGCTAATGGTGTTGATCATTGGAATTACCTACTTGGTTGATGCCATTCGACAAAAGACATTGACTTCATTCTTAAAAACCTCAGCACTACTTGTAGTTGCACTGATTTTGTCTGTAGGAACAAGCTTCTCACGCTTGTATACCACCTACGAATATGGTCAGTATTCCATTCGCGGAAAGTCAGAATTGACGGATAACACCGGCGGAAAGTCCAGTGGGCTCGACAAAGATTATATCCTCAATTACAGCTATGATTTAGGTGAAGCGCTGACTGCTTTCATTCCACGTTTCAAAGGCGGTGGAATGGCTGAAGCGCTGGGCGAAAATTCCAACTTCTACCAATTGCTTGAAAAATCGCAAGGGAAAGCCCGTGCCAGGCAAATTGCGCAACATGCACCCATGTACTGGGGAAGCCAACCCATTTCAAGTGCACCGTTTTATTACGGGGCGGTGCTCTGCTTCTTGTTTGTGTTGGGGCTGTTTCTCGTTAAAGGCAAGGATAAATGGTGGATCGTGGCTGTTGTCGTCCTCTCTTTCTTGCTGTCATTGGGGAAAAACTTTGCCTTCTTAAGCGACCTGATGCTTGATTATTTTCCGGGATACAACAAGTTTCGGGATGTGAAAAATATAATTGTTATCCAGCAGTTTGCTATGGCGCTGATGGGCGTGTTGGCTGTTCGCGAAATTTATCGGAATCGGCAAAATAAAGCGGCGTTGTTAAAGCATCTGAAATTTGCCTGGTTTATCGTTGGTGGATTGGCATTGGTGTTTGTTGTGTTACCAGGAATTGCCGGTGACTTCCGTTCAGCAACGGATGCGCGTCTGGCGCAATCTGGGTGGCCCGACCAATTGATTGAAGCGTTGCGTGATGACCGTCGTGCGGTTCTTCGGACAGATGCTTTCAAATCATTGTTGTTTGTTAGTTTGGCTGCTGGCGTGATTTGGCTGTACGTCAAAGAAAAAATTAAAGGCAGCTATGCGCTGCTGTTGTGGGGACTGCTGATTGTTGTTGACATGTGGCCGGTTGACAAACGTTACCTGAATAATGACAACTTTGTGTCGAAAAGAAAGTCTGAAACTCCGTTTACTCCCTCAAAAGCAGATGAACTCATTCTCAAAGATAAAAGTCCTGACTATCGGGTGTTGAATCTTGCTGTCAATCCTTGGGCAGATGCTTCAACTTCCTATTTCCATAAGTCGCTTGGTGGGTATTCCGGAGCAAAGATGGAACGTTACCAGGAATTGATCGAACATCATCTTTCACCGGAAATACAAACTTTGAGTAAGCGCTTGGGTAATGTCAAATCACAGAGTGCGATGGATTCACTTTTCCGCGGGTTACGGGCGATTAACATGATGAACACCAAATACATCATCTATAATCCTAAGGCTGCGCCATTGATGAATCCGGACGCGCTCGGAAATGCGTGGTTCGTGGACAAAGTGGAAACGGTACCGAACGCCAACGAAGAAATTCAGGCGCTTGGTGAGATCAACCCGGCGAATACTGCAGTTGTCGATCACCGGTTCTCTGATGTCCTGAAAAAAGTTCAATTTGAGCCAAACACTGAGTCAACCATTCAGCTAAAAGAATACCAGCCAAATTACTTGAAGTACGAGGCTACTGTAGAAAGCGGAACTGCGCTAGCCATTTTCTCTGAAATATACTATCCAAAGGGATGGGAGGCGTATATTGATGGTAAACAGGTTGATATTGCCCGTGCTGACTACGTGCTGCGTGCATTGCCGGTACCAGCAGGAACACATGAGATTGAGTTTAAGTTTCACCCCAAATCGTACTATGTTGGCAACAAAATTTCAATGGCCAGCTCAATAATTCTGATTCTGGCCGTTTTAGCAGTGGGATTTGTAGAAATCAGAAAAAAGGCAGGAAATGAAGAAGAAAAAACGGCCGGCGAGGAGGCTTAAACGACGATTAATCCGATCCTATTTGACTTCGACTATCAGCATTACCCTGGTGTTGTTCCTGGTAGGAATGTTGTCATTACTCATTCTCAACGCGGGACGATTATCCGATTATGTCCGCGAGCATGTTGGTTTCACCTTGGTATTGAATGACAACCTTCACGAAGCTGACATCTTGCGGTTGCAGAAAATACTTAAAGCGACAGATTATGTGAAAACAACGAAGTATGTTGATAAAAAGCAGGCGGCAAAGGATCTTACCAAAGAGCTAGGTGAGGATTTCGTTGGTTTCCTGGGATTCAACCCCTTGTTTTCGTCCATCGATGTCAAGCTCCACGCCGCTTACATGCAGCCGGATAGCCTCACGATTATGGAGAACAAATTTTTGTCCTATCCACAGGTGAAGGAGGTTTATTACCAGCGCGATCTGGCGAAAATTATTAATGACAATGTGCGACGTATCAGTTTGCTTCTGCTGGTCTTTTCAATATTACTCATTTTTATTTTCTCAACCCTGATAAACAATACCATACGAATCGCCATTTATTCACAACGGTTTATCATTCATACGATGAAGCTTGTTGGGGCAACACGATCGTTTATTCGTCGACCTTTCATCATTAAAAATGTTGTTTACGGTGTGTGTGGTGCAGTGTTGGCAAATGTGGGTATCCTGGAGTTAATTTATACTTATGGGAATGAATTCAAGGGCATCCTGGATATCCGACAGTACAATACCCTCGGGATTGTTTTTGGAGTCGTCATGGGTTTTGGAATCTCAATTTCATGGCTCTCAACTTATTTTTCAGTCAATAAGTATTTGAGACTCAGATACGATGAGCTTTTTCAGTATTAAAAAATCAAATTTAACTATCCTATAATGAATTACATTCGGAGAATTTTATTTCGCTTATTAGGAGTGAAAAATTACCTTAAAGTCATCAGTACCTTCTTTTTTTTCCTATACGATTTACGTTTTTTAAAAGGGAAGCCTCAATTCGATTGTCACTATTTTGTGAAACAACTAATTAGAGAAGGAGACGTTGTCATCGACCTTGGGGCAAATGTTGGTTATTATAGTCGAATCTTCGCTAAGTTGGTGAAAGGTAGTGGGCGCATATATAGCATTGAACCAGTTAAATTATTCCGTGCAATATTGGAAAAGAATACAAATCAGTATCAACAAGTGGAGATTCTCCCATATGCAATTGGCGAAAAGGATGGGCAGGATATAAAAATGGGAGTGCCTCATTCCACAAAATATTTTAGTCATGGGAAAACCCACATTGTTGAAAACGAAAATGAAAATTTGAGCATGACCTTTACGGTGAAAATGAAAAAGCCGGATAACTTATTTAAAAATCTTGAACGGCTTGATTATTTGAAATGTGATATCGAAGGTTATGAAGGGATTGCAATCCCGTTATTTGATACCCTTTTAAAGAAATTCCATCCGATCTTACAAATTGAATTGAGCCCTAAAAATAGGCCGAAGCTTTTTGATTACCTGCAGGGGATGGGCTACGTTATTTTTAATGTGAAAGGGGGAAAATTGAGCGAGGTGTTTTCCCAGAATGATTTGATTGAAGGAGACATCATTTTTATCCATTCCGAGAAAATTGACCAAGTAAAAAGGTTGATCACAGAAGGGTGAAATTTGTTGAAAAATTGACAAAAACGAAATAGTCGATTAAACACGACTATTTTTAAAATAGATTTCATATTTTCGTAGGCGTGTTAATATTCATGAATTATGGCAAATAAAAAAGCGGAAACAAAAGAACAAACTTTCGCACTTGGGAAAGAAAATTACAAATTGCTGCTTATTGGTTTTGGAATCATTATGCTTGGTTTCATACTGATGGTGGGAGGGAAGAGCCCTGATCCGAAAATTTTCAATCCTGACATTTTTAGTTTTCGCCGGATTACACTGGCGCCGATGGTCGTATTTTTTGGGTTCCTTTTTGAGATTTACGCCATTATGAAAAAGCCTAAAAAGGAAGAATAATCTTCCCGTTTTTAGCCGGTCTATTTTATTTCCATACATGTTCGTTAAGATTCAGTTGAATTACTATCTTTGCAGCCTGAAATTTTAGACTCCCAATAGGCTGTTAAATCGTTAATTAAAGAAGTTTTAGATGGGCGAAGAAGCCAAAAAATTTGACTTCGTGAAAGGAGAAGTCCTGCTTTTCGATAAAGCGCTGGACTGGACTTCGTTTGATTTGGTGCAAAAGATTCGAAATAACCTCTGTCGGGCGATGCATATTAAAAAGCTGAAAGTTGGCCATGCTGGCACATTGGATCCTAAAGCAACTGGGCTGATGATCCTTTGCACCGGGAAAGCAACGAAGCAGATTGAGATGCATCAGGCTGGCGAAAAGGAGTACGTCGCAACCTTGAAATTGGGAGCAACCACGCCTTCATTCGATTTGGAAACGTTAGAAGATCAACAATTCGAAACAAATCATATTTCGGAAGACCTCGTACGGGAAGTAATTCAACAATTTGTAGGCGACCAGGAACAGGTGCCGCCGGTTTTCAGTGCTGTAAAAATTGGAGGCCAACGGGCATACACTCATGCCCGGAAAGGAACCGATGTCAAATTGAAATCAAGGCCCATAATCATTCGTGAAATAGAATTGCTGGAATACGCCAACGAACAAATTCAAATTCGGGTGGTTTGTAGTAAGGGAACCTATATTCGATCTTTGGCGAGAGATATTGGTAAAAAACTCAAAAGTGGTGCCTATTTGGTTGGATTGCGCCGAACACGTATAGGTGAATTTCGGATTGAGGACGCCATGTCGGTGGATTATTTTTTAAAAAATATTGATCAATTTGTAACTAATTGAATATTCCCGCGTAAAACGGGACTTTGTATTGTCAGAATGTCGAAAAAATTAGTCATATATTATGAAGTTATCAAAGTTCAGGTATAAATTAGACGAAGAACAAATTGCCCTGCATCCTTCGGAAAACCGCGACGAATCAAAGTTGATGGTGTTGCATCGCGAATCAGGTAAAGTTGAGCACAAAGTTTTTAAGGATATTGTCGATTATTTTGACGATCAGGATGTAATGGTATTCAATGACACCAAGGTTTTTCCGGCTCGTTTATACGGAAACAAAGAGAAGACAGGCGCTGAAATCGAGGTGTTTTTGCTCCGTGAGTTGAATCGGGAACAACGCCTTTGGGATGTATTGGTTGATCCAGCCCGGAAAATTAGAATTGGAAACAAGCTGTATTTTGGCGATGATGATATGTTGGTGGCTGAGGTCATTGATAACACTACTTCTCGTGGACGGACACTTCGTTTCTTATTCGATGGTCCGTATGATGAATTCAAAAAGACACTTTACAGCTTGGGAGAAACACCGCTTCCAAAATTTATTCAACGTCCGGTTCAACCAGAAGATAAAGAACGTTATCAAACAATTTTTGCGAAGCATGAAGGAGCTGTGGCTGCACCAACTGCCGGTTTGCACTTCAGCCGTGAGTTGCTGAAACGCATGGAAATTATTGGTGTTGACTTTAGCTACGTTACATTACACGTTGGTTTGGGGAACTTCCGGAGTGTTGATGTGGAGGACCTGACCAAACATAAAATGGATTCGGAGCAAATCTGGATTCGCGAGGAAGCTTGTGATATTGTTAACAGGGCAAAAGATAAAAAGAAGAATATTTGCGCTGTTGGAACAACTGTGATGCGCACGCTTGAAAGTTCGGTTTCAACACAAGGGCACTTGAAACCATACGAAGGCTGGACCAACAAATTTATTTTTCCACCCTACGAATTTAGCGTTGCCAATAGTATGATCACCAACTTCCACCTGCCAATGTCAACTTTGTTGATGATGGTAGCTGCATTCGGAGGTTATGATTTTGTGATGAAAGCGTATCAAACGGCGATCAAAGAAGGCTATCGATTTGGCACCTACGGAGATGCCATGCTGATCCTGTAAAAAATAAAATTACCATATTTTGAAGGTCATCAATCTCAATTGATGACCTTTTTTCTTGCAAAAATAGTCATTTTATGATCGTGATAATTTTTGTAAATTGATTCCCGGAAACTCACAGATTAGCAATTGCCCAAAATGAATCTTGTCACATGAAAAAGCGCATCATCTGGATCATCGTGCTCCTATTCTTCGCCGGTGGAATTTATTACCTCAATTTATTAATGCCGATTATCACCGGCTATTCCGCTAAGAATTTGGCCTCGGGTGTTTTTGTTGCCGGACGCACGCAGGAATCGCTTGAAAGCGAAGATCTGAATTTCTCCGTCATTCAATTTGTGCACAACTCAATTGACTACGACAAGCATGAGGTGACCAGCCGTTTTTTGTGGGGCAAGTCAAAAGCCATCTATATTCCGGGTTTTGGATGTACGTTGGTGAAAGATTTTTCGGAGGATGAAATTCGAAACCGACCATATCGGGTGGTGAAGCCGTTGCCGGAAAACCCGGATTCCCTAGCCTGGCCAATGGGGAACATGATTGCCGATACTTTCCCATCAAATATTGACCGTCAAAAGTTGAGTGCAGCGGTGCGGCAAGCCATGGCTGATACCATTCCTTACAAAGGAACATTTGCGACGATGGTTATATATAAAGGCCAGCCAATCGCTGAAGTTTACCGGGACGATTTTTCTCCTGACAATCGATTGTTGAGCTGGTCGATGGCCAAGAGTTTTACCAATGCTTTGGTTGGGATTCGGGTGAAAGAAGGCAAGCTCGACATCAATAAACAATTGTTGATCAAAGATTGGCAAAAAGATGATCGCAAAAAAATCACGTTGAATAATTTGCTACATCAAAATAGTGGGTTGGCCTGGAACGAAACCTACGGCAACCTTTCTGATGTCACGAAAATGTTGCATGAGATTGGCGATATGGGTCTTTATACGCAAGAAAAAGCCTATCAATATCCGGCAGATTCGGTGTGGAATTATTCGTCTGGAACAGCCAATTTAGTGAGTCGAATTGTGCGTCAATCATTTGATAATGATGCTGATTATTACGCTTTTCCGCGCAAAAATCTGTTCAATAAAATTGGCATGACCAGTGCGATTTGGGAAGTCGATGCCTCTGGCACCTTTGTAGGTTCCTCCTATTTGTATGCCAGCTTACGCGATTTTGCCCGCTTTGGATTGCTCTATTTGAACCATGGGAACTGGCTTGGAGATCAAGTGCTGCCTATAGGTTGGGTGGATTATACAACGCAGCCGTCTAAAGGTTCCGAGGGACAATACGGAGCTTTCTTTTGGTTGAACCGATCCGGTGATTTCCCAAGCGTTCCGAAGGAAGGATTTTATTACAATCGAGACGGACAAACTATTTACATTTTTCCGCATGTCCCTGAAGATATGTTTTATTGTGAAGGACACGATGGACAATTTATTTGCATTATTCCATCCAAAGATTTGGTGGTTGTGCGCATGGGTTATTCAAAGCCACCGGAGTTTAACATGGACGGCTATCTTAACGGAATTTTAGAAAGCATCAAGTAGAGAAAACATTGTGATTCAGTTCCCTTTTTTAGACTTCATCCCTGCGGAAGCAGGAATCTTGTACATACTTTCCTGAATGCATGCAGTTAAAAGTGACTTCATTAAGCTCAAGAGATCCTGGATCAAGTCCGGGATAAGGTGTTGATGCTGCTGTCTATTGCCAGCAGCCGGCCAGTCATTGCACCTGGTAATTATAAAAACTGTTGTCGCGGTTCCCAACGACCAGGTTAAAATAGCTGTTGTCCGAATTGAAAACTCCAATGGTAAAATCAGTATTCCCGTGAAGTGGAAATCCGTTGTACATGGAGCCATCGTTATTTAGCAAGTACACCCGATTTTCGCTACGACAAACCACTCCAACCTTTCGGTCATTATTCGAAAACTGGTAGGTATTTGGCGTGCTGGAAATTGGTGCATTGAATTCATGTTCAAACAGCTGATTTCCTTTGTGATTGAATGCTTCCAATTTTTCTCCATCGGCAAATACAAAATCTGTTTTCCCATCGCCGTTCAAATCGTCAGCGGTGAAAAAATGATTTTTGCTGAAATCATCTGTTTTGATGGTCGTATTTTGCCCACTAAAGTATTGCAAGTGTATGATCCCTTTGACGTCGGTTGTCGCAACAGCTTCCTGCCCATTGACATTGGCCAGGTATATATCGTTTCCGCTGTGCTCAAAATTAGCCGGCGTTTTCACCCGTGTGTCACCACGACGGTCAAGGATGTAAGTTTTGTAGTGATCGGCGCAGACAATGAAATCTTTGTTCCCAACGCGGAAATGCTTCACCGGGTTGGTCACGGTTCCGTCAGTGCCTTTAAAAGCCCATCCTTTGACCAATTTGCCTTCCCGGTCGTATGCATAAACTTGGTTGTTCTCGCAGGCAATGAAATAGCGGTAATGACGATTATTGTTGTAATCAAACAGGGCCACCCCGTTAGTTGCGGGTGATCGGAAATTAATGGGAAACCGGGCCACATTGTTTCCATTACGATCAATTAAATACAGTTTGTCTTTCGTATTGAAAAGATATTGTAACTTGCCATTCTGGTAATAATCCACCTGGTAAATTTCACCCATAATTCGTCCGGAAAGCTTGACTTTCCACAAACGAACACCTTCTTTATTAATCAGGTAAAGATTGTTTTTCGTGTCCTGAATAATGACCTCTTTATTTTTCTTGTCCGTATGATTAATGACCAATTGCGGTTTGATAGCCACTGTCGAATCAAGTTTGCTTTGCCAAACCGTTTGTGGCTCTTCCTTTAACACCGGGCTGAATTTCAAATTAATGGTATTTAAAAAATGACCAGAGTTTGCTGCAAACTGCCAGCCCAACGCATGAAATTTGCGAATTGACTGCTCATTTTCAACCAATGCTTTGGCAATGTTTTCGCGGAAGAAATGGTTGCCCAGGTAGAATGCTTTGGACACGTCAACATAGAAATAAAAACTGCAACGGTTCGACAGGTCGTCGTCGAAATCCTGAAACTGGTTGTCGTTCTCCAAAGTGGAAGACAGCACCAGGTCATGAATGTAATTTTTCATCGCATTCAGGTTGTCGGCAAAAAGCAGGTAGTTGTTGTAAAAACACAAGTAATTGCTTTCAACACCTGCAAATGCTTGCCCAAAAAGAATCTCAGGAACATGTTGAAACGGAAACTTGTAAATGGTAAAAGCCTTGTCTTTCTGAATTTGATAGCTGGTTTCCATATCTTTCAAAGCGGATTTGTTCGACTTGGCATAGTTTTCCAGTAGCGGCATTAACTTTTGACGGGCAATGGAGTTTCCTTTGACTTCAGCTAAAAAGAATCGATTTTGAGTGGGGTCATTTTGGGTGACTGTGCCATATGCAACTGCAAAGTTTTCCTTGGCAATTTCTTTAAATAGCGTCAGAAACGGCACTTTCGTGTACCGGTCAATGTTTTTCAACTTGGTTTCCCGCGAATAATAAAGCCCTTGTTTCTTCAAATAATCTTCATAATCACTGAAAAAGTGATCGAGATTTTCAAGTGAGTAGTTGATGAACAAGCTGGTGTTTGACGAGAGCACGTCTGCAATGTTCGGCCGAATGGGTTTTTGGCGGTCGAAAACATTCAGGTAATTGTTGTTTGAATCGTTTGAAAAACTGTACCCGTTGAGAAGTATTCCGGAGTCTTTGATGTTGGCATCCAGTTCTGTCCAACCAGCATAGCTGCGAACCAGTTGCAAACTTTTGCGGAACGACCATGGAATAGTATGCGAAATAAATAAGGGGAATTGGTCGTGGTTGACGTACACATTAAAGTCGGAATTGGAACTGACGGTATTGTAAAGCGCTTTGAATTGGTGGTCCTCCATCAGGTTGGTAGCCATCATTTGGCGAATAGCCTGTTCAATAAAAATTGAATACCGGCTGAAAAGAAATACACCATCTTTAATTGCAAAGCTGAAGGATGAATCGCCCAATTTGACTTGGTAAATTTCATTGTTGTCGTAATTACGTTTGCTCAATCCGCCTTGTTGGGCGCCTGGCAAACTGTTGAAATAATTGATCAATTCTGTTTTTTCCTTACGATTGTTTACCGTTGACACGTACAAGCAGCCGATATTTGTCTTTCCTTCAATATTGAAAGCCACCAAAACCGGCTTGTCTTGCAGGATTCGGCGCAATTGGTGGTTGTCCTTAAAAGCTGTTTTGATGGACTGAATATCCGAGAAGAATCCGTTGAATTCCTTCATCTGTTTGAGTTCAGCGATCATTGGATTTTCTGTTGTCAGGTGATCCAACAAGTTATCCATCTCGGGAACCTCTATGATTAATGGAGTGCGGAGTGGAACTGCCCGGAAAATATCGTTCCCGGAATAGCTTTTGGACTGATAGACGAAAATGAAATAGATCGCACCAATTAGCACGACGAATGCAATGGCAATTGGAATGAGGAACTTACGCATAGCACGAATTTTCCCCAAAAATACTAAGAATCCAAAGCTGCTACTAAATAAAATCCCCTCGATTTTAAGACAACTTATTAACTATGCACTCTTAATTTCGTACTGCGGTATGTTATTTTTATGGATTAAAGTGCGGAATTTGGCAATGGCAGTTATTTTCGTTGACGCACTTCACTGGAACTAACCAGTTTGTAAAGCTTGTCGGATCGACGGACCACCTGGTCTAGTTTCATGGAGAAACGTTCTCCTTTTTTTGTTTCCTGAACAGCTTGCAAATCCACATGAATTTCCTCCACCCTAGCTTCAACAACGCCGGTTGTCGGGCCGGTGATTAGAATTTCATCCCCAACTTGAAGGTTGCCGGTCTCCATTTTGAACTCAGCCACCTTCAATTTTGAAAAGTAATTCATGCCTTTGCCCAGGTACAACTTGCGTTTGGATGCCACGGATCCGTAATTTTTGCTCCACTCACCCAATCGTTGACCCAAGTAGTAACCATCCCAAAAACCACGGTTGAACACCGTTTGCAAGCGTTCGTCCCAGCCTGCTATTTTTTCGTCAGTAAATTCATCATCGAAATAGGCATCAATCGCTTCCCGGTAACACGCAACCACCGTTTTCACATATTCCGGAGATCGCGCCCGTCCCTCAATTTTCAGGACCGATACGCCGGCGTCCAGCACTTTGTTTAGGAAATGAATGGTTTTCAAATCCTTTGGTGACATGATATATTCGTTATCGATCTCCAGC
>Ga0102953_1001643_pt1 | contig 14060 bp, 16 predicted proteins | sample SalPon2A_C_D2_MG_FD_78509 | JGI IMG/M metagenome (GOLD analysis project Ga0102953, IMG submission 78509) | Soil microbial communities from South San Francisco under conditions of wetland restoration - Salt Pond MetaG R2A_C_D2_MG | ecosystem: Environmental > Terrestrial > Soil > Wetlands | place... | reverse complement strand
GGGTGAAAGGTGAAAGGTGAAAGGTGAAAGGTGAAAGGTGAAAGGTGAAAGGTGAAAGGTGAAAGGTGAAAGGTGAAAGGTGAAGGGTGAAGGGTGAAGGGTGAAGGGTGAAGGGTGAAGGCAATGGGAAAATTTCGCAGGGTGGGCGATCTGTCCCTGTGCCCTCTGCGTGCCCTAGGAGGGTGTCGGACTATACGGGCCGAAGCGAAAATCTGGAAGCTTGAGACCAGATTTTGGGTCGTTTGAGAGCTCATAGCCATAGCCATGGGCCGAAAAGGAGCTGGAATATGGGCCAGGCAGCCGAATTTGCAGCCGGCTCATGGATAGTTCGACAGCCTCCTGGTGAGCGACGCGAACGGGCGAGAGGAATGTCCCTGGGAATTTCAAGTTTCGGGACAGGAAAGGCTCCCGCCGAACACGACGGGAGCCTCTGTAGAAGCAGCGGTTTTCCTCGGCCCGGCTGGCCGGGACAATCCTATCCCAACTCCACCTCCGGCAGGTCGTCCAGCCATCCTCCCGTCTCGGTCAACTGCCGCACCAGCATGCGCGAGGCCTCTTCGGGATGCTCCTGGCGGGCGTGGAGCTGCTTCAGGATGAGCTTGTCGTCGACCCGGCCGCAGATCTCCAGCTTGCCGATATCGTGGCCGATGATGAACTTGAAGCGCTTGGCGTAGCCGTCGAGCCGCCGCCGTGCCTCGTCGACGATGTCGACTCCCTCCTTCAGGGGCACCTGGAAATGGTGCCGGACCCGCGCCACCGGCATGCACTGGTAGAGGTAATAGGGGCTGACGCCGATGCGCAGCAGCCCGTTCATCAGCTCGACCAGGGTGTCTGCGTCGTCGTTCACGCCCCGGAGGAAAACCGCCTGGTTGTTCACCGTGATGCCGGCCTCCCTGAGGCGCAGGACCGCCTCTTGCGCAACGGGGGTGATCTCGTTGGGGTGGTTGAAGTGGGTCGGGACGAAGAGGGTCTTCCCGCGATTGAACTCCCGCAGGACGTCGATCAGCTCCTCGTCGAAGAAACGCATCGGGAAGACGACCGGCGCTCTGGAGCCGATGCGGACGAAGTTCAGGTGGGGAATGTCCTTCAGGGCGTCGAGCATCGCCTTGATCACGTCCGTGGGCAGCAGGAAGGGATCGCCTCCCGAAACTACGACGTTGGAGATTTCCGGATGGGCGGCGATGTACTTGGCCGCCTCCCGGAAATTCTTCACCGTCTGGTCGTTGGGCAGACCGACCATCCGCTTGCGGAAGCAGTGCCGGCAGTACATGGCGCAGTACTCGGTGGCGACCACCAGGGCGGTGTAGGAATACTTGTGCAGGATGCCGTTGCCCTTGTCGTGCTTGTCGTCCCCGTAGGGATCGCCGGTCGTCTCCCCCATGGCGCCGGCGACGATCAGTTCCTCGGCGGTCGGGACGCACAGCTTGCGGATCGGGTCGTCGGGATTGGCGCCATCGATGAGGCTCAGGTAGTAGCGCGGGATGTTCATCGGGTGGACGCCGACGATCTCCGCCAGGGCGGCCTCTTCCTCGGCCGCGAGGGGGACATACTCCTTGAGCCGCGAGACGGAGTCGACGTTGTTGCGCAACTCTTCTTGCCAGTCGACGGCAGTCCAGTCGTTCGGAAAACTTGTTGCGGAATCGTTCTCTTTGGTTTTTACCGGGGGTTTCATCATTCTCCTCTTTGTTGATGCGGAACTTCAATATGGCTCGGGTTATCCTCCCGGCGCCCGGAGTTCGCTCACAGCAGGCCCAGACGCTGCGATAAAAACAGTACGAGGGTGCTGACGGCCAGGGAGAAGCCGAGGTTGAGCGCGGCGAAGATCAGGAGCATCGCGCTGACCCTCTGGTTCTTGCGCCAGCCGAGGCAGCCGAGGTAAAGGCAGAGGAAACCGAGCGGGAGGGAGATGGCGAGAAATATCATCGTCGAATTGGTCTAAAGCTTTGTCTGAAAGGACTCGAAACGGGCCTGCGGCAAGCGCTCGAAGACAACCTGGCCGAGCAGGTACAGGATCAGCAGGAACGGATTGAGCAACAGCAACAGAAGCGCAATCGAATTCAGTAAGTCCTCTGCCAACGCCTCACTCCTTCATCGCCTGTAGCCCGTCGGCTATCGGCCGACCCGCCGGGACGGAAACCATGACCATGAAAATCACTTGAGCTGCTGTCGGCGCATCTTCTTGAGGCGGCGCCTGCGGGCCTCGGCTTCCTTGCGCTTGCGTCTCGCGCTCGGCTTTTCATAGAACCTCTTTCTCTTCAGCTCCCTGAAAAAGCCGTCCCGCTGCAATTTGCGCTTGAAGACCTTGATCGCTTTCGCTACGTTGTCGCCGTCAACCTTAACTTCCAAAATTCCTCCTTTTCTGTTTTTGAAGAAGTTCAGTTCAGTAGGGTGGGCATGGCCCACCACGATTCCGTTATACCGCCCGTTCGCTTCGTTCACTCGAGGCACAAAGCTCGCAAAGGAAGTCACCCCCTTCAGCGGATCAGGTGGTCCGTGCCCTCCCTGCCAAGCTGATTTTCAAATCCGCGATATTCCAACTAAATCAGATTTGATCCGTGTTCAGATGCATTTTCGCGGATTAGAGGTTCTCTTCGCGTTCCTTGCGCCTCTGCGGTGAGACAACGTGCTTTTCGACGGCTTCGAACGGTTTTTCTGCGGAATTCCGCCGAAATTCGCCTACCGTTCGACAAACGGCATTCACCCGGGCACATTGGGGATGGTCGTCACCTCTCCGCGGTGATTCCTGAGGTGGTATTCCTTCTCGTCCTTGCCCTCGATGTAGTAGTCGGGCATCAGCGGAATTTTGCCAATATTGGTCGCGATGACATGCATCGGCTGGGCAAGACCGGTCGTATGGCCCCGCAGAGCGTCGCGGATCAACTCCGCGCCTTTTTCCACCGGGGTCCGGAAGTGATCGATCCCGGGGGCCGGCTCGCAGTAGAAAACATAGTAGGGCTTGATGCGCACCGAGAGCAGCTTCTGGTGCAACGCCCGGAAGGTCTCGACGTCGTCGTTGATGCCCTTCAGGAGCACCGCCTGGTTGCCGACATTGACCCCGCAGGAGAGCAGGTCGAAGACCGCGCGGGCGGTGGTTTCGGTGATTTCCTTCGGGTGGTTGCACTGGGTATTGATCCAGATGGGAACCCGGTGATAGCCGCCGAGCACCTTCTTCAGCCCGCTGGAGATGCGCTGAGGCAGGACGATCGGGGTCCGCGTCCCGAAACGGATCATCTCGACGTGGGGCAGCTCCCGCAGCTTGCGCACCAGGTACTCGATCTGCTCGTCGGGCAACAGGAAGGGGTCGCCGCCAGTGATGAGCACATCGCGCACCTCGGGGTGTTCGGCGATCCAGTTCAGGCCCTCGTCGACGTCGAAGTCGAGCTTCAGGTCGCCGTCGACCACCAGTTCCTTGCGGAAGCAGTGGCGGCAGTAAATGCCGCAGTTCTGGGTCACCGTGAAGGCGACCCGGTCCCGGTACTGCCGGGCGATGCTATCCGGGCGCACCTCCTCCGTGGCCCGGTTTTCCTTCCAGACCAGGTAGTCGTGCATCCCGTAGGTATTGCGCTTCTCCAGGGTCGAGGGGATGACCTGTCTGCGAATCGGACAGTCCGGATCGTCCGGGTCCATCAGGGAGGCGAAGTACGGCGTGGTTCCCCACGTCGTGGTCATCGTCTCGAGAGCGTTTCGTTCGTCCGGGGTCAGCCGGACAAAACGCTCCAGCGCCTCGATGGTGTCGACAAAGTCCTTGAGTTGCTTCTGCCAGTCTTCAGGCATCATTTCTCCCATTGCTTCAAAGGTTCTTGTACCAGATGTTCATGCTCTCCAGATCGCCGAATATCTGGGTGTTGTGGGTCAGTGTGCCACTGAATATATAGCCACACTTGGCGAAGGTGATGTTCATCCCGTGCGAATAGGCGCGGGCGATGGTGTAGAGGGTCTTGATGCCGTGTCCGGGCATCTCCGTCTCCATGATGTGCAGCAGGTAGTGGGCCAGCCCCCGCCCCCGGCACTGCGGCAGGGTGGCGAAGTCGGTCATCTCGGCGTTCTGCCCTTCGCGATCCATCTCCGCCGACGACAGGGCGATGAGCCTGCCGTCCTCCCAGACGCCGAAATAGGCGACATCCTCTTCCATCGTCTGCCTGAGGTAGGCCGGGTCGTGGATCGGAAAGGGATAGGAGGCGAAGACCTCTTTGTAGACCTCGGCCATCTCTTCGGCATCGGCGGCGGTTGTCGGACGGCAAACCATGTTCTCCGGCAACGGCACCCGGTCGTGGGTGCCGGCCTTGGCCCGGGCCGTTTCGAGCACCTCGCGCACCAGCTCGGGCTTCTTCTCCTCGCCGCGCCGCGCCTTGAGGTAGCGGCCGAGGAAGACGGCGTCCTCCTCCCCGCGATAGAAGCGGGGAATGGTCGCCTCGGTCCGGAACTCCGCCGCGAGGAAGGGCTCGGCCGCGCCGGCCGGAACCTTGGCGAAGATCTTGCCGTAGCCGACCTCGCCGGCGAAACGTTCCAGCTTCCCGACGATGTCGGGCAGATCGGCCGGGGCAAGCTTCATCAGGTAGACCCGGTCGTTTTCGGGGCCGTGCTGGATCAGCGAGGAACCGAATTTTTCGATACGATCACTCATGCTTTCGACGCTCCATCCTTTCGTTGTCCTCGGGGGTCAGGGAGATGGTCCGATCGTGGTTGTCGAGCAGCTTTTCGATCCCCGTGGGGAGGTATTCCTCGGCGTCATCCAGCTGCAGATGCAACTCGCACTGATCGCATTTGCGGTCGCAGAAAACCGGTTCGTAGCTGTCCGGCTCCTGGTAGGTGGTGATCACCCCCTCGTAGTTGCGCAGCACCACCTTGTTGGTGGAGAGGGAGATCAGGTAGTTGGGGTTGAGAGGGATTTTGCCGCCGCCGCCCGGAGCGTCGATCACGTAGGTCGGCACCGAAAACCCGCTGGTGTGCCCGATCAGGCTCTCCATGATCTCGATCCCCTTGCCGACCGGGGTGCGGAAGTGCGTCAGCCCCTCGGAGAGGTCGCATTGGTAGAGATAATAGGGACGCACCCGGTTCTCCACCAGCTTGTGTACCAGAGCCTTCATGATGCGCGGGCAGTCGTTGACACCAGCGAGCAGCACCGTCTGGTTGCCGAGCGGGATGCCGGCGTCGGCCAGCATGCGCAACGCCTCGCGCGACGACGCGGTGATCTCCCGCGGGTGGTTGAAGTGGGTGTTGAGCCAGACCGGATGGTGCTTCTTGAGCATCGCCACCAGATCGTCGGTGATCCGGTAGGGCAGCACCACCGGCATGCGGCTGCCGATGCGGATGATCTGCACGTGGTCGATCTTTCGCAGCTCGGTGAGAATCCAGTCGAGGTAATCGTCGTTGAGCATCAGCGGGTCGCCCCCCGAGAGCAGCACGTCGCGCACCTCGGGAGTGTTGCGGATGTAGGCCAGACCCTCCTCGATCTGCTCGCGGCCGGGGATCGAATCGACGTCGCCGACCTTACGCTTGCGCGTGCAATGACGGCAGTACATGGAGCAGATGTTGCTGATGGTGAAGAGGACACGGTCGGGATAGCGATGGGTGATACCGGCCGCCGGACTGTCCTTGTCCTCGGCCAGCGGGTCGCTCATGTCGTGCCGCTCGATGCACAGTTCCTCGGGAGACGGGAAAGCCTGCTTGAAGACCGGGTCGTTCTCGAAATCCTCGGTGTCGATCAGCGAAAGATAGTACGGGGTGATCGAGAGGGGGAACTTCCCCAGCGTCAGTTCGAGTTTCTTGCGCCTTTCCTCCGAAAACCCTATCCCGAGCAGGGTCTCGAAGGACTCGATATCCTGTACCGAGTTCTTCAGCTGCCACTTCCAGTCCTTCCAGTTGGGAAGGCCGGCGTTTTTCGGCGCAATTTTTTCGGCTATCTCCTGTTGATTCGCCGAGTAGATAGTCATGTTTTTCTCCTTTTGTCTTTAAAATGAATAAGGGAAATGCTTAGCGAGGAACCCGGACCGTCCCGATCCGGGCATTTTTTTGAGAAACCGATGGGGAGAATCAGGGTTTTCCGGGAGGTGCCGAGCCTTCGGAAGAAGCAGAAGAGATAGGGCCGGTCTCCAGAACCGGCGAAGCCTCGATCTTGCGGGCCTCCATCAGGTCGACCACTTTTTCCAGGGACAGGGTGATGGAAACCTGCTCCAGTTCCGGCAGGCCCCTGAGCGCCTCGGCCAGGGTATCCTGCAGGGAAGAGGGGGCGCTTTCCACCAGGCGCTCGCCGATCGGGGTCAGGCAGGTTTTCACCTGGCGGCGGTCCTTGCTGCCCCGCTGCCGGCTGACCAGACCCTTTTCCTCCAGCCGGTCGACGATGCCGACGATGGTGCTGGGGCTCAGGTAGACCGTCTGGGCCAGGCGCGTGGTGGTCAGCGGGCCTTCCTCCCGGAGGGCCAGCAGGCAGGCCAGTTGCGGCCCGGTGACATTATGGTTCTGGGCGAGTTTCCGGGAATGGATCTCCACCGCCCGGATGATCCGACGTAGCGATTGCAGAACTCTCAATTCGTAACTGCCCTTGGGCACCTCCGGGGTATCCGAGGGGCCCGGCAGGACCTTGCCTTCCCGCAAACCGCCGGGGGCAGGGTTTTTCTCCAAAGCCGCCTCGGCTATCGCCCCTTCATTTCCAGAATTGTTGCTCATCAATATTTCCTTTAATTTCGGCTCAAATCTTTCGTACACGAAACTTTTTAACACAAAGCTCTTCCGATGTCAAATCGGCTCCACCTGAAAGCTCGGCGGCCGAGCCTCCTAATGAGCGCCCCGCCATCCGGCCCGATGATTTTCCCCGACCATGGTTACATGGTATCTTTCAGACGGAGAACCATGTTAATATGTTCAAGAATTTCCCTGCGCCGGGTCTCTCCCAGACCACCACTGCTCTTCCGACTCCACGGAGATAACGTAACGGACTGAAGAGACCCGTGAAGTCATGGCAAATTTTCCAAGCACGTCAACCGGTCAAGCCTGCCCCTTAGATTCCAGCCGTCTCCCTGGTTTTTATCGGCCATACCTTGGCTTACTTCAACCTGAATCAGTGAGACCTGGACGGCAAATAGCGCAAACCATTGACCTGCCCACGGCCTCCAAAAATCGCCGCTTAACCTTTGGGTGCAGCTCAGATTTTTGAGAACCGTGTTCAGGCCAGGCGCTTACACTCTTTATCCGCCCCCCGCCCCACGGATTCAGGTTCAAACAAGGGAGCTACGCCATGAAGACCACCACCCTTTCGACCGGCAATCCGATCGAAGCCCGCTGCACCAAATGCCGGAAAAACACCGCCCACACCATCCTCACCATGGAGGAAGAGGCGCCGGCCAAGGTCGAGTGCGGCCTCTGCAATCGTCAGCATAAGTACCGTCCGCCCACGATCCCCAGGAAACCTGCCCCCAGGCGAACCGTCGACCCGAAGGAAGAGGCCCGCAAGGAGTGGACAGCGCTGCGGCCGGGGATGAACGTCTCCAAGGCAGCCGACTATTCCATGGATGCCAACTACAAGCGCGGTGCCCTGATGAACCATCCCCTTTTCGGGGTAGGTCTTGTACAGCGCATCGTCGGACATCGAAAAATCGAGGTTCTCTTCGAGGACGGCAGAAAAACGATGCGCTGCAAATAACGCCACCCGACCCGGTGTTTCCTCATGTCCCCCGGCGGACATGAGGAAACACCGGGTCTTCCCGAAACCGGATGGAGAGCCATGACGATGGAAATTTGCGGCCTGTGTGAAGAGCAAGCCAAAAAATCCCGCAATGGGAAACCGCATGAATATCTGACAAAAATGGATGAACCCCGCATTTTCAAGGGGAAACATCCCCGGGGCTTCGAGGAGCAGGACTACCTGTGCCTGACCTGCAGGGCAAAATTCACCCGCAGTACGAATAAAAACGATCTGGCCTGGACGTTGTGGCGGGGTTGATGCGCTTTTTTGCCCGCGGGTAGCTGTACCGGAAACCCTTAAAAGACCGTAACCGTTCAGCATGCCCGAGTTTTGCTCTCTGGCGAGGCGCGAGCAGCGCAGAAGCGCAGCATATACCGGCAATGTGAGTATTCGAGCAGCACGGCAACGCAGCCAGAGGGCAAAAGGCGGGTTGTGCCGAATAGCTACAAAACACCCTCCGTTCGCCCGGGGCGCTTACCTCAACGGCCCGCGGCGTGAGGAAGTGCATGCCAATAAATGGCAAAATAGTGGCAGGCGCTTCCCGCCAGAACGAATAGATGCCAGATGGCGTGATGGAAAGGGAGCCGCTTCCAGGCGTAAAAGATCAGGCCGAAGCTGTAGAACAGGCCTCCCGCCAGAAGGAGATGGAGCCCCGGCCGGGGAATCAGCTCGATGGCGGGCTGGATGGCAAAGACCAGCAGCCAGCCCATGAAGAGATAGATCAGCGGCGCCAGAATCTTGAACCGGTGGACGAAAAGGATCTTGAAAATCACCCCCAGGGCGGTCGCGGTCCATACCGCGACAAACAATGTCCACCCCCAGCTGCCCCGAAGAAAGATCAGGGTAAACGGCGTGTAGGTTCCCGCAATGAGCAGATATATGGTCGAGTGGTCGAGGATCTTGAAAACCGTCCCCCAGCGCCGATGAAACTTGAAAACATGGTAGAGGGTAAATGCCGCGTAGGAGATGACGAGGCTCGCCCCGTAGATGGTGAAGCTTGCGATATGCCAGCCATTTCCGCCGCGGACGGCATGAACGACCAGGGCGACGAAGCCGGGAATGCTCAGAAGGAGCCCGACTGCCGGGGTGAGTATGTTGGCGACTTGAGTCGGTCTGTAATAGGCTTGGTCCATGGTCCGAAGAGGGGCAAGTGTCGGCGTCCTGAATCCGAAGAGCCCTCTATTTCCGATTATATCAGACCAACAAATCATCCGCGTTCCCCTGCCGGGAAAAATTCGACCCGGACACAATCATGAAACCGAATGGTGGCTGCTAAAAACAACCCACCCGATTGATTTTTTGAGAGGTTTTGTGCCTGAAGCCGATTTTCTCTGTCTCATGGACATTTAGGCCTTGCTTTTCAAAAGAGGGGCGTGCTACGGTTGGCGTACTTAAGAAAGTTTGTGTAAATGTTTCCGTCGCCCGCCAGATTGACAGGGTGTCAATATGGATCAACACGCAGACCCACTTGGGCTGTGTGTTTTTTTATTTCAGGGCGGTCGGTTTTACACAACCAAAAAGGTTCCCACAGGGGAACATGGAGAAAAAAATGGCAGAAGGTACCGTGAAGTGGTTCAACGACGCAAAGGGTTTTGGTTTTATCGAGCAGGACAATGGACCTGATGTATTCGTCCATTTTTCCGAAATCCAGGGCGACGGTTTCAAATCCCTCGCCGAGGGCGACCGGGTGAGTTTTGAGGTCACCCAGGGCCAGAAGGGCCCTCAGTCGTCCAACGTGCGCAGAATTTAAGTTAGATTTTGCCGTAAACTGCAAAAGAGCCCCGCGAAAATTCGCGGGGCTCTTTTTTTCAACTCAAACGCAGGCGCATCAGTCGCCGGAAAGGACAACCGAATGGCCAGGAAACCAAATTACGGCTATGAGAAGCGCCAGAAGGAATTGGCCAGGAAGGCCAAAAAGGAAGAAAAGAATAAGCGCAAAAAGGAAGAAAAGGACCCGCAATCCCCGGAGGAGGATTAACGGGCAAGGGCTTTCGTTCGATCCTGCTGTCCCCCCGTCACCGCAAAAGGATGTCCATCGCTGGAGCCTTCCCGCCATTTCCACCGTAGTGCCCCTCCGCGAGCAGAGCATCCCCCTTTTTCCCAGCTCATCGCCGCTGCCTCGACATAGCCCCCCACTTGACACCGGGAGGTCAGGCGAGTGTCCTGAACAAAACATCCCCCGAAGGCTCGTCCCCTGATCACAACGGACACTTGCTGTCGCAGACGTTGAGCACCTGGCTTCGACGGCTGCGGTCGCGGTAGACGGTAATCCCCTTGCAGCCCAGCTCGTAGGCCAGCAAAAAGGCCTCCTTGACCTCCTCCACCGTCGTCTCGGCGGGGAAGTTGATCGTCTTGGAGACGGCATTGTCGACATACCTCTGAAAAGCGGCCTGCATGCGCACGTGCCACTCGGGCGCGATCTGCCGGGCGGTGACGAAAACCTGGGGTTCGAGCTCCCGTCCCTGCTCCCGCAGGCGGCTGTAGAGGGGGTGGAGCTCCTTGAGAACGGTACCGAGCACGTGCCGCTCGTATTCGAAGGCGAAGACCGGCTCGATGCCGCTGGAGACCCCGGCGATCAGACTCAGGGTGCCGGTGGGGGCGATGGTGTTGACGGTGGCGTTGCGCATCGGCGCCCCGCCTTCCTGTTGGCGCCGACTGCCGGCAAAGTTGGGATAGGCGCCTCGCTCGGCGGCCAGTTCTTCGGAGGCGGCCACCGACTCCTGGCGGATGAAGGACATGATTTCGGCGGCCGTCTGCAGCGCCGCCTCCGAGGCGTAGGGGACTCCCTGGAGGATGAGCAGGTCGGCGAATCCCATCACCCCCAGGCCGATCTTGCGGTTGTTCCGGGTGATCTCGGCGATCTGCGCCAGCGGGTAGCGGTTGACGTCGATGACATCGTCCAGGAATCTGACCGTCCACCGCACCGCTTCGCCCAGCCGCCGATAGTCGACCCGGCCAGCCTCGTCGGCCAGCCGGACCAGGTTCAGCGAGCCGAGGTTGCACGATTCGAAGGGCAGCAGGGGCTCCTCGCCGCAGGGGTTGGTCGCTTCGATGGTACCGACGTGGGCCGCCGGGTGCTCGTTGTTGACCGTGTCGATGAAGATCAAGCCTGGCTCGCCGTTGCGCCAGGCGTTCTCGGCGATGGTATCGAAAACCTCCGACGCCGAAAGCCGCCCGACCTCCCGCCCGTCGCGGGGATTGCGCAGGGAATGGTCTTTGCCCTCCCCGACCGCCTCCATGAAAGCATCGGTGACGGTCACCGAGATGTTGAAGTTGGTCAGTTCCCCTTCCCGGTTCTTGGCGGCGATGAATTCCAGAATGTCGGGATGGTCGATCGCCAGAATCCCCATATTGGCGCCACGCCGGGTTCCCCCCTGCTTGATTGCCTCGGTGGCGGCGTCGTAGACCCGCATGAAGGAAACCGGTCCGGAGGAGACGCCCATGGTGCTGCGGACCCGGTCTCCGGAAGGGCGCAGGCGGGAGAAGGCGAAACCGGTGCCACCGCCGCTTTGGTGGATGAGAACGGCGTCGCGCAGGGTGTTGAAGATCTCGGCGAGGGAGTCGCCCACCGGCAGCACGAAACAGGCCGAGAGCTGCCCCAGGTCCGTTCCGGCATTCATCAGGGTCGGCGAATTGGGCAGGAAGTTCAGCGAACTCATCAGTTCGAAAAAACGCTCTTCCGCCTCTTCGGCCGCCTTTTTCCCCCCGTATCTTTCCTCGGCACCTGCCACCGCCCGCGCTACGCGCCGAAAAAGTTCTTCCGGCGTTTCTCTGGGGCGGCCGGCCTCGTCCTTGCGCAGGTAGCGAATCTCAAGGGCCTTGAGGGCGTTGGGCGTTAGTTCGACAGACATGCGGGCCTCCCCTGGTTGATAACCCAAGGTTAGCAGAATTCTCGGCAAAATTCCTCAGACGACCCGGATGATGAACTCCGGGCAGCTCGCCGCGCAATAGCCGCAGAGGATGCACTCCTCTTCATCCACCTGCACTCTGCCATTCTCGACCGCCAGGGCGTCACTGGCGCAGGCCGTCACGCACTTCCCGCACCCCTTGCAAAACCGCTCCATGATGCGCAGCCTGCGTCGCTTCCTTTGCAGCCCCTTCCAAAGTTGCGGATCGGGCACCTCTCCGGCAAAAAGGGCCAGATTCGCCTCGATCTCCTCCTCGCCCAACATTCCTACGGCCACCCCGGTGACCCCGGGCAGGGCCCGGACGTAGCGAAGGGATTCCAGGGCATCGGCGATAAAATTACCCCCGGCCAGCGCCTTCATGGCATAGACCCCCTTCCCCGCCCGGGCCGCCTCGTCAATGGCTTCGGCCATTTCCTCGGCACTGCCGTCGAGAATCCCCATCCCGGCCCGGTTGATCAGGGGATGGACGACAGCGATCTCGGGATGTCGGGCCGCCCGCCGGATGGCGGAGATATAGTGGGAGGACAGTCCCAGATGGACGATCTTGCCCTCCTCGCGCAGGCACAGCAATTCCTCGAAAACCGCCTTCCGTTCGACAAAGGGATCGGCGATCCGCGCCCCGTGCAGATGGACGATATCGAGTCGCTCCACCCCGAGGGCCCTGAGCGCCTTTTCCACATGCTCCCGGGCCAGGACAGCATCGGCGGCGTGAGTCTTGGTCGCCAGGTGGACCTCGCCGCCATAGCCCTTGATGGCCTCGCGAACATGGGAATAGGTTTCATAAAGTTCGGCCGTGTCGAGAAGATTCACCCCCAGATCGAGGGCATGCCGAATCAGCCGTCCTCCCTCGGCGGGTGACAGCCCGGCCTGCAGGGGTCCCAGCGGCAGGGTCCCGAAGACCAGGGGACAGATCTCGATTCCGGTCCTTCCTAAAGCGACCTTTTTCATGTTAACCTCCCTTCGAGTCTTCCTATTCTTAACGATTCCCCGCCCTTAGGGCAAGCAAATTCCCAGTCGAATGGTATAATGGGGGGACTGAAAAGGAGACGCCAATGCCCAAGGAATTCAAAGACAGGGTAAGAGAACAGTTCGGTCGCAGCGCAGAGGGTTACGTCCGCTCCAAGGGGTTTGCCGGTGGGGCCGACCTGGAGGCCGCCGCCCGCCTGCTCGAACCGACTCAGGACGACAACCTGCTCGACGTCGCCTGCGGGGGCGGACATACCGCCCTTTTCTTCGCCCCATTGGTGCGCAGCGTGGTCGCCTCCGACTTGACCATGCAGATGCTGAAAAAAGCCCAGGAATTCATCAGCGAGGAAGGCGGCATCGAAAACGTCACTTTTCGCGAAGCAGACGCCGAGGATCTGCCGTTCCCCGCCGGTTCATTCACTCTGCTGACCTGCCGTATCGCTCCCCATCACTTTCCCGACGTTCCCCGCGCCCTCAAGGAGTTCCACCGGGTCCTGCGCCGGGGTGGGCGGATGGTCATCGTCGACACCCTCCTTCCGGAGGACCCCGACATCGCCGACTTCTATCAGACGATGGAGAAAATGCGCGACCCCACCCACGTGCAGGCCTACCGCAAGGAGGATTGGGTCCGCATGCTGGAGGAGGCCGATTTCATCGTCCACACCACCGAAGTTTATCCGAAAACGCACGATTTTCAGGAATGGGCCCGGCGGGCGGGACTGAACCGGGAGGGCATCCATGAACTCAACCGTTTCTTCATCGAAGCCCCCGATCGCGTCCATGATTATTTCAAAATTGAAACCTTCGCCGGTGAGGTCGAAAGCTACACCGACCGCAAGCTTCTCGTCTACGCCAGCCGGCCGGAGAAGAAATAGGAAAGGTATCAGGTTGGTTCTTTCTCTTTTCTCCCTTCTCCTTTCTCCTACCACATCCCGGGACGAAAAAAGGGGACACCCGCAAGGAGTGTCCCCGATCTGCATCAAAGCTGTTGAAAATCCTTAGCTGGCGGCTTCCTTCTGGGCGATGCCGGCAGCGTCTTCGAGCATGGCGGTGGTCACCGACTTGGGCCGCTCGATGGCATAGCCGAGAGCGCGGTCCCAGGTGATGTTGGCGAGGCAGCCGAGGGCACGGCCGACACCGAAGAGCACGGTGTAGAAGTCGTACTCGGTGACGCCGTAATACCACTGGATGACGCCGGACTGGGCGTCGACGTTCGGCCAGGGGTTCTTGGCCTTGCCGTGCTCCTGCAGAACGCCCGGGGCCACTTCGAAGATCATGCTGACCAGCTTGAAGAGCGGATAGTCCTTGAGGCCTTCGGTCTTGAGGCAGAACTCACGCTGCGAGGTGTAGCGGGGGTCGGTCTTGCGCAGCACGGCGTGGCCGTAGCCGGGGATGACCTGACCGCTGTTGAGGGTATCCCACAGGGCCTTCTCGAGCTGCTCCTTGGTCGGAACTTCGCCGCCGAGCTTGGCCATGAAGTCCTGTGTCCAGGAGAGCACTTCCTG